>Ga0315284_10002243_pt1 | contig 27738 bp, 19 predicted proteins | sample YL17G09_16_MG_FD_203696 | JGI IMG/M metagenome (GOLD analysis project Ga0315284, IMG submission 203696) | Sediment microbial communities from Yellowstone Lake, YNP, Wyoming, USA - YL17G09_16 | ecosystem: Environmental > Aquatic > Freshwater > Lake > Sediment | place: USA: Wyoming | collected...
TTCATAGTTCCAAGCATGATGTTCGTCGATACCGATAGTGGTAAGGACATTTCGATGTAGGGGTTTAGGGATGCCTTGTAGAACGTTCGCTGCGTTATAGACAGTAGAGGCAAAGAAACTATGCGGGTCCATCCCGTCGTTGAGTGCGGCGATGAGAGCTTTATCTTTGCTGTAAGCGGCATAGATGCGCACTTCGGCGGCTTTAGCGTCCGCGTTTACAAATACGTAGTCTTCATGGGAGGGAATGAATATTCGTTTGATGTTATATTGAAACGGAGGACGGCCCATCTTCGTTGGAAGATTTTGCATATTTTCCTCCGTTGAGGAAAGTCTGGCCGTAGCTGTACTGTGTTGGTGGAAGTTGGAATGTAGTCGTCCATCCTCCCTACTCAAGACCTCGATGTTCTCCACGAAAGTTGTTCGAGCTTTACTGATAGCACGGAACTCCAACACAGCTTCACTGAACTTGCACTTATGTGTTAGTGCCAATAGTTTCAGGAACTTAGCTCCTGTTGAAATGGCTCCTTTATCAGTTTTTTCGGGCTCTATCTTTCCTGCGTAGCATATGACTTGCTGGTCTTCTGGGTTTATGTAGCCTGTCGAAAAGAGAACTTTGGCAACATGTTGTGTGCTTGCCGGATTGAAATTCTCGAGACCGACGGGGATCATATCTGCGAATAAAGATTCAGAACTAGCGATATAACTATCCATCTCCGTTTTCAATTTTATAATATATTCGCGGTCGACCTTTATCCCGGTCATCTCCATCTTGGCAAGTACCTGCGTAGTAGGAAGGATTCTTTTCGCCATGTTATACAGCGGGGGATTAGGTATTCTGCACAGTGCCTCGCCTATTTTGTGTGCTTTTGCAGTATTTGCTTGTTGATAGGCGCGTCGTTTGTTGTGTAAGGCATTACACTCGTCGGTTAGTTCTTTCCGCTGCTGCATAGCACTTCGGAAGGTTACGTCTGCGTCGAAGGCCGCATACACCAGAAGTTCACGTAGAGGAATCGTCGCATACCCATCGTCGGCTGCGAGCTTCTTCTCCAGGCGCGAGGGCTTGTACTCTTCCTCGTCGCCTTCTTCTTTCTTTTTCTTCTTTTTCTTAGCGATCTTTGGCTTTTTCAGTAACTGTGTTTCCGCAGTCTCGTAGATACTGTCTGTTATTGTGAGGTCTTCCGTATCGACTCTGCCTGCGTAGATTGCTTTTAGCTCATCTTCATAAGAGGCGAATTCCGGTAGTCGTAATCGGGCAAGACTTTTCAATCCATAAAAGCCTTTTTTGTCTTCTTCTACCAGATGCTCCCCGAGCATAGCGTCCCAGGCTAAACGGTTAACCTCAAAGCCGCGCCGACGCAAAACCTTAATATCGAACTTGGCGTTAGCAAATATCTTTGGTTTATTACACGAGAAGATCCTTTCTAAATAAGGTTGAGCATCTTTGAGTTTGATATTTGACTCGGGGTGCTCTAGTTGTATCGAGGCTGCTTTTCCTACGTCCCAACACAGAGATACAATCAAGACTTTTAGCTTCTGCCGATGCGGGTATAAAGTATTAGTCTCAGTATCAATTGCGAGGGGGGAGCTTTCTTTTGATTCGTCTATAACCGAATAGGTAAGAATCTCGTCGGTTAATTCAGCTAACTCTTGAATGTTTTTGGGGTACTTGTAATCCTTAGATAAGCGCGAGAGCGCCGTACGTCGTTCTTCGAGCTTTCCTTCTTTGTTCTTTTTGACCATGTCTAAAAAGACTTCGATTTGTCTTTCTAGCACTTGAGAGAACCCCGCTTTTGTAGATAGCTGGCGCTTTGACATTGAGACGAATACATACGCAGGTCTTCCGCCTATAGTGGTCTCGATAGTTTTGCTGATGACATCTGTGTATTTTCCGAATTGAATGCCTAGGGATTTTAACCCGGTAGCCCCCATAACAAAGACACAGATAGGCTTGTTAGGATTACTGTATAGAAGAATTTCGTCTACTAAATTAGGGGCACAGGCTTTTATCTCTGCCGCACTAGGCTTCTCTTCTTGGCACTTTACCGCGTAGGTAAATCTTCCGATAGGTGTATCGTATTTATTCCCAGCTAAAGTGAAGAACGTAAAGATAGACCGTTCGATTTGAAATACCCAACCTGAATGATTCTCTTTGTGGACTAGGCTACTTAAGTGCGGTGATTCGGCCACACAGAAGAAATCGGTGTTTCCGATTTCTCCACCTTTACTGAGAGTGTAATGATTCTTTTGGTAGCTAGGACATTCTGGACAATCTTTGTGACTCCATGCATTTGAGACTCGGCAGATAAAACACTCGTTAGAGCCAGTCATCGGTTGCGATTGCAATTTTAGGCTCCTCCTTTTTGTCTTCTGGTTTGTCTTCTACTAGAGGAGTAGTGGTTTGTTTTACTTCAGGGGTTTTAGTAACCTCGGCGGGGTCATTAGGACGGTGTTCGGGTTTCGTTGTTCGATAGTATTCGTCTAGCCAATATTTACTGTGGAATACGACTATATCGTTTAAGCGCAAACCCACACCCATGTCTACTGCAGCCCTATTGAGAATTCCTGAATTCAATATTTCAGCTGGGGTTAGGGCTGCTTTGTGTCGTTCTAGTAAATTGCGTAATCCCATAGCAGTAATACCTGAGGCGAAACGTACTTGTGAGGGGATTAAAGTATTAACTACCTGCTCTAGATTGAAGAGCATTAAATTGTTCTCGCCATCGTAAAATACGCCTACCCCTGCGGAGTTAAGCTGAGGAAGAAGATGGTTATTAACAAGGATGGTTGCCAGAGTATGTAGGCTTGTGTCATCCTTGGAGTCTCCGAGCCTAATAGCCTTGTTGTGGAGGATCTTAGTCATAAAGCTTTCAGACTCACTTATCCCGGTATTCCGCTTAATCAAGATTTCGTTGCTTGCGACATAGCTGTGGAAAAATTTCTTATAGTCGACTCCGATAGCGTCCATAACTGCGAATATCGGGAAGAAAGCCGACATGTACCGAAACTCTACTTTGGTGGGAAGCGTCGCATTAATCTCAGAATAGCTATGTCGGAGTTCATCGTAGGTCTTACGAATGGTTGGGACATGTTTGTACATTCCAAAATTGACCGCCCGACGCAACCGTTTGAATTGTTCTGGTTTATGTGTCCGGTATATTACGGAGTTCGGGTCCTCTCTTCCTTCTACTTTTTGCATATTAATTGTGATTAAACGATTTAGGTCTTGGGGTTTTTCTGTCCCTGTAATACTGGCGAAGATGACGGGCACGTTATACTTGTGCGTAGTTGTTCCTTCGCCATCCATCCTAGAGATGGTACGGCTCCCTCCGCCTGAGGTAATACCGCGTAAGGACTCCATGACACCTTCACTATGTTTTCTCTGAGTAGAAGAATCGAACTCGAGTTCGTCTATACAATGCAATACGGTACTATGGGATGCTAACCGCGTGAATGCTGCAGCTGTTATCTTGAGGAAGTACCTCGATGAGTAGAGAAGTTGGATAGACATGTTGCTAGAGTCTTTATCTGAGGGGCCGAATACTGATATTAAGGTCGATTTTCCAGATCCAGTATCTCCGGTGAAATGCATAACGATTTGTCTGTCAAAGCTAGCCATGATGGGGAATGTCAATATGAGAGCCGCTAACAGTTGACACGTCGGTAATTGATTATCGAAAGAAAATCCGATATCGAAGAAATTAACTAATTCGTTGTAGATGCTAAGCATGTCATAGGACTGGGACTCAAGGAGTAAATTGGGGGTTAGGGGTTCGGGTGTGTACCAGCATTCTCGTTGATACGGGTCGTCACCATAAACGTCTATTAAGTAATCGTCGATACGCGCAGCTTTACCTTCTTTGAATGATAAGGTCCCCGGGTCGCGGTTAAATTCATAACATTTAGGACCATGTATTAGCATTTCTCTGTGAGGTAAATAGTGGTATCCGTTCCTTAGCCTTAGTAATCCGTCCATATCAGGAGCTCCGGCTGCCATTGTAAGTACTGCTTCCTTTACGTAGTAGCGTAGTTTTCTGTCTTGTGCTTGAAGTACGGAACCTTGTTTCACGTCATTAGGGTCGGGTCGATTTAGAAAGTCTGGGAACCCAACCTTGTCCACAATGAAGGTATGTAGTGTTCCGGCTAGTTGCGCAATTTCTTGTACGATACTTTGTTCGCTGTCGAGTTTTAAGGTAGTAAATCTGCTGTCGTTTCGATGGTACAGAAGAAGGTCTTTACCTCCGCGGTCGGTATTCCGGATTCCTATAATGTCGAAGTCTTCAAGGATTGTATCCGCGATTCGGGCGATGAACCCTGTCTCACCGTCTCCTTGAGAGGATAGCGCCCTCTTTAATGGTCCAGGCCTGACGATAGGGAATGCTTCATGTACACAACGAACGTACGCATCGATATCTTCACGATTATGGAGTCCATGCCCGGAAGATGCTGCGCTGGCAATAAGAGCTGCTACATTATCTTCGTGATAAGTACTGAGGGTAGCTTCAGCTCGGTCGAAAGCCCAACGCCAAGCAGGAATATAATTCTTAACGTTATAAAGTTCAGCGTCGATAGTCTCAGGAGATATTCCAGATTCAGCATACGCATGGTCTATATCGTTAGAAGGAGTGAGTTTTTCCCAGGATTCGTTCGAGAAGACGGTGATGTTCGCTTTCGATATATGGTGAATCCATTGAGATATGATGTTAGACCCAGAATCTTTTTCATCTTTTATCGGCGAATCGCCTACGAGTAGAACATTATTAATCGAGTTGGCTTCGAGAAAATCGTCGAATAAAGATAGCGCGCTGTTACCCCCTGCACTAATAACAGGACATGTTACTTTTCCAGTCTGGAGAACACGTATCATGGGTTGTAGCGCGTCGAATTCTCCCTCGACAACTATGTAGGCTTTTATGTGACCGGAAGGACAAGTTCGGAAATATTGTTTATAAGGTTGAAAGTTAACTCCAAAGAATCCGGAACCCGGTTCAAAGTCGTCTTGGAACAAGTTAATTCTTTTAGCGTCTCCGGGATCGGTAGGTTGGCGTACACGGAAAGACGTTATATGCGAGTCCGTGGTACATAAAGGAAAGATTACCGAACCCGTCCCCATTGCGATAGCCCCTTTATTGTGTTCCGCGTCTAGGAAATTCTTTAAAGCTTGTAAGAGCTCTACGATTTCGTACGCAACACTTCCTACGCGAGACATCGAATTTTGAATGGGATATTGTTGAGCTAAAGATAAAATAGCCGCCATAGGCGGGACTATCCCAATAGGCAATTGAGGCAAAAGTTCTACAGGAATTTTTCGGACTTCCACGAGCCATTTTATAGTGGCCATGGCGTAGTCGAAATCTTTAATTCCTACGCCTTCTGTCCCTAGTCCCGTGATAGGTATAACGTTGTTCGGGAGGCGGTAGACTGGAACAATGGCAGTTTCTTCTGTGGTGTCTTCTCCGGGATAATCAGTCTCAGATTTTAATTGGGAATAATCGCAGTCAGCTAGGTCCTCGTCTTCGAGGGTGTGAAAGTTGCTGGGGTTATTTTTGTAGGCGATTCCGTCTGTATACGCACGAGTGGCGGATACTAGTTGTTCATGACATACGTACATAAACAAGTTTTTGGCTTCTTGGATTAACTGTTGCTGACTTAATATCGCAAGATTAATTCCGGACTTTAGAACCGTAGCGCCTGATATTTCGGTAGAGACGTAATTTAAGGCGTCAACATAAGAGGTCTGAGTAATGTTCGCAACGAGCTCGATGGGGTCTGTTGGGTTATAACCGCACCCATAGCAATGCCCATGATGTTGACGGACGTAGATATGAAAGGAGGGAACGGAGTCAGCGTGTTCAGGATGTGGACATAGGCACACAATGTCATTCTGTTTGTAGACCCGGGCTGCTAAAGACCCAATGTTGGGTAGATTTAACCAGTCACTAGATGCCATAGCATCCCAGATCTTCTTTAATTGTGCGCGGGAGAGCTTAGCAGATATTGCTGCCTTTGTTGCTTTCGCACTCATGAGATGCTCCTATCATTGTGGACTGTATGAACATAGCGCCCTGTAATCGCACCATCCACACAGCTTGCTCGGTTTTCCAGCGTCTAGATTTTCTGCAGCATCTTTAGTAACTTCGTTAAGGTGCTCCACCACCTTATCTAGCCACACAGAGATGTCGGGAACTTCAATTGGTTTTCCTACTTCAGTGAACTCATCTTGAACCCAATGAATAGCAGGAACTACGTGGGTTATATGAGGATACTTCGCTTTTGCTAAAAGCGTATAAGCTAAGAATTGCCAGTTATAATGACTGAGCCCGCGGTTCTTTCCGGTTTTATGGTCGATTATCATGAGATGCGGTCTGGCTTTAAAAAGAATGCCAACGTCTACTACACCTCGAATAAGCCCCGCGTTATTAAAAAATTTTAACGACTCGCCTGTATAGGAAGACGCCCATTTACTCTCGATAGCGAAATCCGCCCCACCCATTTTATCCACGAACGCCAGAGTTCTTTTCAAGAACGTAGAGACAGCAGGTATCGCGGTTTCTACTTTTTCGCGTTCAAGGGTAAGCAGCCGAATTGTTGGATCGGAAAATACGGCCTGTCGAGCTTCTTCAATCGTTTTTCCCTGTAAGCAGAGCTCCAAGATTTTATGGATAGTGATACCTACTTGAGCTTCTTCTCCAGGTCTTCCTTTATCCGTTTTACGTACATACGCGTGTTTGAATTTGAGCGGGCATTGTTCTGCTGTATCGGACTTGCTAGCAGACCACGGTGCGTATTTTTTAACAAAGGGTGTAGCTTCGACAGTCATGGGAGAATTCCTTCCGAGAAAAAAAGACCACAAGAGCGCAGTTTTCCCCGAAGGGATACTTACGCTCCTGTGGTCACGACCGAACTACTACTTAGGCGTCTTCGCCAATGTCCTCGTTGATTGCACCGTACCCGAACCCTTTGTCTGCTTCGGGTGTGACGTTCTTAGGAGATACCGCTTCGTCTGAAGCAGGTCCCCCGAGGGCGTCTGCATAACATCGACTGAACACGGGGAAAATGTATTCCCTACCGGCTGCCGTACAGAATGCATCACAGATAGGATACAGCTGTTTTGAAACTTCGCCTTCTTTTCCTGGAACCACTTCAACAGTGTAGATGTACCAGGTCACAGGCAACGTGCTATGCGTCTGCTTGGCTGTCTTGATTGAATACCATCGCGACCAGAACTGAGAAGTTCTACTCGCCAGTTTCAGCAATTGTTGTCCTGCTTTTTGGGACGTTTTGTGAAACCGCACGATTGCGATTTCTTTTCCGTCTTGTGCGAGCATGAAGGCGTTAACGAACTTTTGGCAGTACAAGTTTTTCTTCGGACCATCTGGGTCCCAAGTGGGCTTATACTGACAGTTCATGCACACCCCAAACGTATTGCCTACTTTACAATCCTGAGAAGTACACAGCTTCTTGGGGAGTTCTCCCGGATTGCCTTTTTCAAAGAGTTCTTGTCCTACCCAGATATACAACGGGGTTCCAATGAACTCGGGACCTACGGCGTCCCCTGAACTGTAGTAGAGCTTTCCCGTTGACAGGTCTTCGGGTTTGTTTGGGTCAGCACTTGACCCGGAAACAATTCGGAGGTCCGTATGGAAAGACTGGGTGCGATCTGAGATCACCCCTTTTCGGTTGGGTTGCAGTCTCTGCAACATCTCCAACAGGCCTTCCTTTTGCGGGATATCCTCAGATAGTTCCTCCACGAATTTCAGGATTTCATCGGGAGTTTTATAATCCCGCTCTATTTGTCGAATACGTTGTCCATACTGCCGGATGAACATCGGGATGGTTTTGTACCTCTCAATGAGGGACTCAACCTCCACAGGTACGATACCCATATCGAGGTCTGCTTTGACGATATCTGTGGTTTCAGCTACTTCTGGTGTTTCTACTTTTTGATTCTTACTCATCTGTTCCGGTTACCTTTCGTTAATTGTTTTTTTCCCTGCGAAGAATACTATCATCAGGGTGTTGCCTCGTGCAAACTTTATATGCTCTAATCAGTTAATAGAAAGCAGGTAAAATGCAATGAGTGACAGTTACAGTGATAGGACATTTCAAGCCTACTACAATGACGTGGGGAGACATGGCGTAATTACCGCTGCAGAAGAACATGAACTTCTTACACGATATAAGACATGTCCTAAATGCAAAAAACGTCTCCCGATTTTAGTTAAACAGCTCTCTTGTCCGACTTGTCACCAGCCCATTACTGAACGTGTTCAAAAAGGGCGTCCAGTAATCTGCACAAAGTGTACTGCACGTTTTAATCCATACCGACCTCCTCTTTATTGTCCCCAATGTGGGTCGGAGAGAGATTTAATTTCACGAGAAAAACTCCTTCAAGCCAATTTACGGTTTGTTGTGAAGATAGCAAAAAAGTTCGCGAAGACTCCCCAGTCAATTCAACGTTTAATTTCTGCTGGTAATGTGGGGTTGGTATTGGCGATAGATAAATTCGACTTCAAACATGGCACTCGATTCCTTACTTATGCTGCTTGGTGGATTAGAAAAGAGATGCTGGATGAATTACATAAAACGAGTTTGGTACATATCCCTCTCCATCGACAGCGAAATAAGAATTCGATGCCTGAGTACGATAGCTTCGAGACTCTTGTGGAGCATGACCTCGCGCAACACTCCCTTATACCACTAGAAAGCACTCCTTCTCACGCCTTAGGGCTACGTGAGAAGGAGATTGAAGACTCGGTAATTGACGCGGATAGTGCATCTTTACTTCGAAAAATTGTAGATAGTCTTGACCTACGTCCTAGAGATAAATTTATTATCCTCCAACATTACGATGTTGCGGAGGAAACTCGTAGGACGGAAGAAAAGACGTTGATGCAAATAGCGTCTGCTGCAGGAATCACATCCGAACGAGTTCGACAAATTCGAGATAGTATTTTGGTGAAGTTAAAAACGAAGTTGCAGAGATCTTACGCGATCAAGGATTTGACGGAGTTGTATTAACGATTCTTCCTATTCTTCGAGTTGCTCGAGGCCCGCACTTACCCGAATCCCGAAAGCTACGCCGTCTTCATAGGTTCGACCCTGAGCTGTACGTGCCTTATTTTTGCGCTCTTGCACGAGCATCAGCAGCTCCCCGTATCTCTTCGCAGAGGTGAGAGGCTTAACTTGCTTGAGATATGCCGAATCCATATAGTCGTAGTTCTCGATTTTACTAACGACTTTACGACCGCGCTTCTTCTTTACCTCTTTACCCGCAGCACTATCCGCCGCTTCACGCCGGGCTAGATAGGTATCGATGACGTTGGTGAGTGCAGGTGCTGTGACTTTTCCGTTTTGGAGCTGCGCCATGATTTTGTCGAAATATTTCATATCTCGAATGTCATCATAGTTCAATCGAGTGAGAGCTCGTGCCGCGGAGAAATCGATCTTCCCGGTATTGAGCATTTTCTTGGCATCGTCCGGCAGTACTTCGAGCTTCATGTACTGGCTCACGGTGTTTTCTGAGTAGCTCATCATCTTGGCGATGACCTTTGGTTTGTTCCCCAGGTCTCGGAGATTGGTGAAGATACGACAGAGCTCCAACGGTGTGTGCTCTGACCGAGCCAAGTTAGCGGCTGCACTCAGTTTTGCAAACGTTTGGGGGTCAGGGCAGTCTACGACATTAACCAGCGCCTCTGCGATGCCTGCTTCCTTTAGAGCGGCATAACGTCTACGCCCATCGATGACTTCCATCTTTCCATCCGGGCGTTGATAGACGATGATCGGAACGAGCTGACCTTCCGCCAGGAGGGCTTGTGCCAGCTTATCGATATCGCGAAGCGAATCGCGGTTCCACGATTCAGACAGAGTCAGGTCTTTCAATTTCACGTTAAAGCGTGGAATCTTGATCGATGGCTTCTCTGTTTTTTCCGGGGAGGCTACCTTAACGTCCTCTTTCACCGGTTCGACCTCGGGAATGATGTCATCGATGGCATCTATCAAACTATCGGTGGCTGCCGCATCTAATTCTTTTTGAGTTTTTTCCTCAGTCACGATCTCTCTCCTTGTTCTTTTAACTCTCGTAATACAGAGTCTTTGTCTACCAAGCGGAAATCTATGTGCCGCATGGGTGTTCCTTCTAAAATAGAACCTAAGGCGTGGAAGAGCTCTACCGCGAGAGGTATGAGGCTATCCTCGCTGTTATACACAACTTGGTATAGAGCCCGTACCTTTTGAACGACTTCCCGGTCAGTCCCTCGAATTCTTTTCGAACGGAGCACTACCATGTTCGGGACAGCGGGGAGTTGGGCTTTCGGCATCTATAACCTCTTTTCCACAAAGGGGGCAGTGCATTACACCGTCAGCCGCGCTCTTGCGTAGCTCATCGGTAGACTCTTCCACACCATACTTTTCCATTGGTTTCAGTCTTCCTCTTGTGTCCGCTGCGGGGGCTGGACTACTTTTTTTTCCTGAGGTTTACGCTGTTTACGCTGTTTGGGCTCGGCGCTTTCGTCCTTGGTATTGAAAATATCAGCTACCAGGTCCGCTACACGGGATGTGCAACCGCGTCTTTGACCCTCTTTTTCAACCTTCTTGTTGCAGAGGTCATAGAGCGTTTTGTATGCGTACTCTTTTGTTTCTGGATTCAGGAGCATGACCACAACCATCGGGGGCTCGTCAGCACAAGACAGTTCCCGGACTACTTCGTCCAGGTGCGCGGAAGTACTCAGGCGAGTTTGAACCTGGTCATTGCGCTTTTGCGCGTCTTCGAGAGTTCCGATGTACTCTTCAGCCTTGCCACAGCGGTCACACTTTTTTGTAATCTTGAGTTCCATGTTCATCGTTTTTACCTTTTCAGTTTTTCCAGGGTTAGGGGTCCTACAATACCGTCTACTACCAGTAGCTCTGACGGGTTGTTATCATTACAACGTCGTTGAAAGTTCTTTACGGCCTCCTTAGTTGCGGGTCCATAAATTCCGTCGGCTTTGATGCTATATCCGCGGTTAATAAGAAGCTGTTGAATGTCTTTAGCCGTTGTGGGGTTTTCCGTATCTTTGTCCAGGTCTGTGGATATACCGTACTCGGGATTATCCGGACACGTATCGTGATCGTCGAACTCCGACTCACATTTATTTTCATTCGAAGGAAGGAAAACTGCTTCGATAGCTTGTTGATACGAGACGAGCTCTTCGAGAGGGTAGTCCTCAAACACGGCGGTATTAACTTCGTCGAATGGCCAGAGCGGACCCATATCGAACTTGCCCTCTTGCCACTGTGAATGCTGCGACATGCGAGCTTCGGAAAGAAGTTTGTCTTCTGTCGCCCAGCGGATAAGGCGTTTGAGTTTCATATTTGCAATGACTTGGTCCGTAGTGAACGGCTGAAAATAATGCGCTCCTTTATAAGGAGGCGACACTGGTTGGGGAGGCAACTCTTTTACCAGTTTTTGGGGCAGTATTCGATTATTCCACATAGCCCAATCGTCGCCTTGGCTACGGATAGGACCGGCGTTGACCATCTCCACACTCCAGCTATCGGCATTTCGGGCGGGGGTATGCCAGGCTCCGTGCATGAGAGGGATGATGTAGAAAGGGTCTGTGTGATATCCGATGACAAAGTGAGTAGAAGCCTTACCCGCCGATGAGGTGCCGAACCAATTGAGGGTAGACGCATGGGAAATACCTGCAGTGAAATGGTCTACCCACCACATATGCTCAACTGCCTGCAGCCGGTCTTTGCTTCTTTTTGTTGTAGGGTAAAGACTTTTTGAGGTAGCCCCCAACGCCTGTAGAATACGGGCGTGAGAATCAATAAAGAGGGCGTCCAGACATGCACACGCATCGTCTTTATTGAGGGTAGTAGTCTCTACTTCTTTCCAAAATTTTGTGAACGTCTCCTTCGCGGCTGGCGCTTCACTTGAAATCATCGACCAGAAGTTTTTCTCTTTCGTAAAATCAGTAATTCCGTTCATCGTTTCTACTTCTTTCCGCGACATTTCGCGTAATACCCACAATAGAGGGGGGCACAATTCCAGCCGTCTGGGGAGCAACGGTAAAAATTACCTTGCTTTATTTGATAGGCTATACTGGTCACGTCTTCTAACACAATCATTTTATCCTGGCGGCTGCGAGTACTCGAAACGGATTTGTATTTTGTCCCGGTTTTTTGCGCCGCGATAAAATCGATTCTAACCCGATTAGTGTTTTCCGCAATAGCATAAAAAGTTAATTGAGCACTATTATGTACTCGGGATTCCGACCAGAAACTTTTTACTGTTTTAAGGTCGCTAACGACTTCTATTCGATTTGGATTTTCAGGGTCGTTTTCTAACCCTAGGTCGGGGTCGAGAATAGAATCGACAAGATCGATAACTCCTAATACTGGAACTCCGCACAAGTCACGCGACCACTTAAAATTGTGCTCGACTCGAATAGGGTGAATATGGGGAACCGCCTCTCTATAGTACACCTTAAACATCCGGATGGCTTTGTCTTTGGCGTCTCCTTGACTCTCTTCCTCCCAGCTTTCAATCTCAGAGGCTTTTGCATCGAACTTGTCGGATACGGTCGATGCTCCCTCGTCCATGGACATTGGGATGCCATGCGCTATCGTATGTAGGTGCGTGGCTTCCACACCTTTATGTACAGCAGTTCCGCGTAGTTGCGCGATACCAGGGGGTTTCCTTAGTTGTAGGATATAGGCGTACATGTACTGCATCGAGCACATACGGTACATACTGACTTGAGAGGGAGAGAGGTAACCTTTAGGAAGTTCCGGGTCCAACCACCCGTCTTCAAATTTTTGTTCTTTTGGAATTTCTTCTACGACATCGTCTTGTTCTTCACTCATGGTTATTTCTCACATAAATAATGTCTTCTCCGGGGGGTATGTTTGACTCGTCCTCATTTCGGTCTCGTGTAATTACGTCTCCATCCTGGGTATATTCGTAAACAACCCCGGTAAGACCCCGACTTTCTTCGAGGAGCTTAGCCATTTCTTCCGGGGTAGCTTCGGGGTATGAGTTGGAAACCACAGGCGGAGAAAGAGGGCTGGGACTTGTAGGCATGGGGCTTATGGGTGGGTTAGAAGGAGCTAGGGCGAGCCCCAGTAGATTTAAGGACGTACTGATAACCACCTTTCCCTCAGAGTTAAATACGATATCATGGACCTCTGCACCTAAAGCCCGCGCCACTAGGGTTATTAATTCTTCTCGGCTGATGATTATTTCCACGATTTCATGACCTCCGGCGTTACGGTTTCTCTTCGGACTTTCGACTGATAAACACAACCTGAAGACCAAGGAGCTATGTTGTTTTCTAGGCAGTTCTTATAACGGTCACACACTGCGCAGTTTACTTTTTCCGTGAGCATTTTCGCTACGTCCTGTTTAGCGTCAAGCGCCAGTAGCTGTTGTACCTCAACGCTTTGTTTAGCGCAAAGTCTATATACCACGGTTTTACGGGTTTGACCTATACGATATTCTCGGGCTCGAGATTGAAGCCAGTGATCGAGGGACCAAGACCGGCTGTAATAAACAGCATAGCGAGCAGATACTAGGTTAATAGATATCCCAGTAGATTCTTGTCCGAGGTAAACACGACAGGTTGTATCTTCGTTAAAAATTTTAACCAGGGACTCACTGTTAGAGGTTGTTGACCCATCGATCCTAACATAAGAATGTCCCTTAGTGCGCAAGAGCGTAGCAATATCATCCATTTCTGCATCTAAATTAGTCCAGATTACCACCTTTTCTTCCGGGTTTTCCAGGAGGTCTTCCAGCAAATCCTCGAGAGCGGTTAGCTTGGGATTTACGGGATAACGTAGCGTATGGGTTTTGATGAGGCCTTTAAGCTCTTCATATCGCGCACAGCGTTTAGTCCCAGGTTGTATGTCGGAAACAACACAGTCCATAACATGTTCGCAAGTGTCGCATATCTGTTTGGCGATAGTGTTTTGAACGTACAGAAAACCGCTACAGATTTGAAGTAATTTATTCAGGCGTACACCGCCGTTAAGGTCTTTAAGGATCCCGAATTCTCCGAAGTCAAGGTCTGCGTGACAAACGAGAGAGTTGTAATCCCGGAGTTGATCTGAGGTTAACTCAAAGTTAATATCGATGTCTCTGAGTTCGGGCAGGTCTACGCATTCATCGATGCGTTTTTCGCTCGATATACTATTAATACGTTGACTGAGTATATGCATGTTTTTGTATCCTGTTATAACGTGTTCGTTAAAAGGTGAGATATCGCAAAATCTCAGTTTATACGCGTGATAATGTTCTGGGCATGCGTATTTAGTTAAGGCGTTTAGCTGCGGGTATAAGTCTAGAGGATTTCCTAAAGTAATTGTCCCGGTTAAAAAGTAACGTCGGGGAGCTTTCTTGCAGAGCTCCATAACAGCTTTTGTTCTCTTACTCCTAATATTCTTGATGCGGTGTGACTCATCCAGTACTATGGTTTCATAAGGAAAATCGAATAGACATAAGTCCCTAGTAAGAGTTGAGACATGTTTCCGTATTTGTATGAGAGGTACCAGTTTCTGGTAGGACTCGATAACGCCCAGAGCGTCGTTTACGGTGAGCCCCAGAAGAAGTTTTTGTACTACGGTTGGGATAGGCAATCTACTGTGTTTAATGGCTTTCGTTACTGTGGGAGATAAAAGAGTATTTCCATATAATCGCGCGGTTTCGTATGTTGTTAAGAGGACATCGTAGTTTTCGTCGATAGCTTTCCGCAGCGTCTCAATCTTTTTTTGCCGAGTCGTCCCAGTTAAAACGATTGTACGTAGAGTATCGTTTGAATTTACACGCAGTTCATTGACCCAGTTCGATAAAGAGATAACAGGACCGATAATGAGGGATTTACAGCGTAGTTTATTCAGGGTTTCAACTACAACTTTGGTTTTTCCTGTACCCATATCCCAGCGTAGTAACCAGCGGTAATTGTAGAGAAGTTCAGCAATCCCTTCTTCTTGGTAGGGGTAGTTTGGATAGGGTCCTAGAGGGGGCTCTCGTCGAACCTCAGAGAGAAATTGATCGTATGGTTTCAAACCGGATAAGTATTCTTGGGCTAGATTGTCGTAGCTTATCCCTAGGATTTGAAAATCGTTCTGTACCTTTTCTAGAAGGGGTGGGTAGGCCGGATACATCCAAGCATTCTGCTGTTTAAGGTAAGTTCCTCCGAAAATCCTTGATAAGTCATCGGAATTCCCTGGTATGATGAACACGGGGGAACCGGAGGAGTACGCGAAGGTAGCTTTCATTCTTCTACTCCTTGAGTTAGAATTTGTTCAGTCTGCTAAGAAAAAAAGAAAGAGCGCACATGACAACAACTCCTGAAGCAACATATATGGGCACTGGCGGGTTAGGCCACACAAACCCATACTACACTTATAGCCAGATTTTTTCACCTAAACGACTTAAAGAGTTGTTTAAAATGTGTGAATTCCTGTTTTATAACAGTCCACACATCTTCGCGACTCTACGAAAGTTCGGTGAATATCCGATCACGGAGTTGACTTACGATACCGACAACAAGGGCTTAAAAGAAAAACATAAAAATCTTCTGGAGAAGATTGTTCGAGCTAAGGAGTTTTTGCTTAAGGCGACTTTGGATAAGTACATTTATGGAAACTCTTTCACTTCTATGTACCAACCGTTTGTTCGGAATTTGATTTGTCCTAGGTGCCACAAACCCTCGAACATAAAACACGTCGATTATTCTTTTAATGTTCAAACTTTCACATTTTCTTATAAATGTTTAAGTTGTGATCAATCCGTGGTTGCGGGGGAAAAAAATGTAGAAGATAGAAAATTGATGCTGGTTAAAGACATCAACTTCATTCGGTGGGACCCCAAATGCATGGATATCGAGCATAACTTATTCACCGGAGAGTCCGTATATTACTATACCATCCCCGCCGATACTGCAGCACAAGTTCGTCGCGGGGATAAACATATTATTAATTCGACGCCTTTGGGTTTTCTAAAAGCTGTTAAAGAGCATCGTCCTTTTAAGTTCGCGCCCGAAGCTATTTTCCACATGAAATTCAGCGCTCCCGCTGGGGTTAATCCGCAGTGGGGTCTACCGCCCCTTCTCCCAGCTTTGGACCGTTTCTTTTATACGCAAGTATTGCGGAAGGCTAATGAAGCTATAGCTCTCGAGCACCTCGTTCCATTCAGAATTGTTTCGCCTGCGGCAGGTTCGGGTAATGGAGATCCGATTCAATCTATTAATCTGAGTCGGTGGGTAGAGAAGATGCGGGAGAACGTACAAGCCTGGCGTAAAGACCCACTACATATTATGTACGCCCCCATCCCGATTCAAGTTTCTCAGCTGAATGGACAGGGGCGCGCGTTACTCACGTTGGGTGAGGTTCAAGAAGCAGAGAAATCTTTGGTGGCTGCTCTCGGAATTCCTCTTGAGTTTTTGTATGGCGGTCTGACTGGACAGGGCATGGAAGCTACCTTGCGCATGATAGATAATCAGCTTGCTGTTCATACGAGTGACTTGACTGACCTTCTTCAGTGGGTAGATGATTCTTGCAGTAAATTCCTTGGTTGGGATTCTATCCCGATGGGTTTGATTCCTTCGAGAATGGTGGATGACTCTGAGCGTAGAAACGCGGTTATGCAGCTTTGGCAGGTAGGGGTGCAAACTGGTAGTCCAACGGTTTCCACAACCACTATTGCCGAACTTAATGACATCGACCTCGATAAAGAATCAGGGAGAATTAAAGAAGAGTCTTTGCAACGTACTCGGCGTGACCAAGAAATCCAGCAAGAGAGTGCGAAGATTACTAACACTATGGCTCAGCAGGTGCAGCGTGAAGTTGGAGCTAACGGCGCACAGAGTTATGACCAGCAGCAAGTAATTGCTAATGCGGATAATCTGGTTCAGCAATATTTACAGATGGATCCCTCGACTCGTAGAAGTCAATTGCATCAGCTGCAGATGGAAGATTATGTTTTATACTCGGTAGTTATTCAGCGTTTAGAACAACAAGAAACTGTAACAAGACAACAAGCTACAGTGCAGAGTGGAGGGTAAATGCCAACTTTCGTAGACCTGCTTAACGACTCTCAATCCAGCAGAATCCAAGAGCCCACGATGGGTTTGGATAATGCTTCTATGTTTTTACCCGAAGCAGCTAGCGCAGTTCGAGGAAAACAAACATCTTTCGGACAAGGTCTTAACTGCGATGGGCACTCCAAGGTTTTTATGCTGTGGAAACCTTGGACGAAATGTTATCGCTGTATGAAAGCAGTTGAGCACGGAGAGATAGTCCCCCCGGAAATAGGGGACTACGCATGTCCACATACTATGAATAAAGAATTTGAGGACTTGTTAAATCAGGGTCTTCAAGGAAATGTTCTTTTTCAAACGCAAGAATATTTTAATCTGCAGAATGGCGAGCGGTGCTGCCACATGGTTTGGCTGTCGTTAAACTCTAACGCGAATGCTCTCGCAGCTAAAAAACAAGAAGTCGCCGAAACGTTCTCACCGTTGCACTCTACGTTGATTGCGGAGCAGAAAGAATTGGCTGAAAAAGAGCTGGAGCGGAAAGAGCTGGAGCAGCAAAAAGAAGCCCTGGAGGCTTCTGAGGAAGAAGAAATTGGTTGATTCCGCCTCCAGGGCGCAGCACTACTTCAGAAGCAGTGCCGCCAGAATCAACGCAATCTGGATGACCATGACATGTCTCCTTTCGAAGAATGTTGAGGTCTCCTCTCCATATTCTTTTACCAAAAATAGGTGCTGGATATGAATTTAAAACCCATCCTCCAAAGTCCGTCGGATAAGCGTGAACGTATCCGAAATAAGATAGTGGAAGGCCTTACAGAGTCCTTCCCTATTACAGCCCGTAATAAAATCATCGAGGTTACGGACGTAGCTTTTACTCATCGGGATTACACCTCCCGAGAGCAGAAGGCTGCTATTTTACAGGGCGATTCTTTATTCGAGACTGTGAAGGGTACGGTAAAAATCAAAGACGCCAAGTCCGGGGCTGTTTTAGATGAGGCCAAAGATTTCACGCTGGCTCGTGTTCCTTGGTTTACTCCACGACATACTCTGGTAGTGGGTGGTAACGAATATTCGATTGCTAATATGGTACGTCCGAAGCCTGGAGTGTATGCGCGTAAACGGGCGAATGGGATTCTTGAAGCAAGTTTTAATACCGTCGGTACTTCGAACTTTAGCGTGACTATGGATCCTGAAAAGGGTGAACCGGAATTAGAGTACGGGTCTTCCCGCATTCCCCTTTATACGGTTCTTAGAGCTTCAGGTATTACACATGATGCTATTGCGAAAAAGTGGGGGACTGCTTTGGCTGACGAGAATCGCCAGAAGCTTGAAAAGCATCTCCCACAACACGTTGATAAGCTCTATCGGAAAGTTGTTCCCGCCTATGCCGTTTTACCAGACCTGACTATTGACGATAAGATGGCGGAGGTTATTAAACGCTACGGAAATGCGAAGATGGACCCCCAGGTTAACGAGAAAACTTTGGGAAAGGCTTATGGCCATGTTACCCCCGAGAGTATTCTCGACGCTTCAGCCAAGGTCCTAAATATCTTCCGTAATCCAGAAGACGTAGATGACCGGGATAACTTGGACTTTAAAACCCTACATTCCGTCGAGGACTTTTTTAAAGAGCGGATTAAATTGGATGCTCGAGATATCGGGCGTAAGGCCGCTATAAAAATAGAGACAACGCCTACGGTGCGTAGGGCTATGGCTCCCGGGGCCTTTACCGCAGGGTTAGTGAAGTTCATCACGGGGTCTCAATTAGCGGCTGTGCCCACCCAGACGAATCCTATGGAGCTCATCGACGCGGCTGTCCGTGTTACTTCTTTAGGAGAAGGCGGTATCAGTTCAGAGCGGGCTATTCCGATGGAAGCGCGCATGATTCACCCAACTCAAATAGGTGCTTTGGACCCGGTACGTACCCCAGAGTCTTTTCGAGCAGGTGTAGACGTACGTGCGGCGTTGGCGGCTCATTCGGACAAAGACGGGAACATCCATGTACCGATGATTGATATCGCTACAGGGAAGCACAAGTATATTAGGGCCGGGGAGATCGCTCATTCCATCGTTGCTTTTCCTCAGCAGAAAATGCACGGGAAAGTTTCTGCTCTGGTTAACGGGAAGATAGCGACCGTAGACGCGCGCAAAGTAAAATACCAGATTCCCCATTCTTCCGTAATGTACGGCCCGACATCAAATTTGATTCCCTTTATGGAGTCCCTTCAGGGTAACCGACAGTTGATGGGGTCTAAGCATCAAACACAAGCTATCTCGTTGGTTGACCGTGAAGCACCTTACGTCCAGGTAATGTCCCCCAGCGGAAAATCTTTTGAGCATCTTATGGCGACGGTGGTTAATCCAACTTCTCCGGTAGCGGGTACTGTAGAGAAGGTCGACGAGGATTATATTTATATTCGACCTCATTCAAAAACGGCAGCGAAGAAAAACAAAGACGATGACCTGGTTAGGGTTTCTTACGACACATATTTGCCCATGGCGGCTAAGACTTATCTCCACCACGAGGTTACAGTCAAAGCTGGGGATTCTGTAAAAGCTGGAGAAATAATGGCTGAGTCTAATTTCACGAAAGATAAGACTCTGGCTTTAGGTAAGAATTTATCTGTGGCGTATATGCCTTATTACGGGGCCAATTCTAATGACGCAGTAGTTATTAGTTCTGGTGCCGCTAATAAGCTCACGTCAGAACGTCTATATAAGATTGTGCTTCCTCGGGATAAGGACATGGTTTTCGATAGCACTAAACACAAGACTTATTACGGCCATACCTACGGACATGATTATTACAAGTCGGTAGATAATGAAGGGGTGGTTAAGCCCGGGGCGATGATTAATAGCGGGGAGCCCGTTGTGTTTGGTTTGCGAAAATCTACTCTGACTTCGGACGATATTCTTTTGGGTCGGTTACACAAGTCTTTGGTTAAGCCTTTTAGGGATGCAACCCAGACTTGGGACCATGACCATCAGGGTGAAGTTATTGATGTCGTAAAAACTCCGAAGAGAATAGCCATTACGATTAAGACCAAAGAGCCTATGCAGATAGGCGATAAGCTTTGCTACACAGAAGATACAGAAGTTCTAACCACACTCGGTTGGCAATTTATCGCAGATATTACTTTGGATGATTATTGTTATACCCTTGATACCTCGGGCGTAATACATCTTGAGTGCCCTACTCATACGTATTCATATCCAGAAGCAGATCAGCTTTTTTTGATCCGGTCACAACATGTGGATTTGTCGGTTACTCTAGACCACAGTCAAGTGGTGAAGGTCGGAACAGAAGATAATCCCGAGGGTAATACCCTTATTCCGTCTCGAGATTTGGTCGATAAATCTTTTCAACTGATACGTACCGGAGCCTGGAAACAAGAATGTGTTGGCACGTCAGACGCTGAGTGTTCCTTGATAGGTCTTTATGCCGTAAAAGGGCACATCATCCCAGCCTCTTTGGTTCAAGGTGAAATGCATTATGCTGTCGAGATTTTTTTAAGAGAGAATCTTTTGACGGATGACCGAGCCTGGTTAGATACTATTCTAAAAGAAACGGGGCTATTAGACCGAAGTATTATTCAAGGCGAAACCCTCATAATTAAAGACCATCGTTTTTTTAAAGATTGTCAAAGACTGAAAGACGTTGTTGAGCGGTGTTTGCCGGAAGAGGTCTTTTATTTAAACGCAAAACAAGCAGGTATAGTACTCGATAGCGTTATTAAGTCTGCGGGATATCAAACGGGATGGAATAAAGTTAAGCATGGAGACGGTACTGATGTTTGTGTTGTTTACTCAAGGCAATTAGCCGATGACCTTCAAAGGCTGGCTTTACACGCAGGATATTCGGCGAATATTTCTATCCACACAGTCACACGCCCGCAGTTGGCTAAACGTTATGAACTTCGTTTTCTACGGAAACGGAGTTACCCCGTCATTAATAATCCTCGAGGGAAAAAGCAGAATATTAAGGTCATAGAATCCAAAGCTCCCGTTTTTGGAATCACCGTTCCGCACCATACTCTGTATGTACGTGTTAATGGAAAACCTGTATGGTCAGGAAACTCAGGTCGATACGGTAATAAATGCGTGGTGTCGGAGATTGTCCCGGATGACCAGATGATAAAAGACGAAGAGGGTCGTCCGGTGGATGTTCTTTTGACTTCAGCCGGTGTTGTTTCGCGTATTAATCCTGCCCAGATTATTGAAACCGCAGTTGGTAAAGTTGCAGAGAAAACCGGTAAGCCAATTATCGTTGAGAATTTTACAGGAAAAGACAACGTAAAATGGGCAAAAGATCTACTAAAAGAACACGGGATAACAGATAAAGAAACGGTATTTGACCCGCGTTCAGGAAAGAAGATTCCGAATGTTTTTGTAGGGCGTCAGTACATCTTTAAGATGTTTAAATCTACAGATACGAACTACAGCGCTCGAGGGGTCGATACTTACGACGCGAATTTACAGCCCACAAAAGGTGGAGCTGAGAGTGCTAAAGCGATAGGTAAGATGGAGTTCGATGCACTTATTGCACATAACGCACGTAATGTCCTGAAAGAGTCGTCGGTTCTAAAGAGCCAGAAGAATGACGAATACTGGAGAGCTCTACAGCTTGGGCACCCAACCCCACCACCCCGAACTTCTTTTGCGTCGGATAAATTTTTTAACATGCTCACAGGGGCCGGGGTGAGGGTTGACCGCACGGGTACCAAGATATCTTTGGCTCCGTTGACAGACCACGACGTACTGGCGATGTCAGCGGGCGAAGTAAAAGACGCAAAGCTTATTAGTTCTAAGAATTTGATGCCTGAAAAAGATGGGTTGTTCGACCCGGCTATAACCGGAGGTTTGAAAGGAACGAAGTGGTCTCATATTACTTTAGCTGAGCCTATTATCAGCCCCACTTTTAAAGAGCCGGTTCGACGACTCTTGGGCATGACGGAAAATCAACTAGACACGACGTTGAAGACTAAAGGTATTGAATACATTAAGAAGGAGCTCGCGAAGATCGATGTGTCAGCCAAGGAACAGGAACTTTTAACTGCGGCAAACAAACGAACAGGTAATGCTCTGGACGATGTTACAAAGCAAATCAAGTATCTCCGAGCTCTTAAAGCTCAGAATTTAACTCCAGATAAAGCTTATATCTCGAAGCACGTACCAGTTCTCCCCCCAGTCTTTCGCCCGGTTCTTCCTGGTAAAGGTGGGCAGGAGTTAATTTACGGAGATATTAATCCTCTTTATAGGGATTTGGTCTACGTGAACAATCAATTTAAGGAGTTAAAAGCTTCAGGAAAACTACCGGAAGAAGAAGCGAAACTTCGGGGAACATTACAAGAAGCTGTTGGTGCAGTTTACGGCGTAAACGACCCTGTGACCCAAAAGTCTCAAGCGCGTAATCACAAAGGGTTTTTGACTTATATTGGAGGGCAAGGAAGCCCTAAGTACGGATATATGCATTCTAAAGTGTTGAAGAAGAACCAAGATTTAGTAGGGCGAGGGACCATTGTACCCGACACTACTCTTGGGATGGATGAAGTTGGGTTGCCTGAGAACATGCTTTGGACCATGTATAAACCTTTCTTGGTTAAACGTTTAGTTGGTCAAGGTTATCCTGCTGTGCAGGCAAAACAGATGGTAGATGATAAACATCCTGCTGCCCGAGAAGCGATGCTTCGTGAAACTCGCGAGCGTCCAGTAATGATTAATCGAGCTCCTACTTTGCATCGATATAATATCATCGGGGCTTATCCTGTTCTTGTGACGGGAAAGACTATAAAGATTAATCCTTTCGTAGAGGTAGGCATGAATGCAGATTTCGACGGGGACACAATGATGGTTCATGTCCCAGCTGGCCAAAAAGCAGTCGAAGACGTAAAACGAATGACCTTATCGAATACACTCTATAGTGATAAAATACGAGGCGATCTTCTCGTAGCTCCCCGGATGGAGTCGGTCATGGGCCTTGCTCAAGCTACATCTTTTACCGGGACCGGCGTCTCTAAAAAATACAACACCAAAGCCGAAGCGATGGCCGACTACAATTCAGGGAAGATAGACCTTTCAACGAAGGTCACTATCAAGGACCGAAAGTAGTGGCAGATTCTCACGAAAATAAGTGGTTGTTCCGAAAGGCGGCGAATATGTCCGACCCAAGCGTTTTTTATCAGGCCGGTTATCAGGATACTTTGGCGAAACTCGGAGCTTCAAAAGGCCGGTCAACCGGAATGCGCGGAGAAGATTTAGCCTACGGAGAAGGGCATAGACCCCTGGAGAGTAACGATAAACATCTTCCTGTAGGTCAGCTAACGAATATACTACAAGAAATGCCTAATGTTCGTACTCAGGGAGGGAAGACTACACTCGAAAATAAAGATGGTATCGGGGATAATCATGCGGAATGGGGTCCGGCAATGCAGATTAGAATTTTCGATGGAGCCTCCCCGTATCTTGCAGGACGAAATTAAGTGAAGGATAAAACCGATACGTTTGGGCACATGTTGGTGAATGACCTGTTGCCAGAAAAACACAAGGTGACAGGTCCCTTATCCAAGAAATCTTTTTATAAGATGCTAGACACAATGGCTAGGGAAGATCCGGAGGAGTATGTTCGGATTGTTCCTCAGCTTAAACGCCTAGGAGATTCTTTGGCGACGACTGAGGGGTTGTCTATTGGCCTAGATGATATCTCTCCCAATTATAAAGACCGTAACGATACTCTGGCACCTTTTATAAAGAGATTTGATGCGGCGAAAACAGACAAAGCTCGACAGGACATTGCTGAAGAAGCTCAGCCGCATATGCAAGAATCTGCGATGCGTCATCCAGGTTCTATGACCCTGCAGGTACGGAGTGGAGCGCGAGGAAACCCAACTGGGTATTCTGCGATGATAGCTTCCCCTACTCATGCTCGGAATGGAAAAGGTAATGTAGAGCCTTGGCTTATGCGTAAATCCTATAGCGAGGGACTATCTTCTGCCGACAATTGGGTAGCTGGTAATGAAGCTATTTTAAACACTATTAGCACTTATACTTCGGTGTCTGAACCTGGAGAACTGTCTAAATTACTTGTTAGTAATATGAGCGACATCGTAATTACCGAAGACGATTGTGGAACAACAAATGGTGTTTTTGTGGATGTGTTATCTCCTTCGGCAGTAGACCGATACCTCGCAAAAGATGTTGGAGGATTTAAGCACAACACATTAATTACTTCTTTGAATCAACCTCGTTTAGCTAAAGTCGCCTCTCGGGTTTTAGTGCGGTCGCCTATGACTTGCGAAGCGGGAGACGGTGTTTGTCAGAAGTGCCAAGGTCTCAATGAAAAGGGTAGTGTTCATGACATCGGAACAAACGTCGGCGTGCGTGCGGCTCAGGCTATGGCTGAGCCCCTTACACAATTTGCCTTAAACGCAAAACACGGGGCGCGTGTCGCGAAAGATGACCGGATCAGGGTGAAGGGTATTCGTGGATTCAGACAAATCATCGAGTCCCCGCAACAATTTTTTAACAAAGCTACCCTAGCCCAAATTAATGGAACGGTTGAGAAAATATCGGCTGCTCCTCAGGGTGGGCATTACGTTGTAGTTGCGGGACAACAACATTACGTTACACCTAATTTAAACGTAATCGCTAAAGTTGGGACACATGTTCAAGCAGGTGATGCCCTCAGTCAAGGTATCCCGAAGCCGGATGAAATTGTGCAGTTGAAAGGTTTAGGAGCTGGACGACAGTACATGGTTGATACTTTGAGTGAGCTGTACAAAGACCAAGGACGAGAACTCGATCAGCGTCATTTCGAGCTCCTCGCTAAGGGCGAGCTCAATTACGTGAAAGTAATTAAGGACCCCAGCCGAAACTTTATCCCTGGGGATGTAGTGAGCTACAACGTTCTTCGCAAAGAGCTGAAGAAGGGGACGAAAGTAATGCCCCTAGATGAAGCTGACGGAGAAACGTTAGGTAAGGCCTACTTCCATTTTTACACGGGAACTAGGGTTACACCCCAGATACAGGCGTACCTAAAGCAGCAGAAAATAAAAGAAGTAGTGATCGCTCCTCGTGCGCCTGAAGTAGAGTTTGTGATGAAGCCTGCTACTCGAGCTCCGCTTCTTCATCCCGACTGGATGGCTCGATTAGCGCACAGGAATTTAAAGACAACAATCATGCAGGCTACTCATTTTGGAGAGTCTTCTGATATTCACGGAACTCATCCTGTTCCAGGATACATCACTGGCGTAGAATTTGGAGAAGGTACGAAAGGAAAGTACTAACTCATGTATGACCGCGGATATATGGATGTTCTTCAGCAGCTTGGGATTGAGAAGACAGCTGCGGTTGTTCCTCGTCTTAATTTCGGGGCGTGGGCTAGTAAAGCAGTACCTGTGTTGAAGAACTTTGGAAAAAGCGTTGGACAGAATTTGTGGGGGCAACCTGGGAATTTTGTAAAAGAAATTCGAGCAGGAAAAGCTTTGGGGAAAGATAGTTTGATTGCAGAAGGATTTAAAGCTCCCAAGCTTTGGCACAAGGCTCTTATGTATGGATTTCCTGCGGTGTCTGCTGTGCAAACACTTCGGAGTGACGATCCAAATAAGGCTCAGGCTTTGGGTGGACTTGTTGGTAGTGTAGCTTTGGGAACTGCGGCGTTCGGACCTTTTGGTATGCTCGGGTCTATCCCCGCAAGTTTTGCAGGTGAGCATATAGGCAGTAAACTTGTTGGTGGAACAAAGAGGTTATTGGGATTTGGTAATAAGCCAACTCCGCAATATACTTCTTACCAGCAACCATATGGACAACAAGCCGCGGCACAATACCCGGCTCAATGAAGAAAAGGAAAGTACACATGAAGGCAGAACTCATTAAACAGGCGTATGCGTACGGTGCCGCAGTTGCGTTGCAAGAACTTGGTTTTGGCGCTCAGGATGCGGAAGTCGGTGGTGTGAAATTGGCTATGGCGAAAATGGCGGAAGGTGAAGAGGAAGAGGGTATGCATCCGGCTCTTCGTGCTCTTATCGGCGGCGGCGCTGGTGCTCTGGGCGGTGCGGCTCTTGGTGCGGGTAGTGCGTTTATTCCGGGATTGAGAGGGCATGGTTTGGCGGGTTTGGTTGGTAAGAGCCGGAGTGTGGATGATGCTCTTTCGCGCGCCGCTGTTAGTTCCCGCGGACTTTTCCGCGGAGGCAGTGGTAAATCCCTCCCAATGAGTACGTATGAATCAATGCTCCGCGGCGGTGCTGGAGCTGGTTTGGGCGCTCTCGGCGGCGGTCTTGCTGGTGGTTTGACGGGCGGCGAATAAGCAAAAAAGGAGTTGAGCAATATGGGTCTGTTTAAACAAGCACATGTCCGGGGAATCAACCACGCCCTCATCGCGAATGGCATCGTTGTTTATCCGAACGAGAAGATAGCAGAAGACGCAGCTGATGCGGTTGCTGAGAATATTCCTGACGAAGAAGTTCCGGAGACTACCGGTGAGGGCGGCCTTACTGCGGAACAGGCTTCTCAGGTTATTGACCAGCTCGCAGCGGTGGCCGATGCTATCGCAGAGAAAACTGGTGGATCTCGAGACCTCGGCGTGAATAAGGTTGCGGCGGAATACAACCTGCAGGATGCTGCGGTTGCACACGCTGTGCATCTTGTTAAGCGCGCGATGGAAGAGGGAACCACGAATCCAGGTCAGGGTATGGACCAGCCAGCACTGACGGGATCCGAAGCGCAAATCGATGCGGTAAATGTACCGTCGACGGCGCTGGTTGTTCCTCAGGGCGAAACCAAAGTCGACACTTCTCCGGGCGAAGTTGGAGCATTGCAGACTACGGAAAAACAGCCGGGTACGGTTGGTTCTCCGGCTCCGGCATCCGATGCTGAAGTGAAAGCTGCGTCTGAGCTCATCCGAGTTCTGCGTAAACTTTCCGCTGATGGAACCCTCCCGACCGAAGGTGGCCGTCTTGACCTGAATACCAATTCAGCGATGACGACCCCGGTGGTTTCTCAGGGTACGACCAACGCTACGAAGCCGACCGAAGCTAATCCCCAGAAGGATAACCCGGCGACAGCAGCGGCTGGTCTGAAAACTACGGGTAGTGCTCCGGCTGAAGTCGGTAAGCTCGCTGCTTTCCTGAGCCATCCCGAAGTAGCAGCTGCTTTCAGGCAATTTAGAGCGTAACTCTACCTGCCTGACTAGTCCCTGCTTCCCACCATCGTATTTACAACGTACAATTCAACGTAGTTAAACGTTTCGAAAAGGAAGTGAGCTTCGATGCCAACAATGTCTATGTCTCCGGAAATACAAAACGCCGGTCAATTACCCTCAGCCGAACAAGCTCAGGAGATATTTAAGCAACGATTTTCTGAGATGTCCTATAACGTGATGATGGCTAAGTTCCCAGAGCTGGCCTCCCGTGTTGTGACGTTTAAGATTATCGAAACCGACGCTGAGACCGGAAAAGGCGTAGGGGCTTTTGTTTTGCTGCTGGAGGATAAAACTATTTATCTTCCAGTCGTTATGATCGATAGTCAGCTCAAACCTTTCGATATGTTTTACTTCAAAGATTTGAACATCTTCCTTCCACTTTCGAACGATTGGTTGGATGAAGTATCGAAGTCGTCGCTCACAAACTTGGGCGAACCTGTAAAGATGCCGCACGGTGTAAATCGGGACATGAGTGTTCGTGACCTCATTATTCCTCCGATTATGCCGGAAGGTCGTATCGGTCTG
>Ga0315284_10002244_pt1 | contig 27732 bp, 24 predicted proteins | sample YL17G09_16_MG_FD_203696 | JGI IMG/M metagenome (GOLD analysis project Ga0315284, IMG submission 203696) | Sediment microbial communities from Yellowstone Lake, YNP, Wyoming, USA - YL17G09_16 | ecosystem: Environmental > Aquatic > Freshwater > Lake > Sediment | place: USA: Wyoming | collected...
AAAGAGGGCCAGGCCAAAATCATTATCGGATTTTATAATATCGGCTGTGGTTTTGCTGATGATAATTTCCTTGCGTCCTTGTGGCATATCCGTGCTCTTTTCACAGGAAAACAGGGCTGCCGCCATAACTACCAGATAAATTTTTGCATTCATCATTTCGGCTTCTTTAATCAATAAAAGTTTAAATTCAATAATACAGCGGACTTTTTACGACAATCCTGGCACGGTAGTCCTCCGGCTTTGTAGGATTGCTGACCATTGGATAAGGATCCAGATCAACAAATGAAAAGCTGTAACCATCAACAAGTGTGTCAGTAGTATGTATGTAAAGGTCAACATAATGCCGACTGCCGTTTTGCTTTTCAAACTTAAACCGGGCCTGTGCAGTGCCCGCCCAAATGCAGACAACGTCTGCCGGACACCGTGAATCGCTTAATACCGTATCAAAACAGATGTATTCCTGCTTCTCCGGATCGTACAGACAATCCTTATAGCATAAATCGACGGTGTCATCCGGAACCAGATCGCTGAGTCCTTCATAGTCAATGATGTAGATGTTTCTATAACCCAATGTGGGATACAAGGTCAAGCAGGCCCGTAATTCGGTATCTTCTGCCTTCCTGAATTTAACTTTGAGCTCCTGTCCTATTGTGAAGTCTGATTTGTCTAAATTGACAGCCAGGTAATAATTTTGCGGACTTCCGCCTATGGTTTGCCTGACGGTCAGTGAATCATCAGGAAAGGCCACAACACATAAAGAGCAATTCAGGTCGTAACCCACTATCCTGGCAATATATTGATCGTCCGGTTGAACTGTCTCCTTGCTGCAACACAGGAGCAGCAAAAACAGTGAAAATTCCGCAATAATAATCCTGTTCATCCTGTTTGGTTTTATGTTCTTAACATAGATGATTTCTACCTCAATTTGGTTGCTTTATTGAAATGACTGTAATTCCAATGAGCAGGGACCTTTTCATGGTTATCGGCTATTGGTCAGTAATTTACATCGCACAATTTTCATGCCATGACACATTACATTTTTTTACAGCTTTCAGCGGTATGAGCTGTTGGCGGAGAAGGGAACAATAATATGCCTATTTCTATTTAATACTAAATCCATAACCAAGATTAATTAACCATGCTTTGCATCTGATATTATCAAGTACATAATGCAGATTGGCAGAAGGTATTCTGTACTCGAATTCATTTTTTATAAAAATATAGGTGTCGTTTTTCAGGTTAAATTTTAAACCCAATCCTAACGAAAAACCATACTGATATTTTCTAAGATAGGCATTTTCTGGCCAGAGAGTGTTATTGTACACCTTATATGCTGCAAACTTTGAATTTAGTAAAATTACATTAACATAACTAACCGATAAGAATGGCTGGAGTTTGGCTTTGGGAAAAGTATAGTCAATGGTCAGGGGTATACGAAGGATGGAATACTTGGTATAAATCTGGTATGTTTTTGTACTTGAATAATAAAACAAATTGTTGTCAAAATTTCCTCGTAAGTTATTGCCAGAATAATTTAAACCCAGTAGAAAATTCCATGATGTGCTACTTTTTAGGGGTTTAAACCTCAATTGCAACCCAAAAGATGGTTTAATATTGTAGGCATGGTCTTCCGATGTCTTTAATTCCATCCATGTATTAATAATCCCAATACTCGGTTCAATATATATATTTCGTTTGCTTGATCTGGTGTAATCAATACATTCATAATCATTGCATATACTATTATGATAATCTTTTGTAATATTTATCAGTGATTTATATTCAAAAGGGGTGTTCGAGATTTTATTCATTGTACCGGGACTCTCCTGAAAAAGATACCTCAATATCCCTTTATATTGGTTTGAATTTCTGGAATATTCTTTATCGTTTTCACGAATATTATCACCTTCATGGAAAACAGTAATTTCTTTATTGGATAAAGGCATTAATAAGCTGTCTTTTTCAATGAAATAATATTCATCAACCATATCTTTCAAATAGTAAAGGTCAATAATCCCATCAACCAGATATTCCAGGAATACTCTATGCTTTGCACTGTCAACTGTAATTTCCTTTGATATATAATATTTACTGTTTTCAATCCGGTACGCCTTAATATCAACAGGAGAGAAACTCCCGGGATTTTGATCCTTTTCTCCCATGAAATCACAGCTTCTGCTATTCTGATAATTGGATTTCAAATTAATCAACCCATGGATTGTATCATTATTATTTGTAATAATGTACCCGGAGTTGTAATGCTGTTGCCCATAACAAATTAGTGAAAGATTTAAAAATATCAGCCAGGGCAAAAAGTACAAATTTTTCATGATAGGAGTTTTTACATTTTTGATTATATACAATTTTAATCGATAGATGGTTACAAAATAATAGAAGTTTATAGGTTTAATATCTATTTACTCGTTCCTTTCTTCCCTGTTCATTTCTTCCTCAAAAATACATTTTCTATAATCCGCCTTACTGGTTTTCTTATGCTAATTTTGACCCCTTATGGAGAAGTTTCTGAAAGAACTCAACAGCGCGCAATATGAGGCAGTGGTAAATACTGCCGGACCTGCCCTGGTAATCGCCGGAGCCGGTTCGGGAAAGACCCGCGTACTCACTTACCGGGTGGCCTACTTGTTGAATCAGGGAGTAAATCCCGGAAAGATCATCTGCCTTACCTTTACCAACAAGGCAGCCCGTGAGATGAAGGAACGCATCGCCCTGGTAGTGGGTGAAGATCTGGCCAGGCATCTCTGGATGGGAACCTTTCACAGTATATTCGCACGTATTCTGCGTACCGAATCGGAATGGCTCGGATACCCCTCAAGTTATACCATTTACGATACAATCGATTCAAAAAGCCTCATCAAATCGATCATCCGGGAGATGAACCTCGACGACCAACGCTACAAACCGGGGGAGGTGCTGGGCCGTATTTCCTGGGCCAAGAATAACCTGATTACCCCGCAGGCCTATAAAAGCCATCCCGAGATCAGCGGAAATGATAATATCTCCCGCCGTCCGCAACTGGGCGAGATCTTCCAGACCTATTGCATCCGGTGCAAAAAATCAGGAGCCATGGATTTTGATGACCTCCTGCTGAATACCAATATCCTGTTCCGTGATTTTCCCCAGATACTGGCAAAATACCAGGAGCGGTTTCATTATATGCTTGTAGATGAGTACCAGGATACTAATCACTCGCAATACCTCATTGTGAATAAGCTGGCTGCCCGACATCATAATGTTTGCGTGGTGGGCGACGATGCCCAGAGTATTTATTCATTCCGGGGCGCACGCATTGAGAATATCCTGAATTTCCGCAAAGATTATCCCGAGCACCAGTTGTTCAAGCTCGAACAAAACTACCGGTCCACCAGAACAATCGTGGATGCTGCCAACAGCCTCATCGCAAAAAATAATGGCCAGATTAAAAAGAATGTATGGTCTGACAACGAGGCCGGGCAAAAGATAAGGGTGGTCAAATGCCTGACCGATATCGAGGAAGGATTTTTCGTATCCAACAACATTCTCGATTACTCGCTTACAGAGCAGCAACTGTTCAGCGATTTCGCCATTTTATACCGTACCAATGCCCAGTCGAGGATATTCGAAGAAGCCCTGCGCAAGCGGAATATCCCCTACCGCGTGTATGGCGGCATTTCGTTTTACCAGCGCAAGGAGATCAAGGATATGCTGGCCTACCTGCGTCTTGCGGTCAACCAGAACGATGACGAAGCCCTGAAACGGATTATCAATTACCCTGCCCGGGGAATCGGCGATGTTACCCTGGAAAAACTGGAAGAGTACGCCTCCCAAACCGACAAAAGCCTTATGCAGGCCATTGAACAAGCAGGATCACAGGAATTGGGGCTAAACAAAGGCACCCTCACCAAACTACATGCATTTAATGACTTGATAGCCGGTTTTTCCAAGAAAGTAAAGGAGCTGAATGCTTTTGAGGCGGCACAGCATATCGCCATCACCACCGGTGTGCGGAAGGACCTGTTTAACGGTAATACCCCCGAGGAACGCAGCCGTTATGAAAACCTGGAGGAATTGCTGAACGGAATCAAGGATTTTACCGAAACCGCCATCAATGAAAATAAACCAGCCTCTATGGTGGATTATCTCGAAAATGTTTCCCTGATCACCGACCTGGACAATGACAAGCCGGATGACCGGAACAAAGTGACTATCATGACCATGCACTCTGCCAAGGGACTCGAATTTAACAATGTTTATATCGCAGGCGTGGAGGAGGAACTTTTCCCTTCCAGGATGTCATTCGAATCGCCTGAGGAAATGGAAGAAGAGCGGCGCTTGTTTTACGTGGCCATTACACGCGCAAGGAAAAGGGTTTTTATCAGCTATGCCCAAAATCGTTACCGCTGGGGAACCCCTACATCGTGCCAGCCCAGCCGCTTCCTGCGCGATATCGATCCGAAATACCTGGATATGCCGGTGGAACAACCTTCGAGGGGTCAGAACCGAAATTATGATGAGGATGCTGACCGGGAAGACAATTTTGGCAGCACGAACCGAAATAATCGCTCAGCAGCAAAAACATACCCGGGTAACGGGGTCATCAAGCCTGCCGGGAATAGGCCCGGTGGTCTGCTCATCCCCAGGAAACCGGTTGTGCAAATCAACCCGGTCAGTGCGGATTTTAAACCCGACAATCCCGATACGATCCTGTCGGGTATGCGTGTGGAACACCCTACTTTCGGCATCGGGAAAATCGTACACATCGAAGGCGTATCCCCCAACCGCAAAGCCACAGTATTTTTCCAGGAATCGAGCGAAGAAAAGCAGTTGCTGCTGAAGTTTGCAAAATTAAGAATTGTTTAATCGTGGAATCGTGGAATCGTGGAATCGTGGAATCGTTTAATCGATTAAACAGTTCAACGATTAAACGATTAAACGATTCAACAATCCAAATACCAAACATATCTTTCAATTAATTTGACCGTAACCTATTTTTCATATAGCTTTGTCAAAATTATTTATATGGAATACGATTACAACACCAGCCGGAATAAGCTCATTTTACCGGAATACGGCAGGAATATACAGAAAATGGTGGAACATATTATGACGATCGCCGACCGTGAAGACCGGAACCGGCTTGCCCAGGCCGTCATCATCATTATGGGCAATATGAACCCGCATTTACGCGATATTAATGATTTCAAACATAAACTTTGGGACCACCTGGCCATCATGTCGAATTTTCAGCTCGACATTGATTATCCTTATGATATACCTCAGCCTGAAGAATTCGCAGAAAAGCCAAGACGTGTAAGCTATAACAACAGTGACATCCGGTACAGACATTACGGCCGTATCGTGGAAAGTCTGATCCAGGAAGCCGTTAAACTTCCTGAAGGTGAGGATAAGGATACCTTAACCAAGCTTATCGCCAACCACATGAAAAAATCGTATCTGGCCTGGAACCGTGATTCCGTGACCGACGAGATCATTTTTAACGATTTGTTTGAACTATCGGGCAAAAGGCTGACTGTAAAGGAAGGTCTTAAGCTCAGCGATCAGAAGGACTTCCAGAAAGGGAAGCAGCTACAGCAGCGAAAGCGTATGCAGATGCAACAGCAACGTAAAAAACCACAGTAACCAACCCTCTGTTTTCATGACTTCCTTCAGGGTCAAAGGCGGCAAATCACTCCAGGGCGAAATCATTCCACAGGGCGCCAAGAACGAAGCTTTGCAGGTGATATGTGCCACCCTGCTGACCCATGAAAGAGTCACTATCCATAATATTCCTGATATCCTCGATGTCAATAACCTGATTGGTCTTATCGGATCACTGGGCGCTGAGGTTACCCGGCTGTCACACAATTCCTACAGCTTTGCCGCCCGGAATATCAACATTGAATACCTGCTTACCGATGATTTCAGAATACGCAGCGGAAGCCTGCGCGGATCGCTGATGATTATGGGACCCCTTCTGGCCAGGTTTGGAAAGGGTTATATACCCCGTCCGGGTGGTGACAAAATAGGCCGCCGGCGCATGGATACGCATATTAACGGTCTGGTGAACCTGGGAGCAAGTTTCGATTATGAATACACGCAGGAGTTTTACAAACTGCATGCCGAAAGACTCACCGGATGCAGCATGTTGCTCGAGGAAGCTTCGGTTACCGGAACTGCAAATATTTTAATGGCTGCAGTGCTGGCCAGGGGAAAAACTACCATCTATCATGCCGCCTGCGAACCTTATGTGCAACAGCTCTGCCACATGCTTAACCGCATGGGGGCCAAAATATCAGGTATTGGTTCAAACCTGCTTACTATCGAAGGGGTGGATGCTCTCAACGGTTCTGAGCATACCATGCTGCCCGATATGATTGAGGTGGGTTCGTTCATAGGACTGGCAGCCATGACACGATCCGAAATCACCATTAAAAATGTATCCTGGGAAAACCTTGGCATCATCCCTACTGTTTTCCGGAGGATCGGGATTGAATTCGAACGCCGGGGTGATGATATTTATGTCCCGGGTAAGGAGCATTATCAGGTTGAAACCTTTATCGACGGGTCGATCCTTACTATTGATGATGCCCCATGGCCCGGGTTTACACCCGACCTGATCAGTGTGGTGCTGGTTGTGGCCACTCAGGCACGAGGCAATGTTCTTATCCACCAGAAGATGTTCGAAAGCAGGCTTTTCTTTGTTGACAAACTGATTGAAATGGGCGCCCAGGTTATATTGTGTGACCCGCACCGGGCCAGTGTCTACGGACTTGATAACCAGATCAGGCTCAGGCCTACCACCATGACTTCTCCTGATATCAGGGCTGGCGTGGCTCTTCTTATCGCTGCCTTGTCGGCCGATGGCACCAGCATCATCCACAATATCGACCAGATCGACCGGGGTTATGAACGCATCGATGACCGCCTTAAGGTCCTGGGTGCCGATATCTCCCGGATAACTTAATGCCTTTTAGCACCGGGTTAGTGCGCAGTGTGGGCAGCGCTCTCCATCTCATGTGCTACTTCATGCGACCGTTTTAACGCTTGATTGATATGCGGGAATACGTTTTTCTTTCCAACCATAAAAAGGATACGCTCCTGTCGACTCCTTGCCCTCAGTTGTAAACTTGCTGGTAATGGAAGAGATATGGGTAATCATGGCCATACGACGCATGAATAACATGGAAGCCATTACAATGCCAATCTCAATAGCCAGGGTGAGATCCACCAGTACCGTCAATAAAAACGTAGTCAACAGCACCACTACATCATTGGATGATCCTTTGGCAACACTTATGAACGACTTCCATTCACTCATGTTATAGGCCACAATGATCAGGATTCCTGCCAGACAGGAAAGGGGTATCAGAGTTGCCCATTTCCCGAAGAATAACATGATAAGCAGCAAAACCAGTGCGTGGATGATACCGGCCACGGGTGTACGTCCGCCATTCTTTACATTGGTCGCAGTGCGGGCTATGGCACCGGTGGCAGGAATACCACCAAACAATCCACTGAATATGTTAGCAATACCCTGGCCAATTAATTCGGTATTGGAACGGTGTGAGGTACTGATCATTCCGTCTGCAACCAGCGCCGACAGTAGTGATTCAATTGCCCCAAGCATGGCAATAGTAAAAGCCGGTTTAAGATATAGGTTTATTTCTTTAAAACTTACTTCGGGAATTGTGGGCATGGGTAATGACGAAGGAATCGCTCCGAATTTAGTACCAATAGTCTCTACTGGTAGCCTGAACACTTGAACAACAGTCATGGCAAGTAAGATGGATGACACCCAGCACAATCACCACAAAGGCGCCCGTGGGCCCACCGATCTGTACCCTGCTCCCTCCCAGTGCAGAAATCAGGAAACCGGCAACAACAGCAGTGATCAAACCTTTTTCAGGAGAGACACCTGAAGCTATAGCAAAGGCAATAGCCAGCGGAAGGGCTACTATACCAACAATAGTCCCTGCAATAAGATCCCTGAAAAACTGTTTCCGGGTATACCCCTCCCTCAGCAGCGTGATCAACTTCGGCTCAAAAAATGATGGCATAACTCAATGAATAACCGGTGGTAAAAATAAGCCGAAATACTCCTGGTTGTAATGTGTTATAAAAAAACTATTCCAATTCAGGTATTAGCCCGCCAAGCATAAGGAATTGCGGTTCATAAAAATAACCGAGTATCATCCTGGGCAGGTCTGCAACTGGGGTAACTGCTTTTTCAATAATGGCAGTATCAGAGGTTGCCGAAACACAATGCCGATTTTGTGAAAGGGCCCAGTCGGCCGTCCTGATCACCTGGCAATTCCCCCTCAGATGATTTATCTGTAGTTTCTCCCTTATCATCTGTGCATGTTTTTCACTGTGTGAAACGGGCGAATCCAGGTATATGTCAACACTGGCCGGTTGTATATGTATGAGATAGTCCACAAGCATGCCGACACATTCTATAAAGGTTTCCCCTTCACGAAATTTACCATGTAATGACCCGGCATCACGCAGTATGTTGTCAGTGCTGATAAAGGTGATCTTCCCCAAACGGTAATTGAGGAGGGTGAACAGGACATTGTATCCGTCTATGATAAGGTCCCTGCCGGTGATATCCGATACCAAAAGCTTTTTTCTGAATTCCGATCTCTTTTGTGATGAGATGCCCCGGTATAGAACTGTGCGCTGATCGCCATCGAGCCGATACCGGTCACCAATCAGCTTTAACACACCCCGCTCAGGGAAATGCCTGTTTACCAAATAAAAGTAATCGCGACAAGCGCTGATAAAATCATCATTCAATAGTGTACGATATTTAACATCTTCCTGCATATTCCTCCAATTTAAGGTAAAATGTCGATTGTTTTATGTGTTTTGTAGATTTTTTGCAGCATCCGTTATAACGGACCTTTGTTCAATCCCACATCAATTTCTCAAATTGCTTTGGGTTTCCGTGAAATTCGGTTAAAATAAATAATTCCAGGTCACGTTCAAGTACAGGTCTATGATTGTATATATTTCCAAAAAGATTTTTTAGATTTGATGCTTCTAAAAAAATCAATTATGTCAAATACTGAAATTACTAAAAATTACACTAACATCCAGACTTTTTTGTTAGTGGCCTTAAGGATACTGCTGGGGTGGTACTTTTTATATGAAGGCATTGTGAAGATTGCAAACCCCGATTGGTCTTCCTTTGGTTATCTGATGGATTCACAGGGTGCATTTGCCAACATTTTTCACTCCATGGCAGCAAATGCAAATGTTGTTGCCGTTGCAGACTGGTTGAATAAGTGGGGATTAACCCTGATCGGATTGGGTTTAATGTTGGGATTTCTTACCCAGCTTGCTCTGTTTTTTGGCATGTTGCTTTTACTCATGTACTTTTGTTCACATCCTCCTTTGGCTTCGGTAACCTATCTGATGCCTCAGGAAGGCAGTTATTTGTGGGTGAATAAAACTTTGATTGAGATATTTGCGATGGCTGTGTTAATGGCTTTCCCTACAGGTCATATTGCAGGAATTGACAGATTTATTTCAAAATGGACAAAAAAATAGGGATGCAAATATTATGAAAAAAGATAATACAAAAAAGGATAAAACCTCCTCGAATCTAAGGGCGAAAAATATTGGCCGCAGGGATGTCATTAAAGGATTGGCCGCCGTTCCCGTATTGGGTGCATTCTCTTATGCCTGGTTGCGTAAAAACAGCATTGATGAAACTTTCAGAAAACAGATGAGAGAGGTAGTCAGCCTCACCTCCCAGCCAGTTGACCTGGCGCCGTCTGTTAAGGATGGTAATCCCATTCGTATAGGGGTAATAGGTTTTGGTATCCGGGGTAAACAGCTGATGCGTGCTGCAGGATATCCTGAACCCTCCTGGATTGATGAAGAGATAAAAGCACATGCTGAAAACAAGCAAAATACGAATTACCTGAGTTACATGGAACAGGAGCAGCTCAACATGTTTGTAAATGGTGTGTGCGATATCTTCACCGTTTATTCGAAGGGTGCTGCGGTTGCCGCCTCCAATGTGAACCGCCAGGGAGCAACAGGTAAGATGGGCAAAGAACCCAGACAATATAAAACATACCTTGAACTTCTCGACGCTCCTGATATTGATGCAGTGATCATTGCAACCCCTGATCACTGGCATGCCCCTATTGCTATAGAGGCTGCCAAAAGAGGTAAGCATGTTTATTGTGAAAAACCCGTCAGCTGGTCAGTCCCGGAATTGTACGAACTGGTGAAAGTTGTGAAGGAAAAAGGAATTGTATTCCAGCTTGGACACCAGGGAAGGCAGACCGAGAGCTATACCAAAGCTAAGGAAGCCATTGAGAAAAACGTTCTGGGAAAAATTAACCTGATTGAAGTTTGTACCAACCGTAACGATCCGAACGGTGCGTGGGTTTATCCCATACACCCCGAGGCCAATCCTTCAACCATCGACTGGCCCCAGTTCCTTGGTCAGGCTCCTTACCATGAATTCAGCCTTGAACGCTTTTTCCGCTGGCGCTGTTGGTGGGATTACAGTACCGGCTTAAACGGTGACCTGCTCACCCACGAGTATGATGCACTGAACCAGATCATGAACCTGGGTATCCCCGGTTCCGTAGCCTCCTCAGGCGGTATTTATTTCTTCAAAGATGGCCGTACGGTCCCTGATGTATTGCAGGTTGTAATGGAATTTCCCAGGCATGATTTGTCCTTCCTTTACAGTGCAACTCTAGCCAGTGGCCGTTCACGCGGAAAAGTCATTATGGGACATGATGCCAGTATGGAGATCAGCGATCGCCTGGTGATAAAAGCCGAAGCTGAATCAACCCAATACCAAAAGAAGATCGAGGAAGGACTTATTGATCCCAATACCCCAATATATTCATTTACCCCGGGTAAAAAAGGAGCCGATGGTTTTGCCACTGCAACTGAACAGTATTTCGCCAGCCGTGGATTGCTCTATACATACCGCAACGGTATACGGGTAGATACCACCCACTTGCATATCAAGGAATGGCTTAACTGCATCCGTGCCGGAGTGCAGCCCAGTTGTAACATCAACCAGGCTTTCCAGGAAGGGATCAGTGCACACATGTCTACCAAGGCCCTGCTTGAAAACAGAAGGGTATTCTGGGATGCTGATAAACAAGTGATTGTATAAAAGTCGCTTCCGAAATAGTGTTTTTAGTATGATTTTGCCTATCTTAGGGGTCTACTAAGATTGAATTTGCTTAACTTAGAGTTTTGCTAAGCTAGGTTTTCTTTTCTTAGAGCTTAACCAACTTATACTATACTTACTTCAAACTTAAAAACTGCATTTATGAACAAAGAAAAAAAATCAGGAATCAGCCGTAGGGAATTCCTGGGTAACACGGCAAAAGTTGCCGCCGTGTTTACAATTGTTCCCAAACAGGTTGTCAGTGGTTTGGGCTACAAAGCTCCAAGCGACAAACTTAACATCGCTGCTGTTGGTATTGGCGGTATGGGCATGTCCAACCTCAGTGCCCTGAAAAGCGAGAATATTGTAGCATTATGCGATGTTGACTGGGAATATTCCGCCAACGCATTCAAGGCTTTCCCGAATGCCAAGAAGTATTGGGACTGGCGTGTGATGTTCGATGAAATGAAGGATTCCTTCGATGCCGTATTGGTTGCCACTGCGGACCATTCACATGCTATTATTGCTGGCACTGCCATGACGCTTGGTAAACATGTTTATGTTCAGAAACCATTGACTCATTCCGTGTATGAGTCACGTTTACTGACCAAACTGGCAGCAAAATACAAGTTAGCCACCCAAATGGGCAACCAGGGTAGCTCAGGCGAAGGCGTGCGCCAGACCTGTGAATGGATCTGGGCCGGTGAAATAGGCGAAGTTAAAAAAGTTGAAGCCTTTACCGACCGTCCGATCTGGCCTCAGGGTCTGAATCGCCCCGCACAGGGTTATTGGGTACCTGAAACACTCAACTGGGACCTGTTTATCGGCCCTGCGCCAATGCGTCCTTACAACCCAATATATCACCCCTGGAACTGGCGTGGCTGGTGGGATTTCGGCACCGGCGCACTGGGCGATATGGCCTGCCATATTCTCCATCCGGTGTTTAAGGGTTTGCGTTTGCAGTACCCCACCAAAGCTCAGGCTAACTCTACATTGTTGTTAACGGACTGTGCTCCCAACGCCGAATTCGTGAGGTTCACTTTCCCTGCCCGTCCCGGCCTGAAAACCGACAAAATTAAGTTCCCCGAAGTGGAAGTAACCTGGTCTGATGGCGGTATCAAGCCCCTTTTCCCGAACGGCTGGCCTGCCGGAAAAGACATGAATGATTCGGGTGGTGGCGTTCTGTTCCATGGAACCAAAGACACACTCGTTTGTGGCTGCTATGGCGTTAATCCCTGGTTGTTGTCAGGAAAAGTTCCTGCCACTCCCAAGACATTGCGCCGCTTAGACGCAAACCTAAGCCATGAAATGGATTGGGTTGCCGCTTGTAAACAAACACCCGAAAGCCGCATTGAAGTCTCCTCTCCTTTCAATGAAGCAGGTCCGTTCAACGAAATGGTAGTGATGGGCGTTCTCGCGGTTCGCTTACAGGGTCTCAACAAAGAACTTCTTTGGGACGGTCCGAACATGCAGTTCACCAATCTCACCGATAATGAAAAGGTCAGGACTTGCATTGAGGACGCTTTCTCCATACACAATGGTCATCCCACCTTCAACAAGAAGTGGACCGACCCGATGCCGGCCAAGGTTTTCGCAGCTGAACTGATCAAACATACTTACAGAAATGGATGGTCATTGCCTGCAATGCCTGCATAATTAATGTTTGATTATTAACCATTAAAAATCTGTTTTTTATATGAAACGTCTTGCAATATCTTTACTTCTGGTTGGCTTGTTCATTGCATGCAGCCAGGTATTCTATTCCTGTAAATTTCTCGGTAAAGGAGCCGACACTTCAAAAGTCGATACAATGGTAGTAGATTCAAACAATTTGCTAACTGCCCAGGAACAAGCAGAAGGCTGGATCCTTATGTTCGATGGTAAAACCACCACTGGCTGGCGCGGTTATAACAAACCTGCTTTCCCCGATTCAGGTTGGGTAGCTGATAGCGGCGCACTGCGCTGCCAAGGCTCCGGACTAGGTGAAGCAGGCGGCAAAGGTGGCGATATCATCTTCGACCGGAAATTCAAGGATTTCGATTTGAAACTTGAATGGAAGATCTCCCAGGGTGGCAACAGCGGTATTTTCTACCTCGGTCAGGAAATTCCGGATGAACCTGTATGGAAATCGGCTCCCGAAATGCAGGTGCTCGATAACATCAATCATCCTGATGCCAAACTTGGTAAAGACGGAAACCGTATGGCCGGTTCATTGTACGACCTGATACCTGCCATTCCGCAGAATGCAAAACCTGTTGGCGAATGGAACCAGGCGGAGATTCTGGTTTACCAGGGAACCGTTGTACATTTCCAGAACGGAGAAAAAGTGCTGGAATACCACATTGGTACACCCGACTGGGATAAAATGATCCAAGGAAGCAAATTCAAAGAATTTCCTGAATTTGGTAAATACAAGGAGGGATTCATTGCTTTGCAGGATCATGGAAACGATGTATGGTACAGAAACATCAAAATAAAAGGCATGTAATTCATTGCTGATATTCATACAGGAGGCAGATTATAATGATGTAATCTGCCTCTTTTTCTTGGATAAATTTGCGCTAACTTTAAAATAAAAAATATGAAAACAAGTCGGAGAAATTTTATTCAAACCACTATGTTGGCAGCAGCAGGTATTCCGCTGTTGTCCAAAGCATCTTTTGGCAGGGAATCCATGGCAAAATCACCTTTTAAAATATCGCTTGCAGAATGGTCTCTTCATAAAGCACTTTGGGCCAAGGAAATGACAAATCTTGACTTTCCGGTTAAGGCCGCGAAGGATTTCGGCATTTTGGGTGTGGAGTACGTGAGCTCTTTCTTTAAGGATACCAGCACGCCATACCTGAATGAATTGCTCAAAATTTCAAAAGACAACAATGTCACCAATGTGCTGATCATGATCGACGGGCAGGGTTCAATGGGTGATGTTGATGCGGCAACCCGAAACAAAGCCGTTGACAATCATCATCGCTGGGTGGAAGCCGCCAAATATCTGGGTTGCCACACCATCAGGGTAAATGCAGCCGGTAAAGGCTCTGAAACCGAGGTTGCAGATGCCATGTTTGATTCGCTCAGTAAGCTTGCCACTTTCGCAGCCGGTATGAAGATCAATGTGGTAGTGGAAAACCATGGCGGCTTTTCCTCCAATGGCAAATGGCTTTCGGGTGTGATGAAACGGGTAAATCTCAAAAACTGCGGAACACTGCCCGATTTTGGCAATTTCAGGGTCAGTCCCACCCAGGATTACGACCGCTATTTAGGAATACAGGAATTGATGCCCTTTGCAAAAGGCGTCAGCGGCAAATCCTATGATTTTGATGCCGAAGGAAACGAAACGACGATGGACTTCTACCGAATCATGAAGATTGTCAAGGATTCCGGATACAAGGGCTGGGTTGATGTCGAGTATGAAGGCAGCCGGCTGAGTGAGCCCGAGGGTATCATGGCCACCAAACGCCTGCTCGAAAAGGCTTTTGCTTCCGTGGCATAACCAAACATTCAGAGGTTGTTGTAAATGAACCGGGTTAAATACATTGATCTGGGTCTGAAAGACTATAAGGAAACCTGGGATTTTCAGCAGGATATTCAAAATCAGCTAATCAGGTCAAAAACCGCCGGGAGTGATCCTGGCGGCATGCCCTGTTTGATTTTCGTGGAACATCCGCACGTATTTACCCTGGGCAAAAGCGGCAAAGAAAATAACCTGCTGATTAATCCTGAATTCCTGGCCTCCATTAGTGCTACTTTTTACAAAACCGATCGTGGGGGTGACATCACTTATCACGGACCCGGGCAACTCGTCGGGTACCCTGTTTTTGACCTGGACGCCCAGGGCATCGGTGTAAAAAAATACATCGAGCATCTGGAGGAATCCATCATAGAGACACTTATGGTTTTTGGCGTTCACACTACAAGGCTCACGGGTGCCACCGGAGTCTGGATCGAATCCGGGACTGTGGCGCCTATACGAAAAATCTGTGCTATTGGCGTTAAGGTCAGTCGCGGGATAACCATGCATGGTTTTGCCCTGAACGTGACTACTAATCTGCAGTATTTCAATTATATCAATCCCTGCGGATTCACCGATAAAGGAGTTACTTCAATGGAGAAAGAATTGGGTTACAAACCCGATATGGTTCGGGTTAAACAGGTTTTGTTGGGAAGACTCTCAGACCTGTTCAACGTTGAATTTATCTGAAATATCAGGATGTTTAAAACCCCAGGCGACGCTTTCTTCTCCGGGTTGTTGCCGGCACCATCACCTGCAACGCTCCCGGAACTACTTTTACCTTTAATTTGCCCTTTACTGTTACAGGTTCACCATCGAGATGCAGGGTGATCTTTCGCTTACCTTTCCGTTTAAGGCTGGCTTTTTTTATTCGCATCACTTCCAGATAAGGGCTTTGGTCAATGTTCTTAAAGAACAATCTTAAACCAAGTTCCAGAGTTGATGCTTTCGGGAACGGCCTGAGTATGCATAAATCAAGGAATCCATCGTCAATTATCGCGTTTGGGGCAATATAAGCATTGTTCCCATATTGTCCCGAATTAGCAAAAGTTACCAGAAAAGCATCCAGATTGATTATTTTATTCTCTGTTTTGAGTACATAGGATTTTGGAGAATAAACGACATACTGGTGAATGGTGGCCCTCACATAATTTAACATTCCCCGCTTGCTGTCGCGTGCAAATTTCTTTCCTACAGAAGCATCAAATCCGGTTCCGCAGGTACAAAAAAAGTACCGGCCATTGACTTTACCCGCATCAATGCATTGCGTTTTGTGATGTTTAATCACTTCCAGCGATGCGATCAGCTGCACTGGTATATTCAAATGCCTTGCCAACCCGTTCCCCGAGCCTGCCGGAATGATTCCCAGGGTGCAAGGTGTGTTTACTAAAGCAGAAGCCACTTCATTTACCGTACCATCTCCGCCCACTGCAACAATGCTGTTGTGTCCTTCCTCCACTTTTTTTGCCGCAATCTCTTGAGCATGACCGGGATATTCGGTAAAAACAAATTCGTATGCTTCTTTGGGGAATGTATCCGCTACAGTATCAAGAATCACCTGCTTCTGTCGCGTTCCGGCTATCGGATTAATGATGAAAATTATTTTATCGATTATCGGCATTTCACGAATTATGGTACATTGAATTAAGTCACTAAATATATCAAAATATCTGAATTATAACTCCTAAATTTACCTTTTTTGATGACTTAATGACCCATAACCGAAATATTTGTTGTAAGGCTGTGATATTGCTCCTGGTCCTGTGCCTCGCTGTAATGATTTCCCCTGCAGATTTATTCGGACAACCCGGGGGCAAGGCCTTTCAATTTCTGGAGGTCACCAATTCAGCCAGGGTCGCAGCCCTTGGTGGAGATGCCGTGGCCATTCATGATGACGACCCTGACCTGGCCTTTCACAATCCATCATTGTTGACCCGTGAAATGCACCATCACCTGGCACTTAATTATGTGAATTATTTTGCCGGGATTAATTATGGATACGCATCGGCAGCGGCAAAATTAGGTCAGAAAGGCACGATCGCAGGCGGTATCCATTACCTGAATTATGGCAAGTTCCAGGGAGCCGATGAAAGTGGTAAATTAACAGGTAGCTTCAGGGCAGCGGATTATTCCGTAAATATTATGTATTCCCGGCCACTTGATTCCCTTATTACCTATGGATTCACAGTTAAATCAATTTTCTCCGACCTTGAAATGTATAATTCCACAGCTATTGCCTTTGACGCCGGGATTACCTATTACAATCCCGGTTCAAAATTTACAGCCGGTCTGGTACTTCGAAATATTGGCTTCCAGGTTGATGCCTATTATCCTGAAGGGGCCGGAGAACCTCTTCCTTTTAACCTGGCCCTGGGTATCTCCAAAGGGCTCCAATATGCACCCCTGAACTTTTACATAGTTGCCGATCATCTTGAGAAATGGGACCTGACTTATGAAACCGATGAAGAAAAGGAGAACAGCAAGGATCCCTTTACCGGTGAGCCCATTTCAGAAAGTGGTTTCGATGTTTTTCTGGATAAGTTTATGCGTCATATTGTAATCGGTACCGAATTCAATTTGGGAAAGAACATCATGCTCAGGGCCGGATATAATTACAGGCGCCGGCAGGAAATGAAAATTGATGCCAAACCCGGCATGGTTGGCTTTTCATGGGGGATCGGAGTGAAAGTGTCTAAATTCCGCATCAGTTACGGCCATTCAATATATCATTTAGCAGGCGGGACAAACCAATTCTCTTTTAGCATGAATCTCGATGAATTCGCCAAAAAGTTCTGACGGCATGAAAGTACATCACTCTTACATCATTGCTTTAGATGGCTATTCATCTTGCGGCAAAAGTACTTTTGCCAGGCTTATCGCCAGAGAACTGAATTATGTTTATATCGACAGTGGTGCCATGTATCGGGCTGTCGCCTTGTACTGTCTTGACAATGGCCAGCTTGTTGAAGGTAATCCCCAGCTGGAGAAATTACGGGAATCGCTGGGCAACATCAATATACGTTTTATACTCAATGGCCATACCGGATTGCAGGAAACCTGGCTGAACGGAAGGAATGTAGAAGAAGAAATCCGGGGTATTGAGGTCTCTGCTGTGGTTAGCAAGATCAGTCAGATCAAAGAAGTTCGTGAAAAAATGGTTGCGCTGCAACACAAAATCGGAGGGAACGGAGGTGTGGTAATGGATGGCCGCGATATTGGCACTGTAGTATTTCCTGATGCACAGCTGAAGATTTTCATGACCGCGGATCCGGATATACGGGCCAGGCGTCGTTATAAAGAACTTCTAGAGAAGGGAATGCATGTGGAATTCGATGAAATTGTTATCAATATCAGTATGCGCGACCATGAAGATGAAAACAGAAAAGAAAGTCCGCTTCGAAAAGCGCCTGATGCAATTGTGTTGGATAACAGTTACATGACCATTGATCAGCAGATGGAATGGTTCAGGAAATTATGGACTAATACCCTGCACAGTTATGAACATTGAAATAGATCCGCAGGCAGGATTTTGTTTTGGCGTTACCCGTGTGGTTAACAAAGCCGAGGAAATTATCAAGGAACAAGGTCTGCTTTATTGCCTTGGAGAAATTGTGCATAATCAGAAGGAAATTGAAAGGCTGGAGAAAATCGGACTAAAAACCATAACTCCCGAGGAATACCTTGCCTTGTCGAATTGCCGGGTATTGATCAGGGCACATGGTGAACCGCCGGAAACATACCGGCATGCTCTTAAAAATAATATTGAGCTGATCGATGGTACCTGCCCCATTGTTGTAAGGCTGCAAAGCAGGATCAAGGATGATTATAGCGCAAACCACCAACTGGGAGTACAGATTGTAATTTTTGGGAAAAAGGATCATGCTGAAGTTCGTGGTCTGGCAGGCCAGACTAATTACCAGACGCTTATTGTGGAGTCAGAAGAAGACCTGGAAAAAATTGACTTCTCCCGGCCTGTTCACCTGTATGCCCAGACAACCATGAGCATGGAGAAGTATCAACATCTGCAGGATATCCTGATGCAACGCGCAAAAACAGCCGGATCTGAGTCAAGTTCCCTGAAATGCACCCATTCCATTTGCCACCAGGTATCCGGCAGAATTCCCCGACTCAAAAAGTTCTGTGCCCATCATGATGTCGTTCTTTTTGTGAGTTACAAACGAAGCTCCAATGGAAAATTGCTTTACGCGCAATGCACGTCAGTGAATGAAAGGACATATTTTGTAACCGACTCCCTTGATATCCGGCCCGAATGGTTGGAGAACGCCAGTAACGTCGGAATAACCGGGGCCACTTCTACACCGCGATGGCTGCTGGAGGAGTTTGCAGCCTACATCAAGAACCTTGTATGAATCTGACTTACCGAATACCGATTACTGTTTACTATGCCATCCTGCATCTACATCGACCTCCTCCTCCCCCTTCCGGTTCCGGGTATCTTTACTTATGCGGTAAGTGAGGAGCAGGCCGCTGTTGTGAAACCGGGGGTGCGTGTAAGCGTGCAGTTCGGGAAAAAAACAATCTATACCGCTTTGGTATTGAGGGCACATAACCAAAAACCACCGGACTATGAGGTAAAAGAAATACTATCAGTGCTCGATCAGGAACCCGTGATTCTTGAATCACAGGTCAGACTATGGGACTGGATCAGTGAGTATTACCTGTGCACACCTGGAGAAGTATTCAAAGCTGCCCTCCCTGCAAGGCTGAAAATTAACAGTAAATTGAGGAGAAAGACCATTGAAGATCTGCCGGTATCGGGACTTTCACAACTCAATACCTTCCAGCTGCAAGCTTTTAATGACATAAAAAGTGCCTTCAAAGAAACCGATGTTGTGCTTTTGCATGGGGTAACCTCCAGTGGCAAAACCGAGATATACATTCATCTTATCCGGGAGACCCTTTTGCAGGGCAGACAGGTACTGTACCTGCTGCCTGAAATTGCCCTGACCACACAGATTATTTCCAGGCTTAAAGTAGTATTCGGCTCATGTATAGCGGTTTACCATTCCAAATCCAGCGACGCAGAGCGGGTAAGAATCTGGAACAGACTCCTTCATGCAGGAAATGGAAAGGAAAACGATATTCAAATTATCCTGGGGGTGCGATCATCGGTCTTCCTGCCTTACCGGAATCCAGGGCTGGTGATCATTGATGAGGAACATGAGAACACCTACAAACAGTTCGACCCTGCCCCCCGTTATCATGCACGTGATACAGCCATTATGCTGGCTCAGCAGCATGGGGCTAAAGTGCTGCTTGGTACGGCTACCCCTTCAGTTGAAACCTATTACAACTGCATGACCGGTAAATACAAACTTGTGAATCTCAATGAACGGTATCTGAACCTAGAACTTCCGGAAATAATCGTTGTAAATACCAGGGAATTGAGGCGTCGTAAACAAATGCAATCCCTTTTCTCACCTGTTTTACTGGATAGCATTGACAAAGCATTGAAAAACGGTGAGCAGGTCATTCTTTTCCAGAACCGTCGTGGATTTTCACTGTTTCTTGAATGCGATCAGTGCGGGGAGGTACCCCGATGCCGTTTCTGCGATGTGAGCCTTACCTATCACAAAAAAGGCAATCGACTCAATTGCCATTACTGTGGTTTCAATATTTCCATACCATCCGTTTGCCCGTCCTGTGGCCATAGTGGCTTACAAATGAAAGGATTCGGCACCGAAAAAATTGAAGAGGAAATTGCCCTGTTTTTCCCCACAGCCAGGGTTGAACGGATGGATCTCGATGCCACACGAAGCCGCAAATCCTTTGAGCAACTGATTGCCCGTTTTGAAATGAAAGAATCAGATATCCTCGTTGGCACACAAATGGTATCAAAAGGTCTCGATTTTGACAATGTCAAACTGGTTGGCATCATGAATGCTGATACCCTGCTCAATTACCCCGATTTCCGCGCCCATGAAAGGAGCTTTCAGCTTATGGCCCAGGTAAGTGGAAGGGCCGGCCGGAAAAACAGCCGTGGATCGGTGATTATACAAACTTCCGATCATAAGCACCCGGTTATCAGCCGGGTGGTGCACAATGATTATCTCGCAATGTATACTGACCAGCTTGAAGAACGGAGAAAATTCCGGTATCCGCCTTTTTGCAGATTAGTAGAAATCACCCTGAAGCACCGTGATAAGGACGTCCTCGACAATGCTGCCCGTTTTCTGGCAACTTTGCTTCGCCAATCGATAAAGGAAAAAATTATGGGCCCTGAATACCCGCTGATAAGCCGCATCCGGAATTTATACCTGAAAAGCATGCTGGTAAAAATTCAAAATGGCAAGTCCCTCCCCGGAGTGAAAAAGCAAATCCTAACCGGAATAAGGGAAATGGCTGTTAATCATGAATTCCGATCAATTCAATATATCGTAGACGTTGATCCTTATTAAAAGTCCCTGGCTATGAAAATCATCGCCCTTACCGACCTCCATGGCAAAACCTCCGTAATACCTTTTCTGTCGGATCACTTGCAGGCAGTACAACTTGTCCTTCTGTGCGGCGACATCACCCATTTTGGCCGTGAACGTGAAATGGGTCGTATTGTTCAGCTGTTCCGGAACTGCAATCCCCGTGTTTTTGCAGTTTCGGGAAATTGCGATTATCCCGATGCCGAAAAGTACCTTGTAAATGAAGGCATATCCTTAAATACACAGGTCAAAGAATTTAATGATTACCAAATAGTTGGACTGAGTGGCTCACTCCCATGCCCCGGGAAAACGCCCCAGGAATACTCCGAGGAGGAATATGAAGCCATCCTTGGCCATATCAGCCTTACGGCGAACAAACCATTGATTCTGGTCTCCCACCAACCTCCCTTTGGCACCCTAAACGACCAGGTATCGCACAGTTTCCACGTGGGCAGTAAAAGCATCCGGCATTTCATCGAAAAGCATCAACCCCTGATCTGTTTTACGGGACATATCCATGAAGGTATTGCTGTTGATCATATTGGTGATACAGCCATTGTGAATCCCGGACCAGCAGGAGCAGGAAATTATGCTGTTGTTGAAATCATTGAAAAATCGATAAAAAGTATCGAACTGCGCAACCTTTTTACCGGAACTGTTGAATGATTTAATCGGGAGAATAATCAACCCATATCCCCGGTAAAGTTGTACATATTGTTTTCATGACGAGGCTGTCTCAAAAGTATACATTTTTATTAACCACAAAGGTCACAAAGTTTTCACTAAGGTCACAAAGATATAGAATTCAATGCTTTAATTCTTTATGTGCTTTGTGTGATCTTTGTGTTCTTAGTGGATAATTTCCTTTTGAGACAGCCTCTTTTTTGTTAAATAATGTTATAATCTTCATGTATCAGAACTTATTCAATGAAATGTTCATATTTTAGTACAAATAAATTACTACTCACTCATAATGAAAACCATTCCGAGAAGAAAATTCATTCAAAGCACTGCCATGGCGGGTGGTGCCTTGCTTTTACTTCCCGAACTTCAAGCTGGCAGGCTGCTGGATATACAACCTTCCGGCAATTACTTCATGAAGGAATTCGGGATTGACGAGACCCTTTGCCACAAATTGCTGGCAAAAGCGCTATCCAGAGGTGGTGATTACGCCGATCTCTATTTCGAATTCACTGTTTCCAATTATCTGGGCCTTGAGGATGCCAAAGTAAATCAGTCATACGGCGACATCTCTCTGGGTGTGGGTATCCGAACCGTCAAAGGCGATCAGATCGGTTATGGCTATACCCAGGAGCTCACCGAGGAATCCATGCTTTCAGCAGCCGCTACTGCTGCAACCCTGTGTGATATGAATGCCACTCCGGTGAGCATTTCATTCACCCGGCCCAAGGTAGGAAATTACTATCCGGTTGCGCTTGATTTTAATGGTATTCCTGCTAAAGTAAAATTGCCCTTGCTGCAAACCATCAATCAAAAGTGCTTCGCTTTGTCACCCGAGATCGCTAAAGTGAATGCCGGATTTTCCAATGCTGTTAAACGAATTATGATAGTCACGAGCGATGGCACTATAGCTGAGGATATCATTCCATCGGGTTATATTTATGCTTCCGTAGTGGCCGAACGAAACGGCAAACGTGAACAGTCATTCTGGAACCTTGGTGGCCGGCGTGATTTTTCATATTATACCGATGACGTGATCAATCAGGTAGCTACCAAAGCCGTGAATAATGCCCTGATACTTTTCGATGCCATTCAGCCTCCTGCCGGTGAAATGCCGGTGGTGCTTGGCCCGGGGGTTACGGGTATTTTGCTGCATGAAGCCATCGGTCACGGCATGGAAGCCGACTTCAACCGGAAGAATATTTCCACATACAGCACCATGCTGGGCAAGAAAGTGGCAGAACCTTTCATTACCATCATTGACGACGCCACCAATATGAACCTTGCCGGCAGTCTCAATGTCGACGATGAAGGCACTCCCGGAAAGAAAACCATGCTGGTGGAGAACGGTATTCTTACCAGCTATATTCATGACAGGATCTCAGCAAAACATTACGGTGTTGAACCTACAGGCAACGGCCGCAGGCAGGATTTCCAGAACTACCCGATACCCCGCATGCGCAATACCTATATGCTGGGGAGCAGCGCAAGCGTTGAAGATGTGATCAAACAAGCCGGTAATGGTATCTATGTCGAGAATGTCAGTAACGGCCAGGTGAAAATCGGCGAAGGTGATTTTGCCTTTTATGTTTCCCAGGGACGTCTCATTGAAAACGGCAAGCTTACTTCACCCATCAAAGATGTGAATATTATGGGCAATGGTCCCAAGATGTTAGCCAATATTACCATGGCGGCGAATGACCTTGAAATGTATTACGGTGGCGCCGGACAATGTGGTAAGAACGGACAGGGCGTACCCGTGTCCTTCGGACTACCCACCTGCCTGGTTAAATCATTGACCGTTGGGGGTACCCAGCAGAAAGGAGGACAGTCATGAGCTTCAAAAAAGATCAGCAACAGGAATTCCGGGAACTGGCCAACTGGGTGATCGACCAGGCCAAACAAGCCGGAGCCAATGATTGTCGGGTAAATATTTCCAAAAGACGCTCTGTAGAGATTAATTACCGCGATCGTAAACCGGAGGTCATCAAAGAAGCCACCACACAAGGTCTGTATCTTGAGGTCTTTATCAATAACCGGTTTGCCGGTCGGTCTACACCTGATTTCCGTAAGTTAACCCTTTCGGGTTTTATCACGGATTTGATTGATAATGCCCTGATCATGGAAGAGGATCCTTTCCGTACCCTTCCCGATCCCAAATATTATGCAGGAAGGTCCACCACTGACCTCCAGTTGGCCGATCCCGCACAGGCCCAACTTACGCCCGAAGAAAGACATGCCATGGCCAAAGCTGTTGAGGATGCCTGCCTGCAGCAGGGAGGTAGCAAGGTAATCTCGGTTGAGGCCGGAGAATCTGATGATACCTATGAAGAATTCATTAAATCGAGCAACGGCTTTGAGGGTTCGGCCCGATCGACTTACTGCAATGTGGGTGCTTCCATGACTGCACAGGATGAAGGTGACCGTCGTCCTGCCGGTTATCATTATATTGGGTGCCGGTATCGCAGTGACCTGCCTTCGCTCCAGGAGATTGGAAAAACTGCCGCCAACAGAACACTCGACCTTATGGGTGGTAAAAAGATAGCTACCGAAACCCTCCCGGTTATTCTTGAAAACCGCGGTGCGGCCCGTGTACTGAGTGGCCTGCTGAATCCCATGTCGGGCGGGAGCATTCAACAAAAAAGATCCTTCCTGGCTGACAAAAAAGATCAGACATTTGGCAGTAAATTATTAACGGTTCAGGACGATCCTTTTCTTCTCCGGGGACTTGGATCCAGACTATATGATGAGGACGGCTTCCCCGCAAAGAAACGTGATCTCATTATCGAAGGCCGGGTGAATGAGTTCCTGATCGACTGGTATTACAGCCGTAAATTGGGCTGGGAACCGACGTCAGGAGGGATATCCAACCTGATCATACCCCCGGGTACCCGCAGTATCGATGATATTATCAAGGACCTTGGACGCTGCATCCTGGTTACCGATTATATCGGTGGAAACTCAAATTCCACCACTGGTGATTTCTCGGTTGGCATCATTGGCAAGCTGTTCGATAAAGGCCAGTTTGTTCAGAACGTGGCCGAAATGAATATAGCCGATAACCATCTCAAATTCTGGAATAAACTGGTTGAAGTAGGCAACGATCCCTGGATATACAGCCAGGCAAGGTTTCCAAGTTTGGTGTTTGATGGTGTGGTTGTCGCTGGAATCTAATGATAAAATTGTAGAGCCATATTGTATTTTGGTCCTTAAGCTAGGCGGAGTTTGAAACTCCGCCTATTCTTTTTCTATAACCAATTTCCTTGCCGCCGATTTCAATAAATCAATAAAATACTCCCTTTCCTTCACCCGTAGATCCTGCATTTCCCAGGCCGCCAGAAAACTGTATTCCGTGGATGCCTCCTTGTTAAGTGCCAGCGATACCAGGTGGGTACTTACAATGCCACTCCCTTCCGCAGGAGCCTCCCAATATCTTCTAAACTGGCTGGCAGGAAAGATAAGTGCCATGCCCAGCACTTCCCCGCTGATTCCCTGATTACCCAGCGTAGCCATGATTTTCATCTTGCCCTCAGCCAATGTATCAGCAGGAATTGCATGCATGTTAACTATCCCCGTTACGAGATCTTCATCACCCTGAAGGTTATTGACCCATACCTGGCTCCTGTAAAACCGGTCTCCGGTATAAATGGAAATCCGATGGGTGATGTTGTATGAGCGATGCCCGGCAGGAACATTTCTATAAGTTAGTTCAAGAATAGCACGAACAGGACCTTCACTGACAAGCCTGTATCGTCCTTCTTCACAAGGCCCAACCCGGTAAAGTGAATCGCCGATACTCATGGCAATCGCCCCTGCACCAATAGAATTTCCGACTTTTAAAATATCCATTCCCCAATCGGCCAGGGTATGGTAATCCCTACCATTGATGCCAACACTGTCCATAACCATGGCTGAAGTTCTCTTGCCAAAAATGTCAATGCCATTCCGGGCATCGTAATAATTCCGGAAAGCAATCAGGTCATTCTCCCAAGCCGGTCCTTCCATTTGGTATACAGGCGCAGTGAACTTTGTGTCATTTGTTTTCATTCTTAAATCGCTGGTGACTTCCTCAAAGGGTTTCACTACCCTGCCAAATCGAATATTGGTCCGGACCGGGAAGTCAGACTGTGCTTCCATCGTTTCAAAAACTACCTTTTTGGTTTCTCCGGCCTCAAGATCACTGAGGAATGCCAGTTCATCCCATCTCCCATCCCCATCCGTATCATCACATTGCGAGGGCAGCAACTCACCGGTTTCATCCCTCACTACTGCCGGTGAGTTTGTACTTGTATCTGCAAGATATCGGTTGACCTCAGAATGGTTAATCACCACGGCCAGATCAATAATGTCTTCATTCCCGGGATTACTGATTGTATAGGATTTGTCACGGTTGCAAGCCTGCATAACCACCAGAAACAAGGCAAAGTCAATAATTGTAGTACTAAAATTTCTCATTGTTCATTTTTAATTTTTCATTGTTCATTGACTTCATTTTCCCCTTTCAAATATCCAAAATTGGCTAAAATTCCACCATCCACGAACAGAATATGACCATTGACAAAATCGCTGGCTTTGGAAGCCAGAAACAAGGCCGCATTGGCAATATCTTCAGGCGCTCCCCAACGGCCTGCCGGGGTACGTGTCATCACCAGGTCGTTGAAAGGATGTCCGTTCTCCCGGATGGGGGCTGTTTGTGAGGTGGCAATGTAACCCGGACCAATGCCATTGATCTGAATGTTATACTTCGCCCATTCACAGGCCATATTGGCAGTTAACAATTTCAGTCCGCCTTTAGCCGAAGCATAGGCCGATACTGTATTCCGGCCATAAATGCTCATCATGGAGCACATGTTGATGATCTTGCCGCTTCTTTTCTGAATCATCCCGGGCACCACCCTTTTTGATACAATTAGCGGGGCCACCAGGTCAACGTCGAGTACCTGTTTAAAATCAGCTACCGGCATATCCAGAATGGGAATTCTTTTGATAATACCCGCATTATTCACTAAAATATCAATGGGTCCTACATTTTTTTCAATCAATCCAATACCCCTGTCAACATCAGCTTCATCGGTCACATCGAATACCAGGGTAAATACCTCAAGATTCTCTTTGGCATAAGCCTGGCGGCATCCTTCCAGTTTGTCTTCGGTGCGGTCATTGACACAAACCCTCGCACCGGCTTTCGTGAGTAACAGGCCGATTGCCAGTCCTATTCCGTGCGTACCACCGGTTACCAGGACCACTTTACCTGTCAGGTCAAATAATTCTATCATGTTGGCAATGTTTATTTAAGTTCATCAGGTTGCCGAATGTCCATATCTCCATAATCGAGATTTTCGCCTGTCATTCCCCAGATAAAGGAATAATTTGAAGTGCCCGCAGCGCTGTGTATACTCCAGGAGGGAGAGATGACAGCTTGCTCATTCGTCATCCAGATATGTCTGGTTTCAGTGGGCTCGCCCATGAAATGGCAGACGGCCTGCCTGGCCGGTACCTCAAAGTAAAAATAAGCTTCCATTCGTCGACTATGGGTATGGGGAGGCATGGTGTTCCAAACACTACCCGGATAGAGTGAGGTAAGACCCATTTGTAGTCCGCAAGTATCTACAACACTGGTTATCAATAGTTTATTAATAGTTCTATGGTTAGACGCTTCGGGGCTTCCCATGATGGCAACCTCAGCCTCCTTTACCGTGACTTTCTTTGATGGATAGGCATGATGCGCCGGAGCCGAGTTTAAATAAAGTTTTGCAGGGATTTTAACATCCACCGAAGAAAAGGATACATCTTTCATTCCTTTCCCAAGGTAAAGTGCTTCCTTATAATTCAGCCGGCATTGCACTCCCCCCGCAACAACCTCTGCTTCTCCACCCACATTAATAATCCCCATCTCCCTCCTGTCGAGAAAGTCAGGTGCTTTCAGTGCATCGAATGTTTCGAGTTTCAAGAGGGTACCT
>Ga0315284_10002245_pt1 | contig 27722 bp, 50 predicted proteins | sample YL17G09_16_MG_FD_203696 | JGI IMG/M metagenome (GOLD analysis project Ga0315284, IMG submission 203696) | Sediment microbial communities from Yellowstone Lake, YNP, Wyoming, USA - YL17G09_16 | ecosystem: Environmental > Aquatic > Freshwater > Lake > Sediment | place: USA: Wyoming | collected...
CGAGATGCTCAAGTCCATCCATGTGGGACGGATTGACCGAGCGGCAGGGCCATCCAAGCTGGCCTTGATCAACCTGGAAGCTGCGGACAACCTTCGGGTTGTTGACCGTTGGATCTCTGTAGAGGTCCCTGGGCAGTATCCTTGTAGCGGGAACCGGGTCACGGAGCTTTTTAGGACGACGCAACATCCGGCAACGCTTAGGGTTATCAGGATGTTGGGATAACATGACCAAGGATGAGATCACCACGATTCTGGTCTTGGAGCTCGTCGTGGTCAGTGATGGCAGCACAGTCAAGATCGGGAACTTAGCTAAGGTGCAGAAACAATCATGATGACTGAATCAGATCCGCCCACCCCTGAACATCCTCTCGGGGAGGTGATAGTAGCATTCGACACCTGGGCCGTCGGAGGCCGACGATGGGTCGTCGAAGCCGTGGCCATATCGGCCGAATTGTGGCTAATGCGTATCGATCCGATTCTCGCTCCCAACGCTCCCGATCTTACATGGGCACAAACGCGAGACGGCTTAGCTACTTGGCTCATGGGCGACGAAGTTTACCTAGATCCCAGACTCGCCGATTCTGTCATTTTCTGGCTTGTAACCTATTACAAAACCCTTCCAACACAGTAAGGAAAAACACGATGAGCCCCCCGTACACACTCCCTACCCTCGAAATCATGAAAGAGCTTACCACTCATAGCATTAAAGAATTTATGTTTGCGGTGCTACAGATAGAGATCGAGTTACAGAAGGGGAATGAGGCTAGGTCTATTCTTCGTGAAGCCAGGGTGGAGGAAAGGCTTATTAGATCGGAGATTCGCGAAGACGAGAGGAATGAGAGAAGACTTGATAGAGCGAAAGCTCGTCTCGAAAAGCCGAAACCTACTGATAGGGAGCGGATGAGTAGTCACAATCGCATCGGCGATGTTTGCGTACATAACATACCGTGGAAGGATTCTTGCGGTAATTGCGAAATGCAATTCTGTAAACACGGTAGGCATAGCAAGCAAGGCTGTAGCCAGTGCGGTTGGTAGCTGAGAATCAGTCATGATGATTACCCTAACGCCCCGAACGAAGTTCAAATGGTCGGCCTATCAATGCCTTGACTGTGACAAGATTAGCCCAACGTCAACCGGTCTGTGCAAGCCAGTGAAAATCGTATGAGATATGCAGCAGGAAAAGGGAAGATCGCAAAACCGCTCTCGGCAGCGATTTTGGCGCATACTCATAGGCGAGTGATCTACTTTGAACCGTTCGTGGGCGGAGGGGCGATGTTGCGGTATATGGCCCCTCGCTTTCAAAAAAGCCATGCGAGCGATCTCCACAAAGACCTAATTCTTATGTGGCAGGCGCTACAGGGCGGTTGGCAATCGCCCACTGAAGTCACCGAACAAGAGTTTTTCGCCATACGCTCAACAAAAAAACCTTCCGCTTTGCGGGGCTTTGTCGGTTTTGCTTGCGCGTTTGGCGGTAAGTGGGACTCCGCATATGCCAGGTTTACAAATCGAAAAACCGGGCTAGATCAAAATTTCGCAGCGGAAGGGGGACGGAACAATGCGAAGATCATGGCGGCGCTTCACGATTGCACGTTTACCCGTTGCGACTATCTAGATGTCACATATACGAAAAACGCCGTCATCTACTGCGATCCGCCCTACATCGGAACCTACAGCCACGGCCCGCCGTTCGACCATAAGACGTTCTGGGAGTGGGCGCGTCGAACCGCTAACGAAGGCGCTCATGTATATGTTTCGGAATATACCGCACCCGACGATTTCGTATCGATCTGGTCGAAAGAAAGGGCCGTCATGTTTCTAAACGCCAAAGGCTCCCGAGTAACCGAACATCTATTCGTTCATAAAACCCAAATCGTCAACCCGTACACTTTGATGCCCCTATAATCATGATGACTACCCCTCCCCTCCCCCGTCCCCCGTCCCCCTGGAAAGTCGTCCACGGCTTCATGGGTCTAGACAACCTCTCCGTAGATATCTCCATGACCGAGGGTAGCCGACCGCGCTACTCAATCAAGATCGGTAAACGCTCCAAAGAGGGCCATATGCTCCCCTTCATTCCGGTAAACTTCGATGGCGTTAACCCGCGAGACATAACATCCGAAGTCGAGAAGCTAACCGCCCAAGCTCTACAGTGGATTGCCGACAAGAACATGGAGCTAATCGTTCAACGCGACACACCCCCCGAATCCCTAACCTCTGTCCGCTCTAGCGGCAAGACGGCCAGGGATCGTCAGAAGAAGATCGATAGGAATACTAAGTGATAGAGTTTCTATCGGCGCTCCTCTTAGCCTATCACACCGGTCGAGTACCAGAGCGATACATCCATGAAACCCAAGCTGAGCGTGAATCCAGAATACATAATATCGCACAGGCTCAAGCTGATGAATGCCTGCAAAATCGAATACCTGGATGGCCCCTTAAAGCCTGCGTCGCGCTCGGCACCACGATCACTCAATACGAAAGCGGACTCCTCGAAGAAGTCCATTCCGGCGCTAGGACCGGGCCGGGAGGCGAGCTATGTCTCTTTCAGCTACACCGTGCCGTCAGATACATCCCCATCGCGAAATACGCCATTACCGAAGCCGAAAGGCTCGATTCAGTGGGGACGGATCTTGACCATACTCGGAATTGTGTGCGCCTTGGTATGCGGATTGTGCGTTGGCACATATCTCGCTGTAAGATAAAATACGAGGGCGGATCGTGGTCTACCACAATCAACCTTTTCGCCCAATACCACCAACCCACAACGGACTGTTACCCCGTCCCCTTCAAAACCCTGAGCGACCGCGCCCTAACCTATAATCGGCTAATGCTCAAACTACCGTCAAAGTAATCACAATGACTACCTCCCTAACCCTGTTTCACTTCATGGCATTCGGTTTCTCTAGCGGTTTAGGCTACGGTCTACTACGAATTGCCTGGATCAACCTAGATAGCATAATGGCAGCGGTAGCGCATAAGAAAATGCCCTTCCTAGTACCCTGCCCACTCTGCCACCATAGAGCGCCCCATTGCGTATGCGAGCCATGCACGCACGATAAGCTAACCCCCGAGCCGTTTCCCAACGCTAGCGACATTCTCATAGATGCCCAAAGACTTGAGATCGAGGCGCTTAGGAGAGAGATAGACGCTCTACACTCAATCAATCATCGTGACTAGAAAGTAACCCCCGCCTAAGGTGTAATCATCATGACTGAAAACGCCGCCTCCCTCCTAGCCTTCTACGAGTATTGTCTTAACATAGAAATCCGAAATCACCAAAGCCGGTGTGACGCTTATATGCTAGAGACCGTTCGTCTAGCGAGCCTGATTTCGATCCTCAAATCGAAGCTGGGTCTATCAGGACCGATACAAGTAGAGCCGAACGACGAGTCATTATGACTACCCCCGCAATCACCTACCGTTGCCTGAAATGCGGCACCGGCAAGCTCGAAGCCTCCGAAGGCATGATCCCTGTTCACTGTGAGACCGTAGCACGACGGGAATCGGCAGAAATGACCCTCTGGCACCTTTATACGGAGTTAGAAGAAATCAAAAAACAATTGTCCGCTATGCAAAACGCAGTTAACAGTCTCGTATACAACGAAAGAAATCGGAGATAACTATGGCAACCAAAAAAAGACCACCCCGTGAGACCGAGTATGACCTTGACGCGGACGAAGACGAGGATTCGGACGTGGAAGAATCGCCTATGGCGCTGGCGGTCGAAGTCTTGATGACTATCAGCGTCGAATTGGGCCGCATAGCGGATGCACTCGAAGGGCTTGCGGGTCCGTCGAAGCCGGTAGCGGATGCGCCGGCGGAAGATGAGAAGCCTTGACAGGGACTAGGCTTAGACAAGCAACCCCGGTACAATTGACAGAATCGACAACACCATCGGATTCAATGAAAGGGCTAAGCGCCAGACTTACATCCATGCGCGCCGCCCTTTTGTTGACACGCGATAACGGGTCCTATGTGGCAACGGTGGTCGGCCTTGACGTTGCCCGATCTTGTCGTCACCCGCAATTGGTTGACGCGATAAACGGGGCCGTACTGGCGATGCATAGACATCAGAATCCGCCCAAACTAGTTAAGGAGTAACTGACGTGAGGGTTCGGCTCCGTATGGTCTTAGGACTGTACGGGGCCTTTCCGCGTCTATCGTTTGACATTCATGGTAGGTTATGGTATGCTATGGATCTGAGCTGTTTTTCTCTCGACGCATCATGCTAAGTCATGATGATTAGCCCGAAAACCCCCCCTATAAGGAAGCTGAAATCATGGCAAATACGGATCTCGTGTACGACTCGATTGCAAGTAGCAACATGCCCTATCGTGAGAAGTCGATTGTTCGACGTATGTTCGACAAAATGTCGGAAGTCGGCGGCGGCTACGGCGCACACCCCCGCGATATGATGGACCACTCTATCAACGCGGTTCGTCAGAGCGGCGAGGCGGTTATCACGGGCGCGGCACTTGCGGCGATTCATATCGAGCGCGATGGCGGCCTTGAATTCCGAAAGGTTCCTCTCGATCTCGCGATTGCTGTTACTGCCATTGCGGCGTCGGTTGTCATGCCGCGTGAAACGACCAGAGATGCCGCCAATATCGGCGGGACGGCACTTGGTATCTACACGTTCCGTAAAACGGCCGATATGCTCGCGGCAAAGAAGCTGGCGCGGGGCGGAACGCCGGGCGGGTCTAAGCCGGGTTCTAAGGTCCACGGGGACTACGAAGACGCGGATTGTGACGATAGCGATAGCGACGTGGGGGAAGACCCCATCGACGTTGCCGCCCGTAACCTTTAAGCGGTCCGCCGCTTGAGTTAGTCACGATGATTGTTGGTCAATTATGGGCAGTAATCATCGTGACTTGAAACTGTATAGGAATTCACACACAATGCGACCTAACTCCAAGAACCTGGCTATGCGTGATCCGGCGCTCGCGTCGATTGTCGGCGCTTTCGGCGGCAAGTCTGATTTCGGCTCTGAATTCGGCGGGGGGATGATTCAGGGCGACGACATGGGCGACGATTTCGGTGACGACATGGGCGACGACGTGGGCGACGACGTGGGAGACGATTTCGGCGCGACGGCGCTGGCTCGGCGTCCCTCTCAGGCGGCGATGGTGCGCGCCTGGTCTAAGCAGCGTCGGGCGAATTCTCGCACGAACAAGCGGGAATTGCTCATCAACCCGAACTCGGGCAGCACGGTTAACATCGGACGGTATTCGTTCAGCGTTAACCAGGCTCTCGTGCTTGGTACGGCGGCGGGCATTGTGGCGTCGGGCAATCCCGATGTTACGATCCGTCCACAGCGCGTGACCATGAACGCTCCGGCCATTGGTTTCGTCACCGTGACGGAAATCAAGGTCGCGAACGTCGCGGTTACGGTCGGCGGCATCGGCGATGCGTTCGAGTACTCGCCGCTCGGCGTTGGCATGTCGCTTGACATGCCGACCCTTTCGCCAGCTAACCGTGCGACGGTTCTCGGGTTCTATACCGGCTTCGTCCCGCCGGGCTTCGTGCTGGGAACGGCGTTCACGTTCTCCGCGTCGTTCAAGGGCCCGTCGTCTATCGTTGGATAAGACGACATTGCACTAGCGGTCAGTCATCATGACTGACCGCTTTTGCTACTCAAGTTAGACACGTCAGGACCATAAGTGCAATTCACATTTTCACTTCCCCATGTTTTCGAGGGCCGGTCAACGGATCTGGAAGACGGACGGGCCTTGCGCGTGCTGCTAGATTGTCTCATTGAGATCAATATAGCATACCTCCAGTCTAACACCGTTCCGACCCTATACCGGAGCGGCGTTAGATATGGTAGGACCCAAGTTTGGGATAGTATTCCGGCGCTTTACCGCCGACGATATGGCGATTGTAAGAGCCTTTCCGCTGCTCTAATCGCCGAGTATAGGATGCAGGGAATCGACTGTGAGCCGGTCTTCCGATTCCACCCGAGAAAAAGCGGCGCCAAAGACTTCCATATCTTAGTACAGCTTGCGAACGGCTTTAGAGACCCGAGTAAAGTACTAGGCATGGGCAAGAACGAAAACTCACGTTAACTCTCTCAACAAAGACACGCAAGGAATCATCATCATGGGCAACACTACTTCAATCCGCGCAATCGTCGCCACCGTCATCCCCGCTACCGCTGCCGGGGTCGAAACGAATCAGACCATCGCCGTCCCCGGCGTTGCCGTGGGGGACGTGGCGGTCCCGAACGTGTTTAGCGCGCCGCCATCGGCCATTCTCGTTTCTGGCGTGTGCCTGGTCGCCGGGTCTCTCGTGCTCTCATATATCAACGTCAGCGCCGTTAACTATGCCGGTTCGGCCCAGCCCATCGAACTAACGATCATCCGTCACACCGGCTCCGTCTAACCCCGGCCTAACCCCTAACAAGGATCGTCAATGCTCCCCCTAATTCCTATCGCATTCGTTTCGCTTGGCGGTCTCGCCTGGTGGAAGTCTCGCAAGCCGCACGGCATGACGCCGCAACGGAAGCAAATCTACGAAGCGGCATTGGCGACTCTCAAATCGCCAGAAAAGCTCCGAACGCTGGCCGATGCTTTCGAGAAAGAAGGTCTCAAGGACGAGGCTACCATGCTTCGCAAGCGTGCCCTTCTTCGCGAGATGCCGCCCGAGCAGCGCGAACGCCGTCAAGCCATCATGGCTAAAGCGTTCAAATCGAAAGACCCCGCAAAGGTCGAGAAGATCGCCAAGGCTTTCGAGAAAGAGGGCGCCACCGGAGCCGCAAAGAACTTGCGTAACTATGGCAAGGCTCTTTCCAAGTCTAAGGCAGCGTGACCGTTTCGAGCCATGATGACTAACTGCTAGTCATCATGGCTCGAAGGACTTTTATGGCGAAATTGTCGATTGGGAAGACCTCTAAAGACTTCGATCCTATCCAGCTTGCGGCTGGCACGAAGGTCGAAATGGAACATACCAACAATCCGAAAATCGCTCAGAGGATTGCTATGGACCATCTGACAGAAGATCGCCGTTACTACAAAAAACTTGCGTGCGTGGAAGATCCATTTTTCACCCCAAAGAAAATCGGCATCGGTATAGCTATCGGAATCGTTGCCGCAAAACTGATAAGCCGCTAATCACGATGACTTGAAAGACTTGCTCATGTCAAAGATGCCTCTGCCAGAAGCCGTTTCCTCTCTAGTCGAACGTGCTCGGCTAGGCGACCAAAACGCAATGGGAATGCTTAGCATGGTTAAGCAGTCCGCCGACAAGGGAGACGCGAAAGCGAAGAAAACGCTAGCTCTCACCATGTTATATATCGAAAAGCACCCGTCGAAGCGAACGGGCACTAGCAATTTCCGCACGGCCCAAACCGGCAAGTTTTACGCCGCCCTTCGCACGCTAAAACAGCCAGATCATGCGGTGTTTGCGGGTGAGGTTACGAAGCTAGCGCCTCGCATGAACGATGTTTCGGTTGTTGCGGTCCTACTGGCTGACGGTCCTATGTTTTCGACCGCCAGACTTCAAGCCATAGCCAAGACGCAGGGCGGCCCGAAAGAGCAAAAGCTTTTCACCTATTGCGTCATGGCCGTTTCTCCGCGCGCCATTAACTACCTGGCGAAGAAGCTACCGCCAGAAAAGACCCCCATAATCAAACTGGGCCGCTCCGTCGGTCTAGCAAGGCAGCTACAGGGCATCCGCTCGCGTAGACTGCCGTTTAGTGCCATGTCGCCCATGATGGGTTGGGAACTAGGCGAGCAATCATTGTGACTAAATTGTTGAATGCTAGAGACCTTATGGGCCTTGTTCAGAAAGAGCCCACCGTCCGCAATCTTGTGCGGAAATCGCGCGATCTAGCTGAAAAAGCTCAGAAGGAATCGCTTGTCGCCATAGCCTCAGAAAAATACCAAGATCCTGACAGGACCGATAGGGCCTGGGCCAAGGTAACGGCATACAGAGAAAAGTCCCATAGGGCATTATCTGCGGCCGACCAATTGAAGCGCGGTACATGGAAGGTCGGCGAACCCTTCAAGCCTAAAGAAATCTCCCAAGATGGCTATGATATGTTTTTCGGCAGTAAATCGAAGTAATCATCGTGATTAGAAGGATTGACCATGTACGTTCCTAACGACGTTTCCGTTTACACCGCCGCCTATGCCGGAGCCATTGCCGGTATGGGCGTTTCTGACAGAGTACCTACCAGTTCAAACTACCCGGACTATGCGGGCCTAGCTTCCGTTGTGGGCGCATTCGCCGAAGCGTTCGATACCTCCTATGTCGGGTATCCTGTGGACGGGCTGACTCTTGCGGCTATCCAAGAAGTCTGCGAATCTGCTTGGCAAAGTCGCGCCCCGTTGCCCGTGCCGCCGCAATTGTCGGCCTCTACCTATGCGAGCCTTTGTGCCGCGCTAACCGCAATCGTCGCGGCTAGCGAGGTATACTTTAACGCAGAGGGCATAGTGCCGCCGTCGCCAGGCGGCCCGCCAGGCCCGCCAGGCCCGCCAGGCGTGGCAGGTCCTCCAGGCCCGGCAGGCCCGGCCGGAACTCCCAATGTGACTCGCTCCGTCCTAGTATTAGGCCCGCAATCAATCCCTGACGATGGGGCGGTCCATGTATTAGCGGTGGGTCTTTCTCATACCTCGCTGACTGGTAAGGTATCGGTATCGTATAACCTCGTAGGGTCTTTCGTTCCGCCGTTTACGGCTGGACGAGTAGGAGAGGTATCATTCCAGATTCTAGCCAATGGAGTACCACTACCTTCCCGCGCCTCAATCGGGTGGGCTATTGACGGCACAGGTACTCTTGTGGCGCCAAGTCAGGCCGCTTTTGTCGGTATCGCTTTTAACAATGCCGCCGGGTTAGGCGCCGTGGTGTATACCGCTAGAATTACGCTAGTGGGAAGCGGCATCCCTACTGGGTTTTCTCTCGACGCTACCAACGCAATCGTTATCGTTCAAGACATTTTGCCCTAGTCACGATGACTCGAAAGACCGCCCATGTATACTCCCAACAACGATCTGGTTTTTACGGCAGCTTTCGCGGGCTGTCTGGCGGGCATGGCGGCATCGGGACGTAACCCGACAAGCACGACGGTATCCGACTATGATAACAGTGTCGCTACTGCCGGAGCTTTTGCCCAAGAATTCGACACCCTATGGGCGCTTACCCCGGCGGCAACGCTAGAGATCGATACGATTGAGGAAGCGTGCGAGGGCGCATGGAGTGGTAGAGCACCGCTATCAGATCCGAACGAAATCATTCCGGCTACATGGCAACCGCTTTGCCAGGGCATCATTACGATTGTTCAGGCCGGACTTGCATATTACACGGCACAGAGCATCCCTAACCCTCCGGCTGGCGGCGGAGCGGACCCGCTTATCAAGTACACTTTCTATGTAGGCGAAACGATCCCCGCGACGACTACTCCGAATGGTACGGTTAGTGCGCCGTTTGCTACTCTACAGGCAGCAATTGACTATGTGCTAGCTTTGTCCATAACTGATGGACAAGTTAGCTTCATTCTTTCCGCCTTTCAGCCCCTAGGCTCTGTGATTTGGAATGCGGCTGCCGATCAGGCGAATTGGAATTTTGAATGTTTGGGCGGATTAGCACTCATTGATACATTCGCTTACGATACAGGGGCTAACACCCCCTCGACCAGCGTTATATTCAAATCTGTAGCAGTATCGAATATGACCCTTGCTGGCGGTGGGACTATAGAAGTCAAAATCCAGACTCTAACTATGTCGGATCAAGATTTCGATGCCGCTGAAATTCCTGGCGTGGATGATACGGCATGGACTGGTTTCCCCCCACGGTTTATCGTTACCGGCGGTCAGTTCATTAATAATTGGACCGCTTCCCAGACCATATTGGAAGCCGCCCATTCGTACATCGGCTATCCTATCGGCGACTTCTCTCTGAATATGACTCTCGCCGAATTCACTTTAGGCATAGATTGCGCTATTAAGAATTGCGCAATCATCGTGACTAACATTCCGACTACTGGACCCGCTCTAGGCTTCATAAGCTGTTCATTTTCTTCGTTGCCATCATTCACAGGCCCGCCCCTCTCATTCGTCGCCGATAGCACAAGTCTCGCGACGTTTGTATCCGCTGGCGGTACTCTCGCTGGCGGCGCTACTGTACGATTCCTAGACGGTCTTCGGAATACCCAAACGATGATAGCGCCTCCCATTGTGGGAGCGGGCTTTTTCCAGTCTACCTTTACAGTACCAGGCGCCATAGTAGGCCAGTCTGTGACGGTCAATGGCGCGTTTACGACAAGTCTAGGCGTCTATAACTCGTATGTCAGCGCGGCGGATACCGTTATCGTTTCGTTCTGTACGGTAGATGGCACTCCAGGCGAAACATTGGATATAACGCTTACCCTGTTTTAATCATCGTGACTTGAAAGACCCCCATGTATACACCAAACAATCTCCAAATCTACCTCGCTGCCAGCACCGGTGCAATGGCAGGCATGGCAGCCTCCTACAGAATCCCAACCGACCCTTCCCCATCCACATATGCCGGTCAAGCCGTCATTGCCGATGCTTTCGCCCAAGCAGTCGACACTCTAATCCCCCCATCCCCAACCCCACTACCGCCCGACCCTATCAGCCTTCTAAATGCTCTAAGCTATGCGGTGTGGCAAGATCGTTCGCCGATTGTTGATGCAAGTAGCATATTGCCAGCTACTTACGCATCGCTAGCAGCGGCGATAGCGGCTATCGGAACGGCCCAAAACGCTCAATTCGTCAGCCAGGGTATCAATCCTAGCGCGGATAACTCTATGCAGAGCTATTCGCCTACTTTTGCCAACCTTGACAGTACCGCGACTATAGGCGACGGATCTATCACTGGAGTTTACAAGCAAGATGGAGACACGCTTTCATTCGCGATTCAAGTCGTAGCGGGCACTACTACAGACTATGGAACCGGCTCTCCTATCCTAGTTCCGTTACCGCCGGGCTATACAATAGATCCAAGCAAGCTCAATCCTGCCGTTTTTCTTGCCGTTCTCGGTGTTTCGGTCCAGGGTTGGCAATCTAACATCGCTGGCGTTATTACCGGCAGCCCGGCTCTGTTCCCGTTTCTCATGTTCCGTGCCGAAACCGCTCCAACCGTGTTTCAAGATATAACCGTTATTCCGGTTACAGGTCCAGCCACGCCCGGCGACGCTTTCCTTTTCACCGTCACCGGCCTACCGATAATGCTGATTTAATCATCGTGACTTGAAAGACCGCCATGCCGTATATCCCGATTAACAGCACGATATATGCTAACGCCTTTTCTGGCGCTCTTGCCGGGATGGCACTTTCCGACAAGACGCCCATCAGCACAGATCCGGCATTTTACACCGAACAAACCAACATCGCGGCGGCTTTCGCACAATCGCTGGATACCGTTACTGCCGTTCCGCCCGGCCCGTCACCTTTTGTAGTCGGTCAATTAATCCAATCGCTATGCTCTAGCGCCTGGCAGGAAAGATGCCCTCCGTCTGGTGCTACTAGCCTAGACCCTAACACTTATACTGAGCTAAGCAAGGTTATCCAAGCCGTCGCTAGTAACGTCGGTTCTATTCTAGGTCCGGTCCCAGGCTTACTTTTTCCTGGCATGGTTTCAATCGACGGCGCAGATCAAACGATTGACTATCTGGCTTCTAAGCTAGTAGCCGGAACCAATATCACTCTGACGGTTCAAAACCCTGGTGCTAGCGAAACCTTAAAGATCGACTCAACCGGCGGTGGCGGCGCGGGTTTCACATACCCGAATCGCGTCGATTGTTCGGTTAATTCGGCGCGGGTTGACGACGCTAACAGCGACACTCCTGTCATCCGCACAATAACCGGCGGAAATGTCGTAGGCGGATATAACGGCGGCGGAATTGGCAGTAAGGCGATACTCGGGTTTGACGTTGGAAACTTGCTGCCATTGGGGGGTTTGACCAGTCTACAGTGGACGGCAAAGAACCTAATGCCATACAATCCAAGCCCGTGGCCGATTGCCGGTTACTGTAACCTGATTGTGGACATTAACGGCAATGGAAGCGTCTATAAGATTTTCATCATAGACCCTCAGTCCCTCCCGGCCTTACTCCAATGCACTATCACCACGAACGGCGACGGATCTAACACTATTGACTTCGACCCCCTAACCAACCTCGTCTTGGTAATAGGACTGATTCCGCCCGTGGTTCCGACTGTCAATCTAGGCCCCGGTTTCCTACAGCAAGGCTTCTCCATAGCTAGCATTCTGGCAAGCTACCCCCTGGCTCGTTTCGCCCGTGCCAATTCGCTAGATGGCGGTCTTCCTAAGCTCCAAGTCATTCCGCCCTGGCTCATAGTTCAAGGCGACTCGAATAATAACAAGATCATTTCCATGAGAATACTAAGCGCCTTTTTTAACGGCGTTCAAGTATAAGTAATCATCGTGACTTGAAAGACTCTCATGTACGTTCCAAACAACGACCAAGTTTTTACAGCGGCTTTCGCGGGCTGTCTCTCGGGTATCACGGCATCGGGCCGTAACCCCACCGATACTAACCCAAGCGACTACCTTCTAGCTACATCGGTCGCTGGCGCTTTCGCAGCAGAGCTAGATACGTTATGGGGTCTGGCTCCGGCCACCCTATTAGATGTTAACACAATTCAAGAGGCAGCAGATGCCGTCTTTAGCAGTCGCACCCCTCTCGCTGGCGACGCTGAAATTAGCGCGACATGGCAAGGGCTGGCAGCCGCGATTATCGCGATTGTCAATGCGGGCACTAACTACTACACGGCAGAAGGCATCGTTCCACCACCTATACCGGGTGGCGGCGGTCCCGTTGTTGTTGTCGGCGGTCTCGGCACCACGACACTAGCCACAAACGCGATCGGCGCAAAAACCTTGGTTATCCCTGACATACAGGGCCAGGCGGTCGTACAGCAGGACGTTACAGGCCAGATATTCATGGGTCTGGGCGTTACTACGGCCGTCCAGCCGTCTAATGCCGGTATGCAGTACAGCACGATTACCGCTAACCGTGCCCAGATCCGGTTTAATCAATATGGCGCCAATACTGCCGGTCCTGGCGCTACGGGTTTTAAGAGCCGGGGCGTTACTATCGGCGCTCTGGCAGGCGTCGTAAATGGAGACCTTCTCTATAGAATTACAGCCATCGGTGTAGCGCCGAATAACGTCGATGTTCCTTTGGCCGCGACGGTCTCTATACAGGTTCCTGCCGGTTTCGTACCTGCCGCGCAAAACTATGTGCCCACAGAGTACGAGGTGGCGCTAGTTCCGTTGGCCGGACCTCAAAACGGCAAGCGTGTCTCCCAAGTAGTATCATCGGAAGGCGAAACCCAAACCCTTAGCGGCATAAGGGCAGGCGGACCCGGAACGCTTCCAACCGCCCTAACGGCCGGAACGCTATGGTCATCCGGTACGGGAGATCCTAACGGGGCTGTCACCGGCTCCCCTGGCGACCTATGGTCACGCACCGACGGCGGCGCCGGGACTACGCTCTATGTGAAAGAAAGCGGAGTCGCTACTACGGCGGGATGGGTCGGAAAGTAATCATCAAGACTACTCCCGCGCCCAACCCGCCTATTACTTGACATAATAGGCGGGTTTTGCTATAATATGGGTTGGACTTGAATTTACCCCCTGAGAGGTAATCACGATGGCTACTCGTAAAAAGATCAATACAGACAAAAAGTATGGAGTTTTTGCCTTCGAGGGCGACGGTGTACTTCTACATAGTACCGATTCTTTTGCAGAGGCTAGGAAATGGATTAATGCAGGCGCCAAGAAAACGATAGATGGTAAAAAGGTTTCTCTCTTATGGACCAAGCCTCAAGTGCTTCGTTATATCTACCCCTGAGAGGTAATCACGATGACTACCAAGGAGGCAGCGGCTGAGAAGATCAAGGAACTCGACGAGCGGTTCACCGCGCTCATCGACAAGCTCAAGGCGTCGCAGGAGATGCACGACGAGGAGCGCGCGGTGCGCCTGCTCGCGTGGAAGCTAGAGTGGGACATGATGATGCGGGAGCGTGAAGCGTCCATCGTTCATCACGGCGCGGCGAAGCTCGCGCACGAGTCGGTCGTGGAGCAGGCGCGAGTGATGATCGCAACGCGGCATGAGGACGCTGGGGAGTTAAGTCTCCACCGCGAGAGGCTGGAGAGCACCTACCGCGAGGGCTTCGCGGATATCGCGAACGCGCTCAAGGCGTTGACCACGCCGACGATCATCGCGGAGTCGGGACCGGGCAGGTGCCCGCACGGCAAGTTGGCCATCGAGCCGTGCGCCGCCTGCCCTGATTGGGGGGACGCATAAACAGATGACTACCAAGAAGGTCCTAACGCTATACACCGCAGATAATATCATGAAGCGTATCGATAATATCGACAAAGAGAGATCGAACATAGTTCTCGAACTTGCCCATCTTTGCGGAAAAGGCACGCCTCCGCTGACGAACGATAGTAGAAAAAGAGCTACAGAGCTTATAAATGAAACGTACCAATGCGGTCAAGAAATGGACCGTCTCTTTAAGCTCATTAATCGCTAACTGCCCCCGAATCAATCACGATGACTAACCGAAAAGACGAATGCTCAAACTTACCCTCCTATGTCTGGCGCTAGCAGGCTGTACCGAAATCACCTTTCAAGAATCAGAGGATGACGATATGCACCCCCTAAACGCTTCCAAGCAAAGCCATTCTGGAGGCTGGTCGAAAAGCCAAGATATGGTTTTTTACGACACGCTTCGCGAATTGAGTATGCAGGCCAATTTCCCCGTTGCGGGTTTCTATACGGTCCAGTTTGGAGTGGAGCAAGATCCGTCGCTGCTTACAAATCCCGACATTATCGCAGATGTCGTGTGGTCAGTAGAAGGTAACGATATTCGTCGTAAAATCTCAGTAGGTAACGGAACTACCATATCAGGCACCGGACAAGCCTGTAGCGTCAAAGTTCGCGATGCTACCCTTTTCGGCCCTGCCGGTCAGAAATATACCGTTAAGGCGCTATTGTCACCCGGCGTTAGGCCAGGTTCGCTTAACCGTCCATTTCTTCGAGGTATTGACTGGGATCTAACCTCAATTGTAGCGCCGTCGTTTTTGATCAACCCTTATACCGTTTCCATAGGTCCGGGTCAGTCGGTAATAATTAACATTCCGCCTAATGCCGGAGTTATATCGGCCGATGTAGAGGTTACTCTATCGGCCATCGTGCCTCTCGACCCTTCATTAGTAACGGTAGGTCAGGCAAATCCTAGCGGTACATTCAAGGGCTATTATCCGTTGATAGAAACGGGTTTCGTTCCGGTATTTCCATCGTCAGCATATCTGATTATTGGCAATTCCGCGCCTGCTGATATTGAAGCTACTGTCCTATGGGGGATCGACGGTTAATCATCATGACTTCCCTAAGACTCGGCTCTACCGGCCTTGACGTTAAGAAGTGGCAAAAAGCCGTCGGCGTTACTACCGATGGCGTTTTCGGCTCTGCTACCCACGCAGCTACCATCGAATTCCAGAAAGCCCACAACCTAACCCCCGATGGCATAGTCGGCTCCGCCACCTGGTCAGCGCTTCAAGCTAGCTGGTATCAGTCCACTATGGGAGCCGACGCTACCGCTTCCGCCAAAGGCACCGCTACGGCGGCCGACCTAGCGGCATACAAGATCGCCCTAAGAGCCGGTTCCGGCCTAACCGAAGCCGAACGCCAATACACTTTGACGGTGGCGAGGGGAGAGGGGTATTATGGAAAGGGTTGGAAAGAGGGTTTCGGGGCAGGCTCGCATAATTGGGGAGCGGTTCAAGGGACCGGCCCGGCGGGGTTTTTCAATACGGAGGACTCGCACGCAGACGGGTCGAAGTATGTCGGCAAGTTTAAGCGATATAACAGCGACTCGGAGGGTTTCTCCGACATGGCTCGAATTCTACTTAAGCCGAATGTTAAGGCGGCGCTTAAGCGAGGGTCGCTGAAAGAGGCGGTCTATGCTCAACACTCGAACAAGTATTTCGAGCTAGCGCCGGAAAAGTATCTTTCGGCCGTAGTTCGGAACTATGGGAAGCTCGTAGCGGGCGGGGTTTTTAAGCCTAAGCTAACAGAAGAAGGCGGGACTTCGATTCTGTCCATAGTAGGGACTGGTCTAGTCATCGTGACTGGTGCGGCTTTCGCGTATAAGCGAATGAAGGGTATAACATGAGCGATTTTAGCACAGACGACATTGATTCGATTGCTTCGTATTTCGGCAGGACGCCTGCCGTTACGCCAGCGGCAGTTAAGCTGAAGGACAAGTTTACCATCTGGTTCAAGGATCTCGGCTGGTACGACCGAAACATGGACACGGATAACACGTTCAACGAAGCGCGAAATAGGCGCAATGAGTTCAACGAAAAGAATGCGGTAACGGCCAAAGAGCGCGAGAATGTTAAGCGCGTTATCATGACTGGCGTTACTGCCGAGGAAGCGCAAGGCAGGCCGAAAGTGATACTTTCGACGGGGCGGTATGTCACGGATGCGGTTCCGACGAAGTGGCTGGTAGGGGCGGGCATTATTATTGCGGCTGGCGTTGCCGGTTTCGTGGCGAAAAAGGTCTACTATGATCCGGAGGCGGCCTTGATCAAGAGGCTGACGGGGTAATCATCATGACTTGGTACACAAAGAACGTGCGGAAGATGGTCAGCGTAGGGGCTGAGGAGGGTAAGTCTTCCTCGCCGTTACTGGGCTATCTGGCACTCGCGGCGGTCGCCATTCCGGTCGGTTACTATATCGAGGTTTCGAGCAACAAGGCCGTAGAAGACCGGAAAAAACGATGGTACGCGGAGCAACGCGCAGGCGAAATCGCATACCTGAATAAATTCACAGCACGAGCGAGGTAATTATCATGGCAACAACACAACGTGAGAACATGGAAGCGATTAACGCTTTCTTCCGTGGAGCAAACGCGAAAAACCCCAAGGCAAAAGCGCTGAAAGATGCGTGGATTACCTGGTATGACGATCTCGGATGGTGGGAAACCGGGAACGATGACAACAAATGGGTCGAGGCTAAGACGAAAAGATCCATGTTCAACGCGGCTAACGGGCTGACGGAACGGGGCATGACTTACGAGCAGTCAATGAAAGAGGATGGGGTGATGGAGCAGGTCGCTGCGACGGTGAGCGATACCAAGGTGAATCAGGCACCGGCTGATAAGGCGGCTAAGGCGAAGGTCGAGCCTATTCGGCAGAGTGCGCCAGTCACGATGATTACTCTTAGGCTTGGGTCTAAGGGCGAGCCTGTCAAGAAGTGGCAGGGAGCGCTTGGCGATAAGAGCCCTAACGGTGTTTTCTCAAAGGACACTGAGACTAAAACGAAGGCATGGCAGAAGTCGAAGGGCATTAAGCCTGACGGCGTTGTAGGTCCGGCGACGTGGGCTATGGCTTTCGTCGTCAAACGCGACGCCTCGAAAGATCCTGCATCGGTCTCGGTTCCGTCTGCCGTCCATGACGCAAGGGGCGAATTGCCGTCGGTTAAGACGAAAGAAAGCAAGCAAAAGCTTGCTGATAAGAGGGTCGCGGAAATCGAGCAGAAAACCTCGAATCCGACGAAATCGCCATTCGGCACGCTGGCTAAGGTTTTCGCTACCGCTGGTGTCGGGGCGCTGGCAATAGGGGTCGGGGTGGCGGTTGTTAAGGGTGGTAAGTAATGAAAATCTGGAATTACGAATCAGGCCCCGATTTTCATTCCAGCCCGGCCCATGTGAAGCGGATCAAGGGCAGGATTGAAGACAAGGGCATGGTTTTTGTCAAGCATGACGACAAGTGGGAATTCTACAAAACCCTCAAGTCTGGCAAGTCGAAGGGGCTGGAAATGTTCCAGGGTTATGTGACAGATCCGCAACAGTACGCGACTCTAGAACATGCTCGTAAGTCTATCACCAATTTTAAGGTTAGACCCCGTTCCCTTGAGCCATACGACACCGAAGATCCATACAGGTCGGGCAGAACCCACCGTTATCCGTACGACAAGAGGTAATCATCATGACTCGAAAATCGCTGTCTCTAGCTGATAGACTTGCCGCCGACCGGGCTAAGCGCGAAAATTCAACGGCTAGAAAATCACTGTCTCTAGCTGATAGACTTGCCGCCGACCGACGGAAGCGCGAAAACTCGCCGTGGGTTGTTGCGGGTAATGGCGAACATGAAAACTTCATAGTAACGCCCACCGGCTCTCGTTTGATTCGCTGTGTTCAGCCCGCCACAGGCAAGCACGCATATCTCAATCACGCGACTGGTAAAGTCCTATCAGACAAAGAAGTTCTAAAGCATCTAGGAATATAACCATCATGACTCGAAAATCACTGTCTCTAGCTGATAGACTTGCCGCCGACCGGGCTAAGCGCGAAAACTCGCCTTGGATCGTCGCGGCTGGCGGGAAAGAAGAACCATTCATAGCCCGTTCCGGCGCTCGCTTGATTTACGTCTGGCAGCCCGCCACTGGCAAGCACGCATATCTCAACCTCGGGACTGATATCATCCTATCGGATGAAGAAGCCGAAATGCACCTCAACAAATATACGCGTGGCGGTAGTAGAGCCACGCCTTATCCGAAATTCGACAAGTAATCATCATGGCTACAAAGAAAAAGGCTGTAAAGAAAAGGGCCGAACCGTCACTCTACGATGCTATGCTGCTAGCCGCTAAGACTGGCAAAGAGATTACTATGGATACCAACGGAGAGTGGGTTGTTAATAGCCCCGCCGTCAAGAAGCGATGGGAAGTGTTAAGGGCCGCACAGAAACGGAGCAGGTAATGTTCGGCAATACCTGTAGCATCAGAGCTGGTCTCGATCTCGTCATACCCGGCATCTTGGCTAAAGGTATTGCACAGATCGATGAGGCAACACCGGCAGCGCGAATAGGAGACACGATCCTAATCGCGACTCCCGTAGTCGCGGTAGACGACGAGGTGAATTTCACTCCGCTTTCTATCAGCGGCACGGTCGAAACCGACGGGATTATTACCTATACGGTGCAAAACCTTAGCGCGACCGATGACTATGCAGGGTCTACGGTTACGCTACAGACAATCAACATTCGGGCGACGGGAAGCGAGTAATCATCATGACTCAAAAAACAGGCACTTGGTACGAGAATAACGTCGGCAGCACGTTTGGCGGGATCGTTTCCGAAACGGCTATGAAGGCTGCTAGGGATGACGGAAGAATGCAGACGGCGCTTAAGGTAGCCGCTGGCATTGCGGCGGTAGGCGTTACGCTGTACCTCGTAGACTCGTACATGAAGAAGCGAGACCTAGAACGGACGGGGCCTAAGAACCTCCGTCAGCTTGGCCGGTATGTGGCGCCACGTCGCATGAATCCGGTTAACACTGATTACAGCTACGAACGCCCCTATAGGGTGCCGACCGAGTATGGAGGAATGGCGCTTAACACCCGCCAGATTCAGAGGCTCGCGGCACAGCGCGGGATTTACTAGTCATCATGGCCGGCAAACACAGGCTTGTAATCGAACCGGAAGACGGTCTCTTTAGCTGGGCTATCTATTCGCCAGAAAATAAGACCGTCGCCAGCGGCTTGTCTAGAACAGAGGCGGGCGCTAAGGCCAAAGCGTACAAAGACTATGCCGAATATGTGGCAATAACGGAAAAAGCAAAGGGCCACGCCGACTGGCTAGCGTCTAAGGGTAACAAGTAAGCATCATGACGAAAACCATGCGCCGACCATTCCCCAGAAGCTCCGTCGTTCAAACGGTTCTTTTGAGCAAGCATCGGTTTATGGAGCCTAAAGAAGCTAAGGCGTGGCTCAAAAAGCATGGTTTTCGTCGTGCTCTCGACGAGAAGCCCAATACATACAGAGCTAGACAAGCCGACCCGTCGTTATTCCTAAAAGGTAGTTTCCGAACTATCGAATTCGCCAACGGAATCAAGGCTGTCATAGGCTGTCCGACTAAAAAGTCCGGCCTAAGCTAATCTAACTTAATCATCGTGACTCAAAACCCGAAAGAAACCGAAAAATGGCCCGTCAGACTCTAGATTCATGGATTAACGAAGCCCTGAGCGATATGTCTCAGGACGGCCCCTGCTGGATGATTAGCTGCTCTCATATGCGCGGCAACACGCCCGAGGAAGTCTATCACACAAAGTTCGGAAATCGCGACTGGACCGCGAAAGAGCTAGGCAACATATACCAGCGGAAGGCTGAATCCTACGCCCAAGACCTAAGCGGGCCGCAAACCTTTTGCATGTTCGCTTTTTACAATAAGTCGAACGAGCCGACCGCTAAGCACCCTTTCATAATCAGAGGCTCCGAGGAATTCGGCGGACTCGGCACCGAATCGGCCGACACTAAGGGCATGATTCAGCAGGGAATGCGCCATACCGAAATCGCTCTAGGTATGGCACTACGACACCAAAAGGAAGTCAACGACCAGATGTTGACCATGTTTAAGCTAGTCGGTGAGCAAAACGCAACGCTGCTTAGGGAGAACATCGACGCGATGAGCGTCGTAAAAGATATTATGATGCAGCAAGCCGTGTCCGATTCTCAGGGTCGTATGGCACAAGCGGAGTTTGAGCGTAAGACCGGCGAACGTGCCAAGCTGCTACAGCTAGCGCCAGCATTGGCTAATCAAGTGTTCGGTCGCGAAATCTTCCCGCAATCGACGGCTGATACCGCAATCATCGAATCAATCACTAACAGCATGGACGAGAATCAGCTAGTCCAGCTTATGTCAATCCTCAAGCCCGAACAGGCCGCTTTACTCGCGCCACGAATGCAGCTTGCCATAGAAAACAAGCAACGGCAGGACGAAGCGGCCCGGCCGGTCCCTGACGAAATCACGGGGCAATCATGATGACTAAGCCAGGCCCCACAGAACGGCTTTTTGCCGTAGCCTACGAGAAATATACAGCCATACACGGCTGGGTTCCCGAGATAGACTACCTACACGCCGAGACCGCCGCCGAGGCACGCAACCGATTCTGTATAGCTTACCCAAATAGGAAGCACAACAAAATCGTTGCAATTGGTGCGGTTTTAGGGTATAATGTAGATGAGAAGGGTGAAAATCCTGAAGTATGAAAAAAGCTAAACAAAGCCAGTGGTATAAGGAAAACGTAGCAAGCGGCACGTTTTCGCAGCGTCAATCCGCCGTTTTGTCAGCCCCGGCCACCCCGACCGCTGAGAAGACTATGACCTTAGAACCTACGATTCCGCTAATCATCGTGACTTCTTTTATTGCCGGGGTAGGCTCTACTCTCCTAGCGTCCTCATTCATCGCCAAGCGTAAGGCGGATCGACAATATAGAGATCATTTGGCTATGGTGGCGGCCGCCAAAGACCGCAAGCCTACCCATAAACTTGACAGCGAGGGGTTCAAAATTCCTAACCCCGGCGAAGATCCCGATGGTAACTGGGTTGGTTCGTTCAAGGTCGCCGACGTAAAGCGAGACATAGACGCGATTCAGGCTAAAAAGCTGGCCGACGAAGACGAGGAGCGATCAATGTACCATGCGCTATCTAAAATCGGGCTCTATGGCACCAATTACTCTAACGCAGAGGATAGTGAGCGGTCAAGAGACACAGATCCGGGGTATGAGATGCCGGGCGCGTATATGGACCGACACGCTTCGGCCGTAGCTACGGCCAGGGATCGACTTAGGAACACTCAACCGGGGTATAGAAATCCATGAAACTCATAGCGCATTCATGCGAGCGGTACAATGGCGGGGTGAAGATCAAGCGGCTTTACGGGTCTAGTACCGTAACCCGATTCATTGTGTACCGCCCAGAAGACAAAGACAATCCTAGCGCATGGCAGAAGATCGAGGGCTTCGGTCCTACGCCGGGCGACCGAAAAACGGACGCGATGAAAAAGTTCAGACCGACGCCATTTTGACTATTCCCGACGACGAAAACGTCACGACTCCCATGGATCGCGTTACACGGCGCGAGGGCCGTGGTCGTCGTGATTCGTCTAATCCGCCCAAGTCGTCGAATGGTAACGATAGCGCCAGAAACGCCGGACTGACGATTTGCGCTCTGGCTATAGCTACGCAAATCCCGACAACGCTTGCACAAGTGAAAGACCCCATGATTCGAGTTTTTCTAGAGATGGGCGCTATAATCATCGTTTTCGCGTTAGGCTATTTCACTACTCGGAAGGCTAAGTAATCATCATGACTCTAAAAAAGATCCCTACTCCAAAAGCCGCTCATGCAGCATTTATGAAGGTCGTTAGAGCCGAAATGCTCAAAGGCGGCCTTTCAGGTTATCACGGGGCTAACGCCGTCCTTGCCCGGCCTAAGGTTTTCATGGCTGCTAAACTGTGCGAGGTCTCTTACGCTAACGCCAAGGGTCATACTGTGCTAGTTTCCGATCTTAAAGCCGCGGGGCTTTTGAAGTAATCATCATGGCTAGCAGTAAAAGAGTTAATCCAGCTAATGCGACGGTCGTTGCTATAGCACGCAAGTTTCTGAAGGATAATCAATTTCGATTTGGCGGACCCGCACCGTCAGCTAGCAACATGGAGCTATACGAGACCGCCTCTAGGATCGTCCATACCGCTGACATGAAAATTTACGATCGAAGGGACAAGGCGGAAGCCGCAAGAAGGGCCGCTTTTAAGAAGACTGGCAAGCGGCCGATGACGGATAGCACTAAGCGAATGCTTAATGCCAGGAAAGCTCGTGCGCGTATGCTAGCCAAGGCCGGAAAGTAATCATCGTGACTCAAAACCGAAAGAACCCATGAAACTTAACTCGACTGTCAAAATGAAGGCCGTTTTCAATTCGTCCGAAAGGATGGAACGGCGTGGCGTTCCATATACGTTCGAGTTTTACGGCAATGAAGCCGTAGTGGTCTATGGACCTAATTGGAGCGGCTCGACTGGGTTCGAGATGCATGACAGAGCGATTGACGTTATGCAACGCGCTCGCGAAACCAGCAGACTCCGCAATAAGTAATCATCGTGACTCAAAACCGAAAGAACCCATGAAAATCGATAGAGATCATATCTTCATAGACCTAGAAACGACGGGCCTAGATCCGTCAACCGGCGACATAATCGAAGTCGCCGCGATTCGGACTGATAACGTGGGTAATCTTATCGCGACATACAGCGATAAGATTACGCCGAAAGTGCCGGTTACGATAGAAGCTAGCAGGGTTAACGGCTATACTGAGGAAAAGTGGGCACAAGCGGTAAGTATCGAGGCAGCAATCGCTAGCATGACCGCCTCGATTCTGACCGGGAGGGACGCTAAATTCGTCGTCGTCGCTCACTTCGCGGACTTCGATAAGGCATACCTCAAATCGGTTTGTGCGCGGTATCATCTGCCGTTGCCGTTCAACGGTAGCCAGTGGCTTTGTACCGGGCAATTGGCATGGCCCCTCTACTACTCCGGGGTTGTGAAATCGCGAAGTTTGGCGGCGCTGTGCAAGCTTTTCGGAACCGAAAACATAGCTCCCCACACGGCTATGGGCGACGTTTCCGCTACCCACGAAATCTATTGGAAGATGATGCAACGCATGGTCCCCGCTACCGTAGCGGCAAACGCAATTGATAACTCGCCCTATGGCGGCGTCTTTAACGATCTCACTAAGATCGCGGCAAGGTTCTTCTAATCCAATGTCAGGCACCACGATCTATATCGTCAAGAAAGACGGCAAAATCATGTATCGGTGTCTCTTGGAAGATGACGCGATACAGGTTGCAATGAATCTCATAGGGCTCAAGAAACGGTCGGAGAATGTTACCATATCGGTAATACCTCCGACTCGTAAGTAATCATCATGACTCACGGGCTACTGCCCCAACAACGAAGGAAAAGGTAATCATCATGGCTGCAAAGAAACTAAGAATTGACCAGCTTCGAGGCGCCGCGCGGTCGGCGGCGGAAAAGGCGCTACTCACTGGCGGTAAGGCGGCTAAGGCCGAGAGCGGACCGAAGATCATGTCGGAGGATCAGATCAAAAAGTTCGCCGACAAGCTCTTGGAGACGCCGGGAGCGGCAACGATCTATCGGCACGTTCTTTCCGGCGGAAAGGTCTCTCCGAAGGCGACCGCCATGTATAAGCGTTCTCTCGCACGGGGCAAGTAACCTCCACTTCACGAACTGAAAGCATAGGTATAGAAAATGGCTACACGCAAGAAAACGGCTAAGAAGGCAGGCAAGTCCGTCGCAGATTTCAACCCCTTCGAGGCTGCCATGTTTGGCGGCGGACCGGGCAAGGCACCTAAGCAGCGCAAGCCGACCAAGGCCGAACTGGCAATGGTGAAGGCGCTGACCAGCGGTCCTGATTATGTCAGGACTAAGAAGAACGTACCGGATGAGGTGGTCGAATATCGCGCTTTGAGGGCCAAGAATAACCCCCGAGTGGCTGCGATCTATCGTAAGACGCTCGGGATCTGACCGTTTGACTTGATAGGTCGGGTCGCCGTGCGGCCCGGCCTTCTAGTCACGATGATTGATTGAAAGGTTACAGAAAATGTTCGGTATTCACATAAAGATTCCCACGTTCATAGTCAACGCGGCAAAGACCGCTGGCCGTGCCGCGCACTCTGTAACCCATGTCGCAAGCGTTGCGACCGGCGAAATCGGAAAGGGCCTAGGCAAGATCCCGGTTGTGGGCGGTGCCGTTTCCGGCATTTACGATCTCGGTATCGGCGGACCTATCAAATTCGCGAACGAAATCGCAAGCGGCGCGCGAGTCGATAAGGCCGCGTTTCGCCACCTAAAGAGCCAGCTTGCCGACGTTAAAGCCGTTGCGCCATACGCTCAAACTGTCCTAACCTTCGTTCCCGGCGTCGGAACCGGCGTTAGCGGCATTATCGGTGCCAGCCTTGCTATGGCTTCCGGCCAGAACATAACTGACGCCCTTGTTACAGGCGTCAAAGACGCCATACCTGGCGGACCCGTCGCCAAGTCTCTATTCGCAGTCGGCGAGGGTGTCATTCGTGGAGACCGCGTGGATGCTATAGCTCTCCACGCTTTGCCGATTCCTGACGCGGCAAAGGAAGTCGTAGCATCATCCATCAACATTACCAAGGCGCTTGCCTCGGGTAAGCGGGTTGACAAGATCGTCTTGGAAGAAGCCTATAAGCAGCTACCAAGCGAAGGTCGGTTTGCCGTCGATGCTGTCAGGACTAAGGGCGGCAACGTCGCTAAGGCTATTGCAGATCAAGGACTGAAGCTAGTTCCGCCGCAATCGCGTAAGGCTCTCCAGGTCGGCATGGCCGTTGGTAACGCTCGCGTCATCCAGGGCGTCACAAAGCTAGCCCTCCGTTCTCCCGATCTCCATAACTCCCTCGCCACCGCCGGCAAGCGAGCCATCATGAATAATCCCGTTCTGGTGTCGGCTCAGAAACTAGCGCCGAAATCCTCGCATGGGTTCGTCGCCGGAATCGGCCTTATGGCGCGAACGGCAATTACCCCACGGCAAATCATCGGCTTTCGGAAAACCCTAAGCCCCATAGATCGCAAGGGTTTCGATCTCGCCTTGTCAACGCATATCGGCGTTACTACTCGTAAGCCTCCGGCTAAGCTCAATAGCCCTATGGCGCTTGCCGGTTATTACGCGACGGCCGGAAGTCAAGGCGCTACGCTTCGCCAAAAAGAGCATATCGTGTCTAGCGTAATGCGTAACCCTAAGTCGCGCATCGGCGTCAAGGTCGCAATCAATCAGACGTTGAATGCGCGACTTAGCCTATGGGGCAAGATCAAGAAATACATCGGGGTTTAGTCATCGTGATTGGGAGATAACGTGGACATTAAAAAACTGCTACTAGGCGGGGCGGCGGTAGTCGCGGCCGGTTTCGTTGTCAAAAAAGCCCTAACGCCAGAGCCGCCCGGTCTGGCCCGATCTCAGAAAATAATCAATGAACTTGATCCGAGCTTACGTCCTAAGGCTGTGGCTTTACTTTATGCCGCCAACAATAAGGACATTCCGCTTATTGTGACAAGCGGATATCGCTCCACAGAATCACAAGAAACGATCTGGAATCAGGGACGGATTACGCCAGGGCCTATAGTCACACACGCAAAACCGGGAAATAGCTGGCATAACTATGGGTTAGCTTTCGACGTTGCCATTTTGAAGGACGGTAAGGCGTCATGGCCCGAAAATCCTAAGCTGTGGAAACGTATTGGCGCCATAGGTAAGCTACTAGGGTTGACGTGGGGCGGCGATTTCCCCGAAGGACAGAGGGATCTTCCGCATTTTGGCTACCATCCGAGGATGACAATTGCAGACGCCAAAAACGGCAAGCGGCCGAGAGTGGCCTAATCATCGTGACTTAAGACATGCTTGACATTTTGTCAAACATGTGCTATAATTAGACTCGGTTTGCGGTTGGGATTGACGTTCATTCGGGGGCCGGAATGAATACTACCCATCGCAGACCGGGGGCCGGGCGCGCTAGTCACGATGGCTACGAAAAAGACAAAAACCGCGAAGAAACATAGCGCGGCGAAGTCTCGTCCGACAAAAAAGAAAAAGCCGAAGAAGCTATCAGCGTCCCATGTTCGGGGTCACGCTACCCGACGCAAGAATGCCGCACTAGCAGCCGCGAAATTTGCCCGTAACTCGGCAAGAAGTCGCAAGGGATGGGAGACTAAGCGCCGTCGGCTTAACCCGCTTCCCGCCATAGCAGCCGAAGCTATACGCTTTCGCAGACTGATTCCCGTAGAAGATACAGAGCTATGGAATCAGATCCTTATCGATCTTTTCGACGAGTCGCTGGCCGAGATAAAGGCCAGGCCCGTCACTACGCTAGCCCAGATGCGTTTACTGGCCTTGCGTGATAGTTCGTTTCTTCATGGGTCGGATTCTGGGTCTAGGGACCATTTGGCTTCAATGATTCGGAACCGAGATAGCCGATTTGCGGACTTTTTGGAGATGGCAGAAATGCAGGGTTTTGACATGGAAGAAATCCGAAATTCGTGGTTCTCGCCGGAGGTGTAATCACAATGACTGTTTTTGATAAAATCGCTATGGTCGTTGGCTACTTGTCGCTAATGACCGTTGTGTGTATCTTTCTAGACGTTTTATTGCATAATGCGGTGAACTGGCTTGCGGCCGATAGGTGTCCGAAGTGTGGGAATCGATTGAAGGATAAGGAGTAGTCATTATGACTCAAAAATCGAAAACGGACATGGCGCTGATTGAAGCGCTCTCAGATCCGCGGGTCTGTCTTTGCGGATGGGTCAGACCCGTGCGAGCCGGGTTCGCGAAAGACGAGATGGGAAACGAACCTATCGAGATTCCGGTGAAACATTTCTACTTTCTCTATGACTGTCCACAGTGTGGCGCGCGGTGGAACGTGCTGCTCGAATGGGTAGAGTAATTATTATGACTATGATTGAGCACGCAAGCGTCGGGCTGGAGCCGGTATGCGCCAAATGTGGCCAGCCCAGAATCAAACACCGTTCGCCAAGGGACGGCAGACACGCTAAGCGAAAAGCCTATGACGCCGCCCGGTCACGATCTTGGAAACGGGCCGACATAGGCGACGCGAAAGCCGACGCTAGGAAGGCATTCGATGCTATGAGGCTTGACCGGAAGGGGGAAAGGCTCATAGTCGGGATTGACGGCGAGGGTGAGGATACGCCGGACGGCGGGCATATTTATACTTACCTTGCGGCGGTTAATGAGAGAGGGGTGACGCTTTCTGAGGCGTATAACGCTAAGGGGTTGTCGCACGATGAGTGTATGGAGATGTTGCTTGCAATACCCACAAACACGCTGAAATTCG
>Ga0315284_10002246_pt1 | contig 27721 bp, 33 predicted proteins | sample YL17G09_16_MG_FD_203696 | JGI IMG/M metagenome (GOLD analysis project Ga0315284, IMG submission 203696) | Sediment microbial communities from Yellowstone Lake, YNP, Wyoming, USA - YL17G09_16 | ecosystem: Environmental > Aquatic > Freshwater > Lake > Sediment | place: USA: Wyoming | collected...
TTGATGAATTCAAAAACCTCTTATGAGATCATTTCTTAACTTAAAGATACTGACCCTGACGGAGATACACTCACCTATTCCCTCAAAACCGCACCTGCTGGTATGACCATCGATTTTTCAACAGGGTTGAAACAATGGAAAGTACCGCCTGATTTTACAGGAAAAACCGCCTTAACTGTGTCTGTTACTGATGGACATGGCGGCGAGGCAATACAGAACCTCACCTTTGCTATCACACCTGAGAAAAGATAAATTGCTCCGGTCGAAACGACCTATCAATGGTAGAAATGTGATATAATTTTTAAAAAATATGAGGAGGTTTTATGCTGCAGCTAAGCATAAAGATAAAAGATACAGAGATAATCTCACTGGTAGAGCAGTTGCCTAAAAAAAAGAGACAGGTATTGCTTAAAAAGCTGATAATTGAAGATATGCAAGAGTTCAAGAAGATTTCAGATATTGGTGAAAAAAGGTTTTTTGCATTTTGCAAGAAAAAGGGCATCGATACCGGCCTTTTATCAGAAGAAGAAAAAGAGAGATTGATTGATAAGGTCTTGCACGAAGCAAATTGATTAAGGCAGTTTATGGTTACATATAAAGTTGGATAATTAAGGTCGGATTTTCTATAATATGTCAGAGGTGAGTTATATGGAAACTATTGCTGAGAAGACAACAAGGATTCTTGGTCTTTTAATCCCTCAAGGAGATGTTGACTCGAAGGTCAGAAAGATTATTATTGAAGACCTTAAACGGAAACTTACAGAGTTTCAACTCATTAACCATCGCTTTCAGAAAAAATATGGAATAACTTTAGATGAGTTTGAAAAACAGAATGTAATTAAGGAGAAGGGTTTTTCCTTTGAGGTAGAGAGTGACTATCACGAATGGGACTCTGCTATTGATGCCATCAAAACCTTAAAGGCTTACCTTGAAGACCTCACCAGAGAAGGATGATAGATGGTGTAGAAAAACAGATTTATGAGACCGCTTCTAAATTTCCCTTCATCGAAAAGGTAGAAACCCTTCTAAAAACTCCAAACACCATAAAGGTTAAACTATCTGTTACTCAGACATGTTTTATACAGGTCTATCAAAATATTCAAAAAGGCATAATAAACTATGCCCTTGTATCAGGTAATCAGAGGTTATTTGGTAGAGATTGCGATGGCGGGGTATGGCATAGCCACCCGATAGAGAATCCAGATAGTCATGATTTTTCTGAGGATGGTACAAGGGCAGTTTCTTTTGAAGAGTTTTTGTATGAGGTCAGTGAGGAGTTAGTTCTTCTAAAAATATTATAACAATTTTATCAAAACCGCACCTGCGGGTATGAACATTGACTCATCAACCGGGTTGATAAAATGGAATGTGCCGCCTGAGTTTATAGGGAAAGCTCCAATAACCGTGTCTGTAAAAGACGGTCATGGTGGAGAGGCAATGCAGAGCCTTACCTTTGCTATCACACCTGAGAAGAGATAGATAGTTAAATAAGGATTTTCAGGCGTTTCTCAACTTGCATGTGTGTCTATAATTATTCCTTTTTGTGATATAATTAAAAGTACAAAATGGATAAATCAGTAAGATTTGATAGGCATGCAAAGAGGAGAATGAAATGGCGAAAGATAAGCGAAGAAGAGGTAAATCTTACATTGAATAATCCAGACAAGATTGAGCAATCTATACGGGGCAGGATTAATGTATATAAGGTGATTGGTGAGCGTTATATAAAAGTGACATATAAGGAGTTTTCAGAAGAAGTCCTGATAATAAGCATCGTGGATAAAGGAGGAGGCTGATTATGAAGATAGAGTATAGTAAAGAGGCAGATGCCATTTATGTTTATTTTAAGGAGGAGTATGTTAGTAAAAGCAAAGAGATTGAAGACGGGGTTGTAGTAGATTTTGATGCCAATGGCCAATTAATAGGTATAGAGGTTTTGGATGTAAGTCAAAGATTTAGTTTGTCAGATATAGTGAATATTAATATTGAAAACCTCCCGTTAGAAAAGGTTTCCTAAATCTGGACCGCCAAAGTCAACAAAACATTCCTCTTACTGACGGGCACAGTGGTGAGGTTATGCAGAGCTTTACCCTCGAAATAAAATAGAAATAGAAAGGATAGTTTCCGTTTAAACTTTTAAAATAGTGATAAGATTAAGTAAAATAACATGAGGTTATTTAACAGCAAAATATTGTCTCGCTATTAAATAGGAGGTGAAAATAAATGCAAGTAGTTAGAGCCTTTTTTGATGGACATGACATAAAACCGATCGAGCCTATAAAAACAAAAAAAACGACAGAAGTTCTTGTGATCTTCCCAAATGATGTTGAGCGATTTTCTCCAGAAGAAGCGAGAAGGCTTTTAAGAGGAGCAGGGAAAGGAGAGAGGCTCACTGAGCGGTTGCTAAAATCAAGGGCCATGGACCTTAAGCTTGAAAGAAGATAAAGAAATCTTTATTCTTGATACCTCTGCTATTTTGACTTACATCGAAGATGAAGAAGGCGCTGAATATGTTGAGAATCTTTTGGTCACGGCAGAAAAGGGAGATGTAGTTATTTATCGTCCTTGATTAGAGATTACAGATTGCCATATAAAACCTCCTGACTACTATTGACCACAATCAATAGGAGGACATATGAAGATAGAATATGACCAATATGCGAAGGCTCTTTATATAAGGCTTCAGGAAAAGGAACGTGGTAGAACAATTGAAATCAATGAAAATCTCAACATTGACTTAGATGAAATGGGGAACCTGATAGGGGTGGAGATACTTAACCCCGAAGACTATCCAATAGAGAAGATTTTAAAACCTAATGTAGAAGAATATACGGAAAAAGACGCTGAAACTATAGAGGTTAAAAAGGAACATGCGAACATTTGAGTGTAACGCATATAGCTTTTATAGAACTGCTCTGAATAGATCATGCCTGAGAAAGGGTGGTTTATTTTAAGATTAGATTGAGTACACTGCCCACTGTCAGAGCAAATAGTGTGATAAAAAGGAACATTGAAATGGCTATCTTTATTCCTCTTTCTTTTATAATCATAAAGAAGTTTGCAAGACATGGCACAAACAGCGTCAGAGTGACAAGACTGACAATCACTTGATTTTCAGTCAAGAGCCCCTGCCTCGACAGGTCAAATATTCCTGCAGCACCATAGTCCCTTCTGAGAAATCCCATAAGAAATGACTCTGTGGTTTTTGCAGGCAGTCCGAGGAGATTGACAACGATTGGAGATGCCAGGGTCTCCAGCCAGCCGAGTATCTGAAGTTTATCCAATACAAAAAGTATCAGGGTACCAAGCACAAATAAGGGGACTGCTTCTTTCAGATACCATTCAATCCTGCTCAGTGTTTTCATTAAAATATTTCCCATAGCCGGAAACCTCATCGGTGGAATCTCCATAAAAAAATCAGGTTTTTCTCCGGGGATTATCTTTGATGAAAGATAACCCGAAATAGTCAGAATCAGTACTATGCATCCAGCCCACCACAATGTTGCTCTTACAGGGAGAGGTCCTAACATTCCAAATATAATGCCGAGTTGTGCAGAACAGGGAATTGCAAGAGCTATAAGAAATGTTGCAATTAACCTTTCCCTGTTTGTTTCAAGCATCCTCGTTGACATTGTTGCCATAGTTCCGCAGCCGAGGCCAAGAACCATTGGTAAAACAGCCTTACCATTCAGACCAAGTAACCTGAATGCCCTGTTTGAAATCGCTGCAATCCTCGGAAGATAGCCACTGTCCTCGAGAAAGCCAAATGCGAGGAAAAACGTGGCTGTTATAGGGAGAATGATGCCTACAGCATAGGTTAATGCCATCGTCACTATTCCGTACTGACCTACAATCATATCCTGTATAAATGCAACAGGGATGACAGCCTTGACAGCTTTTTCTATTGCAGGGGTCAGGTACCTGCTGAATATAATTTTTTCAAATAAATCTACGAGTATGCCTGCACCCAGCCTGCCGACAAATTCATAAAAACTGAAAATGACAAGGAGGAGTATCGGTATCCCAAAGACGGGGTGGATTGTCAATCTGCTTATCTTTTTGGCAAGGAGCCCTGCCTCGGGTATGCCCTTTTTCTGGACTCCTTTAATTATTTCTTCTGCGAGTTTTATCCTGCTGTGTCCTATGATATGTGAAATCGGCTCTTTTAACTTCGATTGAGCCTCATCCCTCAGGTCCTCTATAGTTCTGATATCTTCTTTATTGAGATGTGCAACAAGCCATTCTCTAAGGCTCTCATCACCTGAAAGTATCATCAATGCAAGAGAGCGCTTTGAGATAGTTGTCTCAGGAAGGAGCATCATTATCTTTTCTGCGTGTTCTTCTATCACATCACCATAGTGGGTATGGAGAGATGGATAACGTGGTTTTAAAATAGCCTCTTTTAATTCGTGGATGCCTTTTCTTTGAGGGGCAACAGTACCTATAACTTCAATATTCAGTAACGCACTCAGCCTCTGGTAGTCTATCTCAATGCCTCTTGCCTTTGCTTCATCCTCCATATTAAGGTCAAGTATGCAGGGGAGTTCCATCTCTGAGAGTTGCAGTAATAACATAAGTGTCCTTTTGAGATTCTTTGCATCTCCAACGAGGACGATAGCATCTACGGGCTCATTTAAGAGCATATCCCTTGTGACTTTCTCGTCCTCGCTCATAGGGGTCAGACTGTTTACACCGGGAGAATCGATAATCAGAAGTTTATTATCCTTAATAGTTGTGTATCCGGATGATATTTCTACAGTTGTGCCTGGATAGTTTGAAACAGTTACATACTTTCCGGTAAGGAGCCCGAAAATAATACTCTTGCCGACGTTTGGATTACCGACAATGACGACCTTTTTGTTTTCTGTTATTTTTTGTTCTTTTGGCATCTCTTGCAATACCCTCTAATCTCAAGGGTATGGGTTACTCCTTTAAAGTCCTGTTTCCTGCAGATGTTCTCTTGAAGTCTTTCAAGATCTTCAGAATAAAATTCTATGATGGTTCCACATCCGATACACAACATATGATCATGGTGCTCATGGCCGAAGGTACATTCATAAATAGTGCCATGTTCTGTCTTCGTTACCTTTTCTATTAAGCCGCATTCACAGAGAAGGTTTAAGGTTCTGTACACAGATGCCCTCGATGCCTTCAAGCCTGTCTCCCTTATCTTTAAATAGAGAGATTCAGTGTCGAAATGGCCGTGATAGGAGAATATCCTTTGAAGGATGGCTGCACGCTCCTTTGTGAATTTTTGTCCTCGTTCCTTAAGGAACTTGTTGAATATCTTCTTTTCCATAATTGAGACTGATTCTCAATATCAATTATAGCGTACAGTTGTTTTTTCAGTCAAGCAAAGATTGTTCTCAGCGTTTTACATTTATTTTAAATTTATGCTATCGTTTATAGTTTTTAAAATAGGCTCTTGACAAAATGGTGTAATATATAGTTTAAGTTAAAGTACTCAATAACCATATACGTAGTCATTAATAATCAAATTCCGATAACCAAACATGAGGTGGAATTTCGAATTTGATTATGAGGATTTATTTTGTATTTGGTTATTGGTGTTTGGTTATCAGGTCATAAATAAAATGAGGTATTTTTAAGGGACATTATGGTATGAATAGCTTATTGGAGGTACATATATGATAAATAAGATTGTTATTGCATATTCAGGAGGTCTTGATACCTCTGTCGCAATAAAATGGTTGAAGGAAAAATATAAAACAGAGATAATCGCATTCTGTGCGGACCTCGGCCAGGTCGAAGATCTTGAAATCATAAGCGAAAAGGCATTAAAGACCGGCGCCTCAAAGGTTTATGTTGAAGACCTGAAAGAAGAGTTTGTAAGAGAGTATATATTCCCGATGCTCAGGGCAAACGCAGCGTATGAGAGTTCATATCTGCTCGGGACATCAATTGCGAGACCTCTTATCGCGAAGAAACAGATAGAGATCGCAGAAAATGAAGGCGCTGAAGCTGTTGCCCATGGTGCAACAGGTAAGGGTAATGACCAGGTCAGGTTTGAACTCACCTATTATGCGCTCAAGCCAGATATTAAGGTTATAGCGCCATGGAGGGAGTGGCAGTTTAGTTCAAGACAGTCCCTGATTGAATATTCTGAAATACATGGCATTCCGGTGACTGCAACAAAAGAAAAACCTTACAGCATTGATAGAAATATTTTTCATATAAGTTATGAAGGAGGAATCCTCGAAGACCCCTGGCAGGAAGCACCTTTTGAAATGTACACGATGAGTGTACCACCAGAGAAAGCACCTGATAAGCCTGTATATATTGATATCTCTTATGAGAAGGGTGATCCTGTTGCAATCAATGATGAACAAATGTCTCCCGCAGTCCTTCTCATGAAGTTAAATTCCATTGCAGGTGAAAATGGTGTGGGAAGAATAGATTTAGTAGAAAACAGGTATGTTGGCATTAAATCCAGGGGTGTGTATGAAACACCAGGTGGTACAGTGCTTCACGTAGCTCATAAAGCAATTGAATCAATAACCATGGACAGGGAAATACTCCATCTCAGGGACTCGCTTATCACACGCTATTCTGAGCTCATCTATTATGGGTACTGGTTTTCTCCTGAGAGAGAAGCTCTTCAGACTCTTATAGATGAGATACAGAAAGATGTCACAGGCATTGTGAGGGTGAAGATCTATAAAGGGAACTGTTTTGTTGTGGGAAGGAAATCTCCGAATTCTCTGTATCATCCGGAGCTTGCAACATTTGAGGCCGAGGGTGGATATAATCAGAAAGATGCGGAGGGATTTATTAAAATAAATGCCCTGAGGCTGAAGTTAAAAAAATTGAAAAATCAGGGCAAAAAGTAATTGTCTCAATCGGATTAAATTATGTCAGAACTTAAATACTGGATTGCGTTATCCATGCTGACGGATGTGGGTCCTATTGTGTCCAGGAAATTACTCTCAGTGTTTGGCACACCTGAGAGTATATTCAAAGCAGAGATTGATGAGCTCCTTTCTGTAGAGGGAGTCGGGATAAACAGGGCAAAAAATATAAAAGGATTTTCATCATGGAAGGACGTGGAGAGACGGATTAATGTTCTCGAAAAAAGAGGGATAAAGGCGGTGTGTTTTGATGAGTCCTCATATCCGGAGTTGCTCAGGGAAATAGAGGATGCCCCTATCATCATTTATATGAAGGGTGATATCCATCCTCAGGACAGATATGCAGTTGCAATTGTTGGTTCACGCAAGCCAACCCCCTATGGGACATCGGTTACAGAAAAGATTTCAGAAGATCTTGCAGCTATGGGATTTACTATTGTAAGTGGTATGGCAAGAGGCATTGATGGTATATCACATAAAAGTGCGTTAAGAGCTGGTGGGAGAACCATAGCAGTACTTGGTTCAGGACTTGACAGACCTTATCCACCAGAGAACAAAGGATTAATGGATAAAATTGTGAGCTCCGGTTGTGTGATAAGTGAGTTCCCTCCAGGGACTCCTCCTGACAAAGAAAATTTCCCCCGAAGAAACAGATTAATCAGCGGACTTTCTCTGGGTGTCCTCGTCATAGAGGCTACCGCTGACAGCGGCTCACTCATTACTGCAGGATATGCCCTTGAACAGAACAGAGAAGTATTTGCAGTGCCTGGTAATATCACCTCACCTACTTCGGAAGGGACAAACAACCTTATAAAAAAAGGCGCGATGCTTACAAGAAAAGCGGATGATATTGTGGAGGAACTTGCCCCTGTGTTAAAAGGATTTATCAAATCAAAGGAGAAGGCAAAGATGGAAGTAACAGATGAAGAAATGAACCTGTGTAATATACTCACCGGAGAGCCAAAGCATATAGATGTTATCTCACGGGAAAGTAGATTACCGTCATCAAAAATACTTGGGGTCCTTCTTGGACTCGAACTGAAAGGCATTGTCAGGCAAACAACTGGCAAGAGGTTTTATCTGGCATGAACAATCTTGTAATCGTTGAATCGCCTGCAAAGGCAAAGACCATACATAAGATACTCGGAAAAGAATTTACCGTGAAGGCATCGATTGGTCATATAAAAGACCTTCCCGAAAAAGATATCGGGGTCGATATTGAGAATAATTTTAAACCCCATTATGTGGTAATCCCCGGTAAGGAGAAAGTGATTAAAGAACTGAAGAAGGCATCAAAAGAGGCCGACAAGGTATTTCTCGCTCCTGATCCCGATCGAGAGGGTGAGGCAATCGCATGGCATATTGCTTATGAAATATCGGAGAAAAAATCTCAACCTTTAAATGAGAAGATCTACAGGATAGTTTTTAATGAAATAACAGAGCGGGCTGTAAGAGAAGCAGTTAAAAAACCGGAAAAAATAGATATGAACAAAGTTGATGCCCAACAGGCCAGAAGGATACTTGACAGGCTTGTTGGGTACGGGCTCAGCCCTCTTCTCTGGAGGAAGGTAAGGAGAGGCTTGAGTGCAGGGAGAGTACAATCTGTTTCAGTAAGACTTATTGTAGAAAGAGAGCGTGAGATAGAGGCATTCAAACCTGAAGAATACTGGAGTATAAGTGCAGAATTTGAAGGTTCTCAACCTCCTGCGTTCTGGGCAAGGCTCTATAAAATAGGTCAACAGCCGAAAACAGACAGTAAATCCCTTGTCCCTGATGGAGAGGCTGCAAATGCAATTGTTGCTGATTTAAATGATAAAGAATTTGTACTGAGCAAGATAGAACGTAAACAGAAGAAGAGAATGCCCTACCCACCATTTATTACAAGCACTCTTCAGCAGGAAGCAGCAAGGAAACTAAGATTCACGGCGAAAAAGACCATGTCAGTAGCACAACAACTCTATGAAGGAATTGAACTTGGTGAGGAAGGCGCAGTAGGACTCATTACCTATATGAGAACAGATTCACACAGGGTAGCATCAGAGGCTCAAGAGTGGGCAAGGAAACTCATTGAAAAAGTCTATGGGAAAGATTACATCCCTGAAAAACCCCCTATTTATAAAAGCAAGGCATCAGTACAGGATGCACATGAAGCAATAAGGCCAACATATCCTGATAAAAGACCAGAAGAGATTAAACAATTTTTCTCAAAAGACCAGCATGCACTTTACACACTGATATGGAATCGCTTCATAGCAAGCCAGATGTCGCCAGCACAACTTGAGCAGACGACATTTACCATTGAGAACCTGTATGCCGGACAGCCTGTCAGCTTATATGAGCTCAGGGCAACCGGGACTGTCATACGTTTCAATGGTTTTATAGCTCTTTATATCGAGGGGAGAGATAATGGAGAAGAGGAAGAAGGAGAGCTCCTTCCTGCATTAAAAGAAGGCGAGAAATTGAAACTTCTCAATTTACTCCCGAGACAACATTTTACAATGCCACCACCACGTTATTCAGAGGCAACACTTATCAAAGCACTCGAGGAAAGGGGTATTGGCAGACCGAGCACCTATGCAGCAATCCTCTCAACAATTCAGCAAAGGAAATATATTCAAAAGACAGAAGGGAAGTTTTTTCCAACTGAACTCGGTATCGTGGTAAATGATTACCTCGTTGAAAGATTTCCTGAACTCATCGATATAGGTTTTACTGCAAAGATGGAAGATGAACTTGACCGCATAGAAGATGGAAAGATGAAATGGGTAGAGGTTGTAAGAGAATTTTATAACCCCTTTAGCCATGACCTTACAGAGGCTATAAAAACTACAGGCAAGGTAAAGCCAAAGGACATACCAACCGAAGACTTATGTGAGAAATGCGGCCTTCCAATGGTCATCAGGTGGGGAAGGCACGGAAGGTTTATGGCATGTACAGGATTTCCCAAATGTAAGAATACGAAACCTCTTAAGACAGAAACCACAGAGCAAACAGCACAGGAAATGGAAAAAATTGCTCAGCTCACAGACGAAAAGTGCGAGAAATGCAGCGCTCCGATGGTGCTTAAATCAGGGAGATATGGCAAATTTCTCGCCTGTTCAAAATATCCTGAATGCAAAAATACAAAACCTCTTTCCACAGGAATAAAATGTCCTAAGGACGGAGGAGATATTGTAGAGAGACGTTCAAGAAAAGGAAAACCGTTCTGGAGCTGCAGCAACTATCCTGAATGCAAATTCGCAACGTGGTATAAACCTGTTTCCCACAAATGTCCTAAATGCGGTGCTGACTTCCTTCTTGAAAAGCGAGATAAAGCAGGAAATGTAACAATCTTCTGTCATAAAAAAGAGTGTGGATATAAAGAAACTGAAAAGGCATCCTCAGAAGAAGCTGTATGAGACCCTTTATCATAGGGATTGGCGGTGGGCATAGTGGCGCTGGAAAAACCTCTATTGCTTCATTGATTCTTAAAAGGCTGAAAGGGTGGGGTGCGATAAAATATACAAAGACCTCCCTTTACTGCTCCATAACAGATGATAGAGAAATTCTTTCAGAAGAGGGGAAGGACACAAAAAGGTTACTGGATGCTGGTGCTGAAAGGGTACTCTGGGTTCAGTCTCCTTCCTCTGAACTCGAAGAGCTTCTTCCGATAGCAGCAGGAAGGCTCTCTGATCTTAAAGGTATCCTTGTTGAGGGTAATAGCGCTATTGAGTTCTTAAAACCTGATGTGGTGATATTCATATCCGGAACTAAGGAAAGATTCAAGAAAAGTGCAGAAAAAATACTAAATATGGCAGATGTTGTTATCTTTGAGAAAGCCCTTCCACAAGGAACACCTGAAGGTGCTAAAAAATTTCGTAGTGATGATGCGGAAGGATTTTTGAACTTTATAAAAGGACTTATTAAGTAGCCTACTTTTTATAATTCACTTCCATCTATTTCTGCAATTTTCATTATTGCCTTTAACATGCCTATTTTCAGGTCTCTATTACCATGAACTGAAACACTTATTCGCTTATATCATTTTATAAAAGCTTCTTTGATTTTTGTTTCCATACCAGTCCAGTTGAGTTTTCGAAGCCTGATGTTTTAAAATTTAAATTGCCCGTGAAATCGCATGGGGTTGCAAGAACTGTAAAGTTGTTTGCAATTGAAAACCAGAGTCTGACGTATATATACTGAAATGAAAGATAGAGTGGCAGAAGAGGTGATAAAAAGAGCGGTTAAGGGTAAACTCCCCTGTCTTACTGCGAGGATGATTGCGGAGGAGCTTGGTGTTCCCTATAAAACTATTGGAGAGGCTGCTGACAAGCTTAAAGTGAAAATAACCAATTGCCAGCTTGGCTGTTTCTGATGGGAACAATCCTTTTTGAACTTGCCCTGATATTTTATTTTGTAGCAACTATTGTCGGCACTATAGAGCTTTTCAAGGAAACAAAGATTACCTCAAAGATAATTTTTTTAATGGCTGGCATTGGGTTTGCCTTTCACACAGTAAACATTATTTATCGTTATGTCACCGCAGGCCATATTCCTATAACAAATTTCCACGAGGCAACATCTTTTTTCTCCTGGTGCATCGTTCTCATATTTTTCATGTTAGCATTCAGGTACAGAATTAAGCTTCTCTCATCTTTCATAATGCCTATTGTGTTTTTTTTGATGCTCTCATCTTCGATGTTGCCAAGAGAGATAAAACCATTAAGCCCTGTATTGCAGAGTTATTGGCTTGAAATACATACGGTTATTGCCTTTTTGGGTAATGCTGCCTTTGCCCTCGCTTGTGGAATAGGGGTCATGTACCTTGTTCAGGAACACTATGTAAAATCCAAGCGGCCCGCAGGGCTCTTTGGGAGACTGCCAAGTCTTCAAACCCTTGACGAAATGAATTACCGATTAATAACTCTGGGGTTTCCCCTCCTTACCCTTGCAATAATAACAGGTGCTTTATGGGCAGAAAGCGCCTGGGGAAGTTACTGGAATTGGGATACGAGAGAGGTCTGGTCACTCATAACATGGTTTATCTATGCGATTGTGCTTCATGCCCGGCTTGTGGCTGGTTGGAGAGGCAAAAGGGCTGCTCTATTATCCATAATCGGTTTTCTTACAATTATGATCGCCTTTTTCGGTATTAAATTACTCCGAAAAGGTCTCCATGTTTTTCTATGAAAGTGCTTGTAGTAGGACTCAATCATAAAACTGCTGATATTGAGGTCAGAGAGAAAGTAGCGTTTGACGGCCCCAAACTCGGTGAAGGTCTCTTGAGATTAAGAGGACTCCCTGAGATAGAGGAGGCCATGATACTTTCTACCTGTAACAGGGTAGAACTGTATGCAAATGTGAAAGATCCGGTACAAGCATCTGAATCCATCAAGACCTTTCTCTCAGAATTCCACGATGTGAACAGGGAGTTGCTTGATAAATCCCTCTATATCTATGATGATATCAATGCAGTGAGACATATCTTCAGGGTTGCATCAAGCCTCGACTCCATGGTTATCGGTGAACCTCAAATCCTCGGACAGGTAAAAGATGCTTTTGAAATGGCTCTCGAGAAAAAGACAACAGGAATCCTTCTGAACAGGCTGATGAAAAAGACAATTTCTACGGCAAAGAAGGTGAGGACTGAGACGAGGATAGCTGAAAATGCTGTTTCTATAAGTTTTGCTGCGGTAGAACTCGCAAAAAAAATCTTTACTAATCTCTCTGGGAAAGTAAGCATGCTTTTAGGTGCGGGAGAGATGGCTGAACTTGCGGCAAGGCATTTGATAAGCAATGGCGTGAAAGAAGTTATTGTCGTAAACAGGACATACGAACGGGCTTGTGAACTTGCAAGGGATTTTAACGGGAGACCTGTAAAGTTTGATGGGTTTCTTCAGGAAATGGTACGTACTGATATCGTGATCTGTTCAACAGGCGCCTCGCGCTATGTGCTCATGAAGGATCAGATGCAGAAGATGATGAAAGAGAGAAAGCAACGTCCTGTTTTTATTATTGATATTTCTGTGCCGAGGAATATAGATCCTGAGATTAATGCTCTGGATAATGTGTATCTCTATGATATTGATGACCTTCAAGGCATTGTTGATATGAACATGTTTGAAAGGAAAAAAGAGGCAGAGAAGGCAGAAAAGATAATCGAAGAAGAGATTGAACCCTTCTTTAAGTGGCAGTCTTCCCTTGATTCTGTGCCCACAATTATTGCCTTAAGGGATAAAGCAGAGGAGATTAAAAGAGAAGAACTCACCAAGCTTCTATATAAAATACCTGAGCTTAAAGAAAAGGAGAAAGAGGCAATTGAGTATATGGCAGCTGCTATTATCAATAAGCTTATTCATCCACCCACCGCAGCATTGAAAGAAGATTCTGAAGATAGAGATATACTGATCGCAACGATAAAACGGCTCTATGGCATAAACGGAGAAGAAAAAAAGTAATAGAGACGATAGGTTAAGATGAAAGAAAATAAGGTTATTATTGGTACACGTGGAAGCAAGCTTGCTTTATGGCAGGCAGAGTGGGTTAAGTCTGAACTTAAAAGGATAAACCCGGGAGTCGAAGTTGTATTAAAAAAGATAAAAACAACCGGAGATAACATTTTAAATGTACCACTTGCTAAAGTAGGTGGCAAAGGACTTTTTGTCAAAGAGATAGAAGAGGCACTCATGAGAGGCGAGGTAGATCTTGCTGTCCATAGCATGAAAGATGTTCCGACTGAATTGCCGAACAGTCTTCATATAACGGCAATTTGCAAAAGGGAAGACCCCAGGGATGCATTAATAATAAGACAGAACTCAAAACTCAAAACTCAGAACTCAGAACTACATACAAACTCATCACCCGTCACTCATCACTCATTACTGTATAATTTGCCCGAGGGTGCTCATATCGGGACAAGCAGTCTCAGGCGTTCCTGTCAGCTTTTGAATATACGACCTGATTTGAACATTACACAGTTGAGAGGAAATCTTGATACAAGAGTAAGAAAACTTGATGAAGGGCAGTTTAATGCCATAATCCTTGCTGTTGCAGGTGTCAAAAGACTTGGACTTCAGAGCAGGATAACAGAGATATTGTCTCCTGAGATAAGTCTTCCTGCAATTGGTCAGGGAGCTATAGGGATAGAATGCAGGATTAATGATGAACTCATAAATACCATAGTCAGCCCATTAGACCACAAAGAGACTTCAGTATGTGTGAGGACAGAGAGGGCGTTTCTCAAAAAGCTTGGTGGCGGTTGTCAGGTGCCAATCGCAGCCTATGCGAGAATAGAGCACAGAGCAAAGAGCACAGAGCAAAGAGCACAGAGCAAAGACTCATCACTCATCACTCATTACCCATTACTTGTTATTGATGGTCTTGTAGGACGTGTCAGTGGCGAGAAGATTATAAAGGGACATTTGGAAGGAAAACCCGAAGATTCTGAAATTCTCGGCGTCAAACTTGCTGAAGACTTGCTTGCAAGAGGAGCGAAAGAAATACTTGAAGAAATTTACCGGTTTTCCTAATCACAAACGTTAAACAGGACCTTCTTTACTTTCCATCTTCTCGAGTTGCTCTCTTTTTTCCTTACAATCTATACAGTAAATCGCATAAGGAAGGACTTTCAGCCTCTTTTCACTTATATCCCCTCCACAATCCTCACATTTGCCATAGGTGCCTTCATCGAGTTTTCTGAGGGCTTCATCTATCTTGAAAAGGTTTTCTCTATGGTTGCCCAGCTGTTTAAGACTGATATCCTCTGATAGGTCAATAACTGACCAATCGCCATTATCGAGAGCGGTATCTACCAGCTGTCTTGTCTCTCCCTTTATATACTTGGATATCTCCAACTTTGTCTCTTTGAGGATCTCTTCTCTTTTTAGAATGAGAGCCTTTCTCAAAGCAGCCTTTTTCTCATCTTCTGATATTTTTTCTCTAAATCTGGTTATCTTTTTTCTCTGGACTGGTTTTGGCTTTGTCTTGGCTTTGATCTTAATCTTAGTCTTTGTCTTAGTCTTTGTTTTGATCTTTGGTTTTAACGATGGTTTTTTGGCAACTCTCTTCACCGTCTTTTTTGCAACTTTTTTTATAGTCTTTTTATCAGGTGTTTTAATCTTCTTCGTATTCTTAGCAAGTTTTTTAATCTTTTTCTTTGGAGTTTTTGTAGCTTTCTTAGCTGGCATTGCTTTCCTCTTGCTTTTCACTCTCCTGTGATTTTTCTTCTCCTTCCTTGAATACCTCGATGATGCTTCTCACATTTATACCTGCTGCCTGAAGGGCCTTCTTAATATCTATCAGCTTTGCGTCTGTTACCTTCACGATGAAGTTGCGGCTTATCACCTTATACCTCCATGATTTCTTTTTCTTTGTGCCTTAAAGTTTCATCCACTTTAGCGATATAAGAATCTGTGATCTTTTGAATTTCTTCCTGTGATTTTTTGACATCGTCTTCACTGAGGTGTTTTTCTTTTTCGTGTTTTTTAAGCTCTTCGTTTATATCTCTCCTGATATTCCTTATTGCTACTCTATATTCTTCTGCTTTTTTCTTTACTATCTTTACGAGTTGTTTCCTTCTCTCCTCTGTAAGTGGAGGGATATTTATTCTAATTAACTTCCCGTCATTTACAGGCGTAATGCCAAGATCTGACTTCATAATCGCCTTTTCGATATCGGGAATGATTTTTGGATCCCAGGGCTGTATCGCAATCTGACGGCTATCAGGGATGCTTAGGCTTGCAAGTTGTTGAAGCGAGGTGTGGGTATCGTAATAGTTTACTGTTATCCCATCGAGGAGTGCGAGAGAAGCCCGTCCTGTTCTGACAGAAGAGAACTCTTTTTTCAGTGCCTCGATGGCACTGCCCATTCGATCAGTGACTTTTCTTTTTAACTCTTGGTCCATTATTTCCCCTCACAAGAGTTCCTAATTTTTTGCCTTCGATAATCTTTCTTATATTGCCCTTTCCTTTCAGGTTAAATACAAGGATCGGGATGTTGTTTTCCATGCAGAGCGTGATCGCAGTCGAATCCATGACACTAAGCCCCTTAGTGAGCATATCAATGTAAGTGACTGTACTATATTTTTTTGCAGAAGGGTTTTTCACAGGGTCTGATGAATATATGCCATCAACCTTTGTTGCCTTGAGTATCACATCTGCACCAATCTCTATGGCCCTCAAAGCTGCAGCAGTATCGGTGGTGAAGTATGGGTTACCTGTACCTGCAGCAAAGATGACTGCTCTTCCCTTCTCAAGATGTCGTATTGCCTTACGTCTTATATATGGTTCTGCAAGTTCCTTCATCTCTATTGCGGACTGGACCCTTGTAGGAACATTGTGTTTCTCAAGAGAGTTTTGAAGTGCAAGGGCATTGATAATGGTTGCGAGCATTCCCATGTAATCTGCAGATGCCCTTTCTATTCCCTCTACACTCGCTTCAGCTCCCCTGAAGATGTTTCCTCCGCCTATGACTATTGCGACTTCAACGCCTTTCGATAGAGCTTCCTTTATCTCCTTAGCCATGTAATCAACGGTAGATGAGGAAATTCCATATTTTCTGTCTCCCATCATGGCTTCACCACTTATCTTAAGGAGTATCCTCTTGTATTTCAAACCTTTCATTTCTGGGCTGTCTCTCCAAGCTGAAACCTGACGAATCTTTTTATAACGATATTTTCACCTAATTTTGCAATCTTCTCAGTGACAATGTCTTTAATTTTCTTTTTTTGTTCAGGGTCTTTAATAAAGATCTGGTCAATAAGGCAGGTGTCTGTATAAAATTTCTCGAGCTTTCCCTCTATAATCTTCTCAACAACATATGATGGCTTGTCTGTAACCTGCGCACTGTATATTTCCTTTTCTCGATTTATAACATCCTGTGGCACCTCATCTCTTGATAAGTAGAAAGGAGTTGCAGCAGCGATATGCATGACGATATCCTTAACAAGTTCTTTAAAATCATCTGTTCTTGCCACAAAGTCTGTCTCGCAATTCACCTCAACCATTGTCCCGATTTTGCCCATATGTATGTATGAGCCGATGAGTCCTTCTGAGGCTGTTCTCCCTGCTTTTTTAGATGCGGATGCAAGACCTCTCTGCCTGAGAAAATCTACAGCCTTTTCAAAATCTCCACTACTATCAGTCAGTGCCTTTTTGCATTCCATCATGCCTGCACCTGTCTTTTCCCTTAGGTCCTTTACCAGTTCTGATGAGATTGTTATCATTTTGCTTCCTCTGCCTCTTCCTGCTGTATTTTTTTCTCTACCTCATGTTTTTCAGCCTCTTCTGCCGCACGCTTTGAGAGAGTCTCCTTGCCTTCAAGTACTGCATCTGCCATTTTCGAGGTGATAAGTCTTATGGCTCTTATTGCATCATCATTGCCCGGGATTACATAATCAACCTCATCCGGGTCACAGTTTGTATCTACTATAGCAACAATTGGCACAAAGAGTTTTCTTGCTTCAGCTATTGCGATTCTTTCTTTCTTGGGGTCTACGATAAACACGGCCCCTGGAATTCCCGGGATATCTTTAATACCTGATAGATTTTTTTCTAATTTATCCTTTTCCTTTTCCATGCTGGCAACTTCTTTTTTAGGAAGCAAATCCAAAATGCCATCTGCCTTCATAGATTCAATCTTTTTAAGCTTTTCTATGCTCTTCTTTATGGTTGAAAAGTTTGTAAGCATACCACCAAGCCATCGCTGGTTCACATAGAAAGCACCGGCCCTTATTGACTCTTCATGAATAGAATCCTGTGCCTGTTTTTTTGTCCCAACAAAGAGGACAGGCATTCCAGTTAGGGCTACCCCTCTTATGAAATTATAGGCATCTTCAAGTCCTTTTAATGTCTTCTGGAGGTCTATGATATAGATACCATTTCTTTCTCCAAAAATATATTTTTTCATCTTGGGATGCCACCGCTTTACCTGATGACCAAAATGTACTCCAGCCTCCAGAAGATCCTTAATTGTTGCTACCATATTCTTGTTTATCCTCCTCTTTCTTCAAGCTCGTTTTTTATTCTGCTCTACGAGTCATCGACTTTCTGACTACTAACCCTATCATATGAATAATGACACAGAAGCTACGAAGTAGCCTCTAAAGGGGTAGAGCCTAAAGGTCTAAAAGCCTAACATAAAAATATCTTTTTTTGCAAGGGGATAGGGGGCTGAGGAACGGAAAAACAGGGCAATTTGACTCCCTACTGTAGATTCTGGCATGCTAGTAAGATTATGAAAAGAAATATCATTTTTGCCATCGCAGGCATTATCTTATCGTGTTGGATCTATGTGGTAGTAGAACTAATGGTCCCGGTTCCTGGTGTCAGTAAAAAAATAGAATTAGAAATACCCAAGGGGTCTACTTTCAGACAGGCGATTGAAATCCTTTCAAAGGAAAAACTTATACGAGATAAAAACCTCTTCCTTTTTATTGGCAGAGTAAGTGGCCTGGATAGAAAGATAAGAGCAGGATACTATTCTATCTATGAGTCAATGAGTCCGCTCGATATTTTCAAAATGCTGAAGAAAGGACAGATAATAGAGTATGAGTTCACAATCGTTGAAGGAGACTCTCTCAGAGAAATTGCAGAGAAACTTTCAGAAAAAGGCATTATGAGTAGAAATGATTTCATGTTGCTTTCATCAGATGAAGACTTTCTTGCTTCATATACTATTGATGCCACGACATTTGAAGGGTATCTTTTCCCTGATACCTATAAAATCCCAAAAGGAATGGATCCTGAAGATGCGATTGGTACGATGATCAACAAGATGCGTGAAAAATATTCAGGTAAACTCAGGGCAAGGACATCCGAACTCGGTCTCTCAGAAAGAGAGGTACTCACTCTTGCATCAATCATCGAGAAGGAGGCCAAAACAGACGAAGAGAGGGCATTAATCTCTGCTGTCTACCATAACAGGCTTAGAAAAGGGATTCCGCTTCAGGCAGACCCCACCTCTATTTACGGGATAAAAAGCTCCAGAGAAAAAATAACTACAAAAGACTTGCAACGAAGAACTCCCTATAATACCTATGTCATTAAAGGGCTCCCACCCGGACCTATTGCGTCGCCAGGCATCAAATCAATTATCGCAGCGATGTATCCTGCGGATGTTCCTTATATTTATTTTGTGTCAAATGATGACGGTACACACAGGTTCTCAGTGACACGGGAAGAACATATATCAGCGGTGAAATCCTACAGAGAAAAGAAACAGGCGAATAAAGAGAAGAGTAAAGAAGAGAAGAGGCTCAATGAAAACTTATAAAAATAAAAGAAAAAAAACACGGACAATTTATGTAGGTCATGTACCTGTTGGAGGAGAACATCCGATCGTTGTCCAGTCCATGACGAAAACAGATACGAGAAATGTAAAATCAACAGTAAACCAGATCAAGTCCCTCGAGGCTGAAGGGTGCGAAATAGTTAGGCTTGCAGTGCCTGATATAGATGCAGCAAAGGCTCTTGGGAAGATTAAGAAATCTGTTCATATACCTTTGATAGCTGACATTCACTTCGACTGGAGGCTTGCCCTCAAATCAATAGAACAAGGTATCGATGGTCTGAGGATAAACCCGGGGAATATAGGTGCAAAGTGGAAAGTAAAGGAGGTTGTAACAGCTGCACAAGAAAAAGGGATTCCTATACGAGTCGGAGTAAATGCAGGTTCCCTCGAGAGAGAATTATTTAAAAGATATGGTGGTTCAAAACCAGAGGCCCTTGTTGAGAGTGCAGAAAGACAGATACATGTACTCGAAGGAATGAAGTTTACAAATATTAAGGTATCTCTGAAAGCGTCAGGGGTAATGAAGACAGTTGAAGCATACAGGCTATTTTCGGAAAGAAGCGACTATCCGCTCCATATAGGAATATCAGAGGCTGGTCCTCCATTCACAGGGACAATAAAGAGCTCTGTTGGACTTGGAATATTACTTTCAGAAGGGATAGGAGACACCATGAGAGTATCTCTTACTGCTGAGCCAGAAGAAGAGGTGCGTGTTGCCTATGAGATACTTAAATCACTTGGACTGAGGAAGAAAGGCGTTGATATCATATCCTGTCCCACATGCGGAAGATGTAGGATTGATCTAAAGAGACTCGCAACAGAGGTTGAATCAAGACTCAGGAACATTGACAAACCAATAAAGGTTGCAGTTATGGGGTGTGTTGTCAATGGGCCCGGAGAGGCAAGAGAAGCTGATTTCGGAATAGCCGGTGGAAAAGGCAGGGGAATTCTTTTTAAAAAAGGCAAGGTAGTGAGGCAAATAAAAGAGCGTGAGCTTCTTGATGCACTTCTTACAGAGATAGAGGAGTGAGAACTGTCCACAAACTCTATTCCCAATGCTCTATGTGATGATTTGCAAAGCGTTATTTAGCGAAGGAGTCTGACTGCTTTCTTTGCGAAATAGGTAATGATCATATCTGCGCCTGCCCGTTTTATACATGTCAAGGTCTCAAGTATTACTTTGTCCCTTTCGATGAGATTTTTTTCACCGGCAGCAAAAATCATCGCACATTCACCGGAAACGTTATAGGCAGCAACAGGAATATTAAAGTTTTGTTTGATTCGATAAATGATATCAAGATAGGCAAGAGCAGGCTTAACAATGAGGATATCCGCTCCCTCTTCTATATCCATTCTCACCTCGCGAAGGGCCTCATTGCTGTTCGCAAAATCGATTTGATGGGTTTTGTGTTTACTGGTCCTGGGTTTGGATTGAGTGCTTCTTTTGAATGGTCCATAAAAATGTGAGGCAAACTTTGCAGAATAGGGCATGGTCAGGGTTTGATGATATCCATGGGCATCCAGGATACTTCGAATAGCCTGTACCATCCCGTCAATCATTGCTGAAGGCGCTACAACATCAGAGCCTGCCTCTGCTTGAGACAGGGCAGCTTTTTGAATGAGTTCCAGAGTCATGTCATTATGAATTTGGTCATTTTTTATGACACCACAATGTTTATGGAGAGTATATTCACATAAACAAACATCGGTGATTATTATGAGTTCGGGCACAGCACTTTTGAGTCTTCTGGCTGCTTTTTGTGTTGGTCCTGTGGGGGAATAAGCCAGTGAGGCGTTATCATTCTTCTGGTCTTGTGGGGGTATGCCGAAAAGGAGTACGGCAGGAATACCCAATCCACTAATCTCTTTAGCCTCTTCGACTAAATATTTTCCGGATAAATAATATGAGCCGGGTATCTCCGCAATTTCCGATCTGACATTATCCTCACTGACAACAAATAAAGGATATATTAAATCATCCTGTGAGAGTTTTGTCTCTCTGACCATTCTTTGTAATGCTTCCTTGCCTCTGAGTCTCCTCAGTCTATGAACTGGAAAAACCATTTCATTCACCTTTTCAGAAAGACTGATTTACTACCATGCAACCTTTCCCATGATATCTCTATGAATTTCATCTTTAAACTCTATAATACGCGGTATTTTATATTCAGCAAGTTTATCTTTGCAATAGGCTATAACCTCGCTGACCGAACAGTCTGGTTGAGCAACGAGCATTGCCTTAATCATTTCTGTTCCTCTTCTGTTTTTTACCCCTGTGACAAATACTGCTCTTACTTTATGAAAAGATAGTAAAACATTTTCAATCTCAAGGGGGTCTATCTTAATACCGGCTACATTTATGAATTTTTTTCCCCGTCCTGAAATATATAAATTTCCATGTCTGTCGAGCATTCCCAGATCTTCGGTCTTGAAATAACCGTTTGAAAAAGCCTCCTTGTTCAATTCAGGTTCATCTACGTATCCTTTAATCATTACAGGACTTTTGACCACTATCTCTCCTACTTCATATGGAGGAAGTTCTCTGCCGTCTTTGTTTATTATTTTAACCGTTACAGTGTTCAGTGGCCTGCCCACCGAGCTCTCATCTTCAGGAAAGTCCCCTAATTGTATGGAAATAGTTCCTGTCTCTGAAGAACCATATAATTGTCTCACTGGAATACCGAATTTACTGAAGAAGATTTTCCCTAACCCTTTAGGCATAGGAGCGCCTGTAGAAAGGCAAAATCGTAAAGAAGGAAAACAGAATGTTCTGTCTGCAATGTCAGAGAGAGTACTAAAGATAAATGGCGAACCGAAAAGAACAGTAATATTGTTTTCCTGTATAAGACGGAGCATATTTCTCGGGGAAAATTGTCTCATAAGAAAGATCGAGGCCCCTTTCATTATGGGGAGGAACATGCAATTAGAAAGGCCATTTGCATGAAAGAAAGGCGTGACGCTCAAGAACATATCCTGATTGGTTACCTCAAGTGCATTGCCAACATTTTCTGCTCCAGCGATTACATTATAATGTGTTCTTGGAATAATTTTAGGTCTCCCTGTGGATCCGGAAGTGCTTAAATAAAGAAATTCGTCATCAAGAGAAGTTTCCATGGAAGGATGAAAATCGTTTTCAGGGGAGAGAGAATTCAGTATATTTTTTGATAATATGTCAAGCTTATCAAAAAGGATAAATTGTATCGCCTGCAGGTGTGAGGGAATCTTGCCCCACTGAGAAAGGAGATAACTATCTGTAATCACTGCGGATATACCACATTTTTCTATATAGTACCGAAGCTCCTTTTCCTTCAAATGGATATTTAATGGGACTACGATGGCACCAACCTCAGCGATTGCAAAAAAACTGAGAATAAATTCAACACAGTTGGGAAGGAAAAGCACAATTTTTTCACCTTTGCCTATTTGTAGTTCATCTATAAGGTATCGAACGAGTTGTTGTTGCTTCACATATAACTCGCGATAAGTAAAATTATTTTTACCATCAAAGACTGCTCTATGCTCAGGATAATGACTGGTGACATGAGCGAAAATATCATCTATCATTTCTACGTATCCTTTTGCTTGTCATAGTACGAATTGTTTTCATAATGTATTATTCACCCATTTTTCTATTCATAAGGGTGCTTATATATGCGGTAAGAGTATCCATATTCTTAAAGATTTCACTATTGAGATATTCAGGGTGAATCTCAATTTTAAATTCCTGTTCAAGACCTATTACAAGTTCAATGATAGCTACTGAATCCATACCAAAGAGCTCATCTAAATTCTTGATGTTCAGGAAATCATCTTCATGCAGGTTAAGTTCGAGACTATGCATGATTACTTTTTTGATTCTATTGTTTATTTCTTTTTCTGTGAACATAGGATACTCAATATTCTCGAATTCATAAGAGACGTTATCATGAAGGGGTCTTCACATTATGAATAAACGATAATCTCTTCATTGGAAGCCATTGAGATGGATGGTGTACTATTTGTGATTCAAGGATTCTGACTAATTTATTGAGATTCACTGATATGAACTCATCCTTATTTGAGGTTTTATGAAATTCAACACTTTTTTCAAAAATAATAGTAAAAGAAGAGCAGTTACCAATACATAACATAGGGATAACAGGTGCGCCGGTTAAATAAACAATTCTGAGAAAATCTGCAGGGAACAATCGTTTTGTTCCAAGAAATGCGCATTCAATGAGATGGCTGGAATTTCTTGCATCAATATGTATGTCAACCAGACCATTTTCGCGTAAACGCTTCAAAATCTTCAAACTGAAATAATCATCTTCAATAAAAACATAATCTTGCACAATCTTGTTAAATAGTTTGAACCTGATAGGCTGTAGATACTTTCTCTTTATCATACTCATTGCAGGATTGGAAAAAGGTTTTTTTCGAATGCTTAATATCGGGAATCCGATTTCACTGAGAAAACGTTTGGCTACCCTATTGCCGCAAAAATGTCCACTCACCAGTATGACGCCTTTTTGAGCTGAGAGGGCGTTTTCTAAATTTTCAAGACCCATTATCTTTCCGCATTTTAATAAGTCTTTTTTGCTTATTCTATGGAGAATAAGGTCATTTATATAGGTAGAGGCAGCATTAAAAAGGCATTGTTTTGATATCTTTTCAGTCTCATTTATCTTTTCGGTATCTTTAAATACTACCATTAGTTTTTTTTCTATAGCTCTTCTTCTACGAGCAGACAATGTACTATAAATATAAGCAATGAGAACACCAATGGAGCGGACTATTCTAACAGGGAGAATTGTTGCTATCATCCTTAGGGGAAGCAAGTAAAAAAAAGCAGAAAGATCGCGAAGAGCGAAGATTTTTTTTGAACTCATAGCATTTCAATAATTATAAAGATAAAATATTGAGTCATTTTACTAATATACTTCAATTTCAGGAGATATATAAAGTGTTTTAAAGATGCCATCTCATGATGAATAGTTGTAATCCATAATTTAATTATAAATAATTTCAGTGTTTGACAAAATTATCTCTCTTTAGATAATTTATAGTGAGGGGTTTGCTTGCCTGAGCAGAGTGTAAAATCTTAAAAGGTCTGATAATTCAAAGAGGTTAGTATGGAGATAATACGAGTACCACGTATCATGCATGATACATCCATGAAATTCCGTATGAAAGGGCAGGCTATAGGATTTGTGCCCACAATGGGCGCCCTTCATGAAGGTCATCTCAGTCTGGTCAGAAGGGCGAAATATGAGAATGATGTTGCAGTAGTAAGTATCTTCGTGAATCCGATACAGTTCGGACCTTCAGAAGACTTTGAAAAGTATCCAAGGGATAGTGAAGGTGATACAGAAAAATTAAAAAAAGAAGAGGTGGATATCATTTTCATGCCTGAAATATCCTCTCTATATCCAGACGGTTCTTTGACCTACGTAGAAGTAGATAAGATTTCTGAAAAGCTCTGTGGCGCCTTCAGGCCAGGCCATTACAGAGGAGTAGCAACAGTGGTCACAAAACTTTTGAATATTGCAAGACCAACAAGGGCATATTTTGGTTTAAAGGATTTCCAGCAGTATGTGATTATCAGGAAACTTGTAAAAGACCTTAACATGGATATTGATATTGTTGGGTGTCCAACAGTACGAGAACAGGATGGTCTTGCAATGAGTTCAAGAAACGCATACCTTGATAGAGTAAAGAGGGAAGCAGCTCCAGTCATATACAGATGTCTTAATGAAGCCTCTGAGCTCATAAAATCTGGTATAATAAATGCTCAGTATATTAAAGAGTTGATGCATCAGCGACTCCTGAAAGAACCTGCGGTCTCAGCGATTGATTATGCAGGAGTGTATGAGCCAGAAACATTTGATGAGCTTTCTGAGATAAAGGGGGATATACTGCTTGCAGTGGCAGTGAGGATCGGAGAAACAAGGCTCATCGATACTATGCTGATAGAAAGCAGAGAAAACCCTGAGCTGAATTCAAGAAATATCAAAAATAACGTTTCTCAAAAGAAGGAAATATAAATGCTTCAAAGAGTTCATGTACAGATACTGGACAATCCAATGGAAAATATTCTTCTCGATGGTGAGGAGTTCGAAAGCCCCATAACAAACAGGGCATATGCAGAGAATCTCAGAAAAGAACTGAATTATTTTTATCCATCTGTTGTATTTGTAGAATATATTGACCTGTTCATGGACGGTGAAGAAGATTTTGATGATATAAGAGAACTTTTAAGTCTTGGGGCGATAACCACCCCGGTGGTGTTAATAAACGGAGTGCTCAAAATACATGGTGGCATCGCAGCATCAGTAATAAAGAAAGAAGTAGAAAGACTGCTCTCTTCAGGGCTGGCACATTAGAAAGTGAGAAACGGGAAATGAGAAATGAAGAATGAATAGTTCCTATTTTCCCAGGTTTTTACTTCTTGCTATTAATTGTTTTACTCTCGGGAAAAGCCTTAAATGAGTGTGCGGCAGAAAGAGCGCAGACATATATTCATCCATAAAGCCTCTGGATACGGAAAGTTCTATATAGGTCATCTTTGACGCAATAACTCCTGCCTCTCTTCGGAGATCCTTAGAAAGAAGACATAAGTATGCACCTGTAATTGAGGCGTTTCCGAGAATCGTAAATTTGTCTTTAGGTAACTCAGGGAGCATTCCTAAGATGATCGCTTTGTCAATATCGAGATAATTACCAAATCCTCCTGCAATGTAAACCCTCTCAATTGTGTCAAGAGTAAAACCGACCTCTTTTAAAAGGAGGGACACCGCCGCATATATTGCAGCCTTTGCCCTGAGAATATTCTCAATATCAACTTCTGTAAGAACAATTTCCTTCCTGTCTTTTTTGTAGATCAGAAACTCAGGGCCGTCTATTCCGTCTCTTATCCTTCCAGTCCTGGTGCTTCTCACAAACTTGCCTTTCCTGTCTATTAGCCCTGTAAGAAACATCTCAGAGATAGCGTCTATCATTCCTGATCCGCAAACACCTAAAGGTTCTCCATCTCCGATGACTTTACATACAGGCTCAGATGTTTTTGGATCTATCTTTATAGATTCTATTGCACCTTCTGTTGCCCTCATGCCGTGTCGTATACCACTTCCTTCAAAACATGGGCCTGCAGAGCATGCAGCAGCGATAAGCCATTCATTATTTCCTATGACAATCTCTCCGTTTGTGCCTATATCCATAAAAAGAGCAACCTCGCTTTTTCTGTGCATCTTTGATGCAAGAATACCTGCAACAATGTCACCACCAACATAGCTCGCAACACAGGGCACTGTATAAATGAGAGATTTGGGATTTATCTCAAGCTTCGCAGCCTCTGCCTTCCATCGCGGGAATAAGGTCACTGCGGGAATATATGGTTCCTCTCTGATAGAGGCAGGGTTGATTCCCCAGAATATATGGGACATAGTAGTATTTCCTGCGATCACCGCTGATTCAATGTCTTCTCTGTTTATGTTGTGTCTTTCCACTATAGGAACTAAAAGATTATTTATATCAGAAACAATAGAATCCCTGAGTTCACCAAGACCCTTACTTTCTGTGACATAAATTATGCGCGTGATCACATCGTCTCCATATCGTATCTGGGAATTATATGTTGAGCCCACATCTATAAGCTGTCCATCTTTAAGATTGACGAGATAGACAACAACCGTGGTTGTCCCGATATCTATCGCGATTCCATATTTGTCCACGTCCGTGGAAGAAGGTATGATGGAAATGGCATCATGTCGATCAGCATATCGAAGGGTTACCGTCCATTGAGCATCTCTGAGTACCTTTGATAGGGATGAGACAAGCTCACTGGGGAATCTTATCCCGATTATATCCCTTTCTTCTAAAGCTTTTTTCAGTCTTTCAAGGTCACTTATGTTGTCCTGGAGTGTAGGTGGAGGCAGATTCAGTGAAATTCGCTTCACCATTGGCTGTAGTTCAACATGAAAAGAATGCAGTAATTCAATGAGGTCTCTCGACCGAGATAATGCTATTTTTTCTCCCACGACAAGTTTTGATTCCTCGGGTATATCTATAAGGATGTCTTTTTCCGGGAAGGTCTGGCATGCGAGCACAATACCTGTATCTATCTCACCCGGCTGAAGTGTTCCCGAAGATTCAATTCTTGCATTTCCCCCAACAAGTCTGACACGACATTTACCGCATATGCCTTTCCCACCACAAGAAGAAACAAGATATGTACCGTGCCTTTTTAATGCTTGTAATAGATTTTCTCCTTCGGAGATAGTAAGGGTCTTTCCTGTGACTAATGTAATGTCCATTTTATTCCATATCAGATGCGTATCAATAACGTTGACATACTGTCAACACAAAGATTCAGCATCACATAATAAAATTTAAATTGTTCTTATTCTATCATAATCATAACAGGAACATACTTAATGAAAAGCAAAATTTTCATTGATCAATTATAGCTCCTCACTATAAAGACATAGAAGTTAAAATGGTTATAAACTTCTGAGTTTTTCAGACATTTAAAAATCTTTTTGCTATAATTAAATTGATATAATAGAGAAAAGCAAAGGAGGGAATATGAAAAGAATCGTATTTATTGC
>Ga0315284_10002249_pt1 | contig 27716 bp, 28 predicted proteins | sample YL17G09_16_MG_FD_203696 | JGI IMG/M metagenome (GOLD analysis project Ga0315284, IMG submission 203696) | Sediment microbial communities from Yellowstone Lake, YNP, Wyoming, USA - YL17G09_16 | ecosystem: Environmental > Aquatic > Freshwater > Lake > Sediment | place: USA: Wyoming | collected...
GCCTCACCTCGCTGCCGGCCTACGCCATCGTCCAGCGTAGCCTCATCGGGTTGTCACAATTGACCCATTGTGGCGAAAACATTTTGAAGCTCTGTTGCGGTTCCGCAACGGCGCCGGACCTTGGGTCACGAGACCCTCAATTTGATTCTGGGAAACACGATCTGGGAAGCGAAGCGAGCCAGGGGTGGAGTCAAGCGCCCGATCCCACCAGCTTCGCAAAGCTTAAGTGTCTGGCTGGCGGTCCGGCGTTAGCGGCGCAGGGCAATATTGGCGACTGAGCGATAGACGCCGGAGCCCTTGTCCAACTGGATGATATTGATGGAATGGCCGTCGCCGGCGATGTTGATGCTCATCCGGCCGGAGAATTTATCGCCGCTGATGCGCGCGTGAACGATGTTGCCTTTGGCAGTCCCGCTCACGCCGCCATTGGTGTCGTAGATGCTCTCGTTCCAGGAGCCCGAGATCTTTCCGTCCTTATATTTGAACTTGGTCGTGGACTTGATCTTGTAGTCGGTGCCGGCGCAACGCATGCTCTGCGACGCGGTGCTGCCCGCCACGTTATACGTCACGCGGCAGCTGACCTGCACGGGCGTGCCGTCGCTACGCGTCACGGTTCCGCCGCCCTTCCAATCACCCTTCAACTGGTCGAACGGGTTGCCAGAGGCCTTGGGCGCAGCCGTCTGTGCCGGCGATGCCAAGGCCACCGCGAGGAGAAGTGCTGCAAGCGGCAGAGCCTTATTCGCGAAATGCGGTAGCAAGGGATGTCCCATGCGCTAGCGGCGCAGCGACACATTGGCGACCGGGCGATAGGCGCCGGAGCCCTTGTCCAGCTGCACGATGTTGATCGAATGGCCCTTGCCGGAAATGTTGATGCTCATGCGACCGGAGAATTTGTCACCACTGATGCGCGCATGGACTGTGTTGCCGTTCGCCGACCCGCTCACGCCGCCATTCGCATCATAGGTGCTCTCAATCCACGAGCCTGAAATCTTGCCGCCTTTATAGGTCAGCTTGGTGCTGGTGTTGATCTTGTAGTCGGTGCCGGCGCAGCGCATGTTCTGCGACACCGCGCTGCCCGCCACGTTGTAGGTGACCCGGCAACTGACCTTCTCGGCCTTGCCGTTCGTGGGCGTCACCGTGCCACCGCCCGTCCAATAGCCCTTGAGCTGGTCGAATGGATTACCCGTCGCCTTGGGCGCGGCTGTCACGGCGGGCGAGGCCAAGCTTGCCGTGGCGATGACAACTGCAAGCGGCAGGGCCTTGCGAGCCAATGACGAAAATAAACGATATCCCATGGGTTCCCCTTTGGTTGGACCGGTCGGAATTCAGCCTGGAAGACAGGCTTTTGCGGGGACCAGCTGTTGCCGCCCCTCGCGCCCGCGTGCATCATGCAAAAAAAACATGGCCGGGGGAAGATCAATGAAGCTGTTACGTTTTGGCCCGCAAGACTTGGAAAAGCCCGGAATTTTGGATCGTGAGGGGCGTATCCACGACCTGTCCGGGGTCGTGGACGACATTGGAGGCGAGGCATTGGGGCCTGAGGGCATGGCGCGCCTTAGAAGCCTCGATCTTGCAAGCCTGCCGACCGTGGCCGACAAACCCCGCATCGGCGTGCCGGTGGCGATCGTGCCGAAATTTCTCGGCATCGGCCTGAACTACAGGGACCATGCCGCGGAAACCGGCATGCCCATTCCGGAGGTGCCCATCGTCTTCGCCAAGGCGAGTTCCTGCGTCTCGGGTCCCTACGATCCGGTGCTCCAGCCTAAGGGGTTCGAGCGCATGGACTACGAGGTCGAGCTTGCCGTGGTGATCGGCAGCCGAACCAAGAACGTCACGGAGGCCGACGGGCTCTCCCATGTCGCGGGCTACTCGATCTGCAACGATCTCTCGGAGCGCAGCCTTCAGATCGGCGGGCCGGGCGAGTGGATCAAGGCAAAGAGCTATGACAGCTTTGGTCCGCTTGGGCCCTATCTTGTGACCGCTGACGAGGTGGGAGATCCGCAAAACCTCGACCTGACGCTCGATCTCAACGGTGTGCGCATGCAAACCGGTTCGACCTCGACCATGATCTTCACCGTGGCCCAATTGGTGAGCTATATCAGCCGCTTCATGACGCTCTTGCCTGGCGACGTAATCACCACCGGCACGCCCCCCGGCGTCGGCATGGCGCGCAAGCCCCGGGTGTTCCTCAAGGCTGGCGACGAGATGCACCTCACCGTCTCGGGCCTCGGCGAGCAGCGCCAAACGGTCGTGGCGGAGTGAGGCCGGCCACTTCTACGTTTTTGGCCACCAAGTGTGGAAGTGGTGCACGGGCCCCCTGCCCTGACCGATCGTAAGCTCATCGGCGGCGAAGATGGCCGCAGTGACATAGGCTTTGGCGGTCTCTACCGCTGCGGCGAGCGGGGCGCCTTTAGCGAGCTCGGCGGCGATGGCCGCGGAGAGCGTGCAGCCCGTGCCATGGGTGTTACTCGTCTCGGCGCGCGGGGCTTCGAAGCTTACGGGCTCCACCCCCTCGAACAGGATATCGACAGCGGTCGCACCGTCCGCATGACCGCCCTTGATGAGGACGGCATTCGCTCCAGCCTCGCTCAGCTTCAAGGCTTGCACGGCCATCTCATATTCGTTGCGGGCGAGAGAGAGCCCAAGAATGGCGGCGGCTTCGGCGAGATTGGGCGTGATCAGCGTCGCAACCGGTATCAGCACAGAGCGGAGGGTAGCCACGGCGCCGGCATCGAGCAACGCGTCTCCGCTTGCTGCGACCATCACGGGATCGAGCACCACTGGGACGCCGGCAAAATCCCGTAATCCCTCGGCGACGGCCTCGATGACGGCGCTGGTGGCAAGCATGCCGATCTTGATGGCGCCGACCTTGAGGTCCGACGCCACCGCCCGCATCTGCTTAAGCACGAAGTTCGGCGGCACCACATGGGTAGCCTCGACGCCCAAGGTGTTCTGCGCCGTGAGCGCGGTGATGACGCTCGCGCCGTAGACTTGAAGGGCCGAGAAAGTCTTCAGGTCAGCCTGGATGCCTGCCCCGCCGGAGGAGTCGGAGCCTGCGATGGTCAGCGCGATCGCCGTCATGGCTGGCACTATCGGCTCATTAGGCTTGGCGCGAAAGGCGGCCCGGCGCGCTTAGCCGATTGTCGCAAGCCCCGGGAAGAGCTCGAGCATCCAACCGGAGATGAGGGTCATGGAATTGGTCAGGAACAAGATGCCGGTGAGCACAAGAAAGCCGCCAAGCACCTTCTCCATGGCCGCAAGATGCGGCCGGAAGCGCTGCACGGCACCCAAGAACGGCCTGATGGCGATCGCCGCGGCGATAAATGGTATCCCCAGACCCAGCGAATAGACCAAGAGCAGGCTGACGCCCTGGCGTACCGAGTCCTCGCCCGCGGCGACGGCGAGAATGGCGCCGAGCACGGGGCCAATGCAGGGCGTCCAGCCGAAGGCGAAGGCGAGACCGATCAGATAGGCGCCGAGCAGCCCGGCAGGACGGGTCTCGGCATGGTAGCGCGCTTCCCGATGCAGGAGAGGGATGTGGATCACACCCAGAAAATGCAAACCGGCGACGATGATGATCACGCCCGCGATTTTGCTCAATAGCGCGAAGTTGGCGATGAGCAGCTGGCCTGCCATCGTCGCCGTGGCGCCGAGGATCACGAACACGGTGGTGAAGCCGAGAACGAAGGCCACCGACGACAGAATGATGGTGACGTATACGTGGCGCGGCGTCTCGTCCTCGCCTGAGAGCTGGTCGAAGGTCGCACCGCCGAGGAAGCAAAGATAGGGCGGCACGAGCGGCAGCACGCAAGGCGAGAGGAAGCTCAACAACCCCGCGACCAGTGCTCCGAAATAGGTGACGTTCATGCACTAACCCGGCGGTTCTGCAACAACGGACTGACCAGCTCCTCATCCTGAGGCGGACGCTCTCCGCGGCCGTCACGAAGGATGTGGCCTCATGGTTCGAGACGCGGGCTTCGCCCGCTCCTCACCATGAGGAATTAGCATCTGCCCGCAAGGGCTTTCGGCATCACTTTAGCGTCAGGTCTCGTGCTTCTACCGTGAGGCGAGAAGCGCAAGCGCGTCGAGATGATCGATCACGGCATCGGCGCCGAGCGCGTTCGCCGTACCTGCCTGTGGCGGATGCGGCGGAAGATCAAGCTCTGCGAGGGTTTGGTTCAGCGCCGCGGCAAGGTCGAGCACGGTATCGGCCAGCGTGCCGTCGAGATCGAAGATGACCGCTTCGGGCCATTGCGGTTCCGAACCCATCAGGCGGCGGCGCGGGCACACTCGGCGTTATGCCGAATCGCGGCGATGTTCTCGGCGTAGGCGCCGCCCTTGAAGACGCCCGCGCCCGTGACGAACACATTGGCGCCGGCCTCCGCCACAACAGACACGGTGCCGGCATTGATCCCGCCATCGACCTCGAGCTGAATGGGCCTCGAGCCGATCATGCGGCGGATGCTGCGGATCTTCTCGAGCTGCGCCGGGATGAAGGCCTGGCCGCCGAAGCCGGGATTCACGGTCATCACCAGAATGAGGTCCACCTTGTCGAGCACATGCTCGATCGCCGATTCATGGGTCGAAGGCGTGATGCTGACTCCTGCCCGCTTACCAAAGCCGCGAATGAGCTGAAGCGAGCGGTCGAGATGCGGGCCAGCCTCCGCATGCACGGTGATGATGTCGGAGCCCGCGGAGGCGAAGGCCTCGATGTAAGGATCGCAGGGCGCGATCATCAAATGCACGTCAAACAATTTCTTGGAATGCGGACGCAGCGCCCGCACCACGTCGGGGCCAATGGTGATGTTCGGCACGAAATGGCCATCCATCACATCGACATGGATCCAGTCGCAGCCGGCGGCGTCGATAGCACGCACCTCCTCGCCGAGCCGCGCAAAGTCGGCCGAGAGGATGGACGGGGCGATGATGATGTCGCCTGGCATGAATGCCTTCGAAGATTCTTCGTTCATAATGCGGCTGCCTTGGCCTGCCGGTCGCCGCTTGAGCCGCCACTGTAGCGCTTGTCTTCCGGCAACGCCGCAGCATAGCCGTGGGAGGTGTATCGAAGGTTACGGCCCCCTGCCGGAGTTCCGGCGGCACGCCGCAATCTTGCAATGCTCAAGCCTCGCTCATCACCAGGGCATCGTTCCTCGCAAGAGCAGCCACGGCCGGCAGCGTGCGGCCTTCCAGCCATTCGAGGAACGCCCCACCCGCCGTGGACACATAGGTGAAGTCCTGGGCAGCTCCGGCAGCATTGAGGGCCGATACCGTGTCGCCACCGCCGGCGATGGTCACCAGTTTTCCGCTCTTGGTAAGCCTCGCGGCCTCGCGCGCGAGCTCGAACGTCCCCTCGCCAAAGGGTGCGATCTCGAAGGCGCCTAGGGGGCCATTCCAGAGCACGGTCCTTGTCTCGCCCAAGCGCCGCTTCAAGGCCTCGACGGTTTTTGGACCCGTATCGAGGATCATGACGTCGGCAGGGATTTCATTGATGTCGCAGACATAAGACTCCGCGCCGGCTTTGAACTCCTTGGCCACGACCACATCGATCGGCAGGATGATCTCGCAACCGGACTGTTTCGCAGCGGCCATGATCTCCTTGACGACGGGAACCGCGTCCTTCTCGCAGAGCGATTTGCCGATCTCGACGCCCTTGGTGTAGAGCATCGTGCCGGCCAGGCCGCCGGCCAAGACGAGGCTGTCCATCCTGGCCGCGAGATTGATGAGCACCTTGATCTTGGTAGAGGTCTTGGCGCCGCCGACGATCGCCATGACCGGCCGCGCCGGATGCTCGAGCGCCTGCTCAAGCGCGCTGATCTCGGCCATCATCAGCAGGCCAGCGTAAGACGGCAGAAAATTGGTGATGGCGTCGATCGAGGCGTGGGTCCGATGGGCCGACGAGAACGCATCGTCGACGTAGATGTCGCCAAGGTCAGCGAGTTGCCTGGCAAATTCCCGGTCGTTGCTCTCCTCGCCGCTGTGGTGACGAAGGTTCTCAAGCACAGCTACCTCGCCTGGCTTGAGTGCCTCCACGCCGCGCTTGGCCTCCTTGCCGACGCAGTCTTTGACGAAATGCACCGGCGTGCCGCCCAAGAGCTCCCGCAGCTTGGAGGCAACCGGCTCGAGCGACGTCTCGGGGCTCGGCTGACCCTTAGGGCGTCCCCAATGCGACAGCACGATCACGGTAGCGCCCGCGGCCAAGAGCTTGCGGATGGTCGGGAGCACGCGCTGCATGCGCGTCATGTCGCCAACCACCCCATCTTGCATCGGAACGTTGAAATCGACGCGGAGCAGCACGCGCTTCCCCCTGACGTCGGCCTGATCGAGGGTCTGAATCCTGGAGAAGTCGAGCGCCCTGTCGCCGTTCGCCGCCTTGAGGTTGTTGTTGTTGGTAGTGTTCATATCAGTCTTCCCATTGCGGCTGCGGTGTCGTTCATGCGGTTCGAGAAGCCCCATTCATTGTCGTACCAGGACAACACCCGGCAGAAGGTGCCGTCGACGACCTGGGTGGCTTCGAGATCGAAGATCGAGCTCAATGGATCGTGATTGAAATCAGTCGAGACGAGCGGCTTCGCGTTGACGCCCAGCACGCCCTTCAGCGGACCTTCCGCAGCTTCGATCATCGCCGCGTTGATCTCCTCCACGCTGGTCGGGCGCGCGGAGGTGAAGGAGAGATCGATCAGGCTTACATTCGGCACCGGCACCCGGATCGCCGCACCGTCGAGCTTGCCCTTCAACTCCGGGAGCACGAGACCCACGGCCTTGGCGGCGCCGGTCGAGGTCGGGATCAGATTCATGGCCGCCGCCCGCGCCCGGTAGGGATCCTTGTGCAGCGTGTCAACGGTCCTCTGGTCGCCGGTATAGGCGTGGATCGTCGTCATATAGCCGTGGCGAATGCCGACCGCCTTATTGAGCACGCTTGCAACCGGCGCGAGGCAGTTGGTGGTGCAAGACGCGTTCGAGACGACGTGATGACCTTGCGTGAGCTTCTCGTCATTGACGCCAAAAACCACGGTCAGATCGGCACCGTTACAGGGGGCCGAAACGAGCACGCGCTTGGCGCCCGCGGTCAGGTGCTTGGCAGCGCCCTCGCGGTCGGTGAACCGCCCGGTGCATTCCATGACGATGTCGACGCCCAGGTCACGCCAGGGAAGCTTTTCGGGAGTGGCTTCCGAAAGCACGGCCAGGTCATGGCCGTCAGCCTTCAAATGGCCGTTGGCGACGCTGACTTTGCCCGGGAAGCGCCCATGCACGCTGTCGAATTCGAGCAAATGGGCATTCATGTCGGCCGAGCCAAGGTCATTGATCGCGACAAAGTCGAGGTCCTTGCGGCCGGCTTCGAGGAAGGCCCGGAGCGTGAGCCTGCCGATCCTGCCAAAGCCATTGATAGCGACACGCTTATTCGACATTTCTCCTCACTTTTTACGACCAACGAGACCGCGCGCGGTCGCCTGGACCGCGTCCACGGTGATTCCGAACTGCTTATAAAGGTCTTGGGCCGGGGCAGAAGCACCGAATCCATGCATACCTACGAAAACGCCGCGAGTTCCAAGCCATTTCGGCCAGCCGAACTCAGCTGCGGCCTCGACGGCCACGCGCGGGGCATGGCCCAGCACCTCGTCCTGATAGTCTTTTGTTTGGCCCTCGAACAGCTCCCAACAGGGCATGGACACGACGGCGGCCTTGATCCCCTCCCCTTGCAGCTTTTTGGCGGCGGCCGCGACAAGGGCCAGTTCCGAGCCGGTGCCGATCAGGGTGACGTCGCGCTCCCCCTCCGGCTCGACGAGCACATAGGCGCCCCTGGCCGAAAGGTTCTCGTTGTTGTGGGCGGTTCTGAGCAGCGGCAGGCCCTGGCGGGTAAGCGCAAGGATCGAGGGTGTCGTTTCGGTGGTTAGCGCGATCTCCCAGCATTCGGCGCATTCGACCGAATCGGCGGGGCGGAAAACGTTAAGATTGGGCATGGCGCGCAAGGCCGCCAGCTGCTCAACGGGCTGGTGGGTGGGGCCGTCTTCCCCAAGACCGATGGAATCATGGGTCATGACATAGATCACGCGCTTGCCCATCAACGCGGAGAGCCTGATCGATGGCCGGCAATAGTCGGAGAAGACGAGGAAGGTGCCGCCGTAAGGAATGATGCCGCCATGTAGCGCCAAGCCGTTCATCGCCGCGGCCATGCCGTGCTCGCGGACGCCGTAATGGATATAGGTGCCCGAATAGTCGCCAGGCTTGACGATCGTGTGAAGCTTGGTGAGCGTGCCGTTGGAGCCTGTCAGATCGGCGGAGCCGCCGATCAGACCGGGAATGACGGGCAAGAGCTTCTCGATCACCTTCTGCGAGGACTGGCGCGTGGCGAGCGTGGCAGCGTCGCGGCTGAAATCGGCCTTGGTGGCGTTCACCACCGCGCCTAGCTTTTGGCGAACCTCCGCATCGATCGGATCGGTGAGATGGGTGCGGGCTTCCGCATTGAGCTGCCTCGCCGCCGCCTGCCACCGCTCATAGGTGGCGGCATGACGCGCGCCGGCGGCCCTCCAGCTGGCCAAGATCGGCTTCGGCACCTCAAAGGGCGCATGATGCCAGCCAAGGCGCAGGCGCGCGCCGCCGATCTCATCCTCCCCAAGCGGAGAGCCATGGGTCGAGGCGGTGCCCTGCTTGCTCGGAGCGCCGTAGCCGATGATGGTGCGGCAGGCGATCAGCGACGGCCGGTCGATGACGGCACGCGCATTCTCGATGGCGAGCGCGATTGCCTCGGGGTCGTGGCCATCGACCTGTGCCACGTGCCAATGCGAAGCTGCGAAGCGCTCGAGCTGATCGTCGGACACCGACAGGCTGGTCGGGCCGTCGATGGAGATCTGATTGTCGTCGAACAGCGCGATCAGGCGGCCGAGCTTGAGATGACCGGCCAGCGAGATTGCCTCCTGGCTGATACCCTCCATGAGGCAGCCGTCGCCGGCGATCACGTAAGTGTGGTGGTCCACGATCTCATCGCCATAACGGCGATTGAGGAGCCGCTCGGCCAGCGCCATGCCAACCGCATTGCCGAGGCCCTGTCCCAACGGGCCGGTGGTGGTCTCGATTCCGGGAGCATGCCCATATTCGGGATGGCCCGGCGTGCGCGAGCCGAGCTGGCGGAAGCGCTTGAGCTCGCCCAAGTCCATCTCCGGCACGCCCGTCAGATAGAGCAGCGCATAGAGCAGCATGGAGCCATGACCGGCGGAGAGAACAAAACGGTCGCGGTCCGGCCACTCCGGATGGGCGGCGTCGAATTTCAGGAAGCGCGTGAACAACACGGTGGCCACGTCGGCCATGCCCATGGGCATGCCGGGATGGCCGGAATCGGCCTTCTGCACCGCATCCATGGCGAGCGCGCGAATGGTGTTGGCCATGTCCTGGTGGGTCGTCTTGGGTAATGCCTGACCCTGCTGCAAAACTTCAGCCATTAAATCTCCAAGCTCCAGATCGCTAATAGGCCCGGACGCCCATCGCCGCCTTGACGGCGTGGTAGCCGACAAGAAGCTGCGTCAGCGCCAGTGGATGGCTTTTGCGGGCACCATTGCCGGCGTCGATGCGTCCCACCTGATCGCGCAAGTGCCCGGCTTCCGGAATCAGGTTCCATAACAGATCTTCGATCCGCTCGGCGCGCTGATCGGAGATATTGCCGTTGATCTCGAGCACGTCGACGGGCTTGCCGTCGCGGTCGCGGGCTAACTCAAGATGCAGGCCGGCATTACTGGAGCCGTCGAACAGCGGCGCGAAATCGGGGTGCGGCAAGGTCGGTCGTAAGATGTGACGCGCATCGAGCTGCGTATCGGAGCCGTTCGCCCCGACAGGCACCTGGAAGCGAATGACGATATCGGCGAAGGTGCGTTGCGGGTACATGTATTTCGGGCTGTCCTCTCTCCGCCTATCGAGCGACGCCAGCACCTCTTCCCTGCGATAGCCGCGCTTAGTCGTATCCCGGTGAAGCTTCCACTTGACGCGGAGGTCCTCGTCGGGATCGAGATAGATTTTGACGTCATAGCAGTCGCGCATGGTCCGCGTCGTATAGCCGAGTAGTCCTTCGGCGATGACGAACTCCTTCGGCTTCACATATACGGGGCGCCCGAACGATCCGTCCCGGTGGTCGTAGACCGGCTTCAAGATCGGATCGCCTTCACGCAAATGACGCAAGGCTTGCTCGAGAATGTCGAGATAGTTCGCGCGCGGGTCGATCGCCGACATGCCTTTAGCCGCGCGCTCGCGGCGGTCGAACCTGTGGTAGTCGTCGGTGCAGATCACGGTGCACCGGTCTTCGCCCAGAATCTGGGCGACGCCCGCCGTCAGCGTCGTCTTTCCCGACGCTGAATCGCCCACGATTCCGAGGATGATCGGATGATCAACCCGCTTCGACATTTCCTACTCCCGGCACATTCGTTTTTTTATTTAGTAACACCTTACGCCACGTCGCGCGTCACGCCACGTGCCCGCGCCAATCGCTCAATCGGCAGATGACTGGTCATGATCTGCCGCTCACCGGTCGCTCCCGTCACCATCATGGTTTGCACCTTGTAGTGGGTCCGGGTGCGCTCCACCCCTTCCAACATCAGGCCCGTGGTGATGCCGGTGGCGCAGAAAAACACGTCGTCGGAGGCAATGATCTCGTCGCGGGTGTACCAGCGCGTGGTGTCGATCCCGGCGTCTCTGACCGCCTTGGCCTCGGTGTGAAGCTGGGGATCGATGCGGGCGAGGAACTCTCCCCCGAGCGCTCGGATGGCGCACGCCGACATGACGCCCTCAGGCGTGCCGCCCGTTCCCATCAGGGCGTCGATACCCGAGCCCGGGATGGCCGCGACCAGGGCACCGGCCACGTCGCCCGCCGGATAGAGGGCAACCCGCGCCCCAGCTCTGATGATGTCCTCGATCAGCTCGCGATGACGGGGCTTTTCGAGGACATAGATGGTGAGCTGGGAGACCTCCTTGTGCAACGCCTCGGCAAGAACCTTGAGCTTCCGCCCCGTGCTCCAATGCGGATCGATCTTGCCCCGGGCGGCCGCAGGTGCCACGAACTTCTCCATATAGAAGGCAGGGGCCGGATTCATCATGGCGCCGCGCGGGGCGACGGCGAGCACCGCGAGCGCGTTGGTCTGACCCCTGGCGAGATAGCTCGTGCCTTCGACCGGATCGACGGCAATGTCGGCCTTGAAGGTGGATCCCGGCTGCCCCAGACGCTGGCCGCGGGTGGGCTGCGGCGCCTCGCCCTTGCCGGCCTCGCCGATGACCACGATAGCGTCGATATCCACCTCGGCCAGGGCGCTCAGCATGGCATCGAGCGCCGCGCGGCCGCCGTCCATGCCGTCGCCCCGCCCGATCCAGTCGAAGGCAGCAAGAGCCGCACTCTCGCTGACCCGGCGGAGCGAATAGATGAGCTCAGGGCTCGCGCTGCCCGAGGTCTCCATGACACCTCCTCGTGGGACGTCCCCCAGCCCAAGCTGCGCGCTCAGCAATGATGAGAACGAGTAAAGCCTTCGCAAAGACCGGGCCACTATATCGCATGGGTGGGAACAGCCCCAATCTAAAGGGCCGGGCACACCCACCTCGATCGGGTAAGGCCAGGGTCCCGTTCCATTCTCATGGGGCGGATGGATGCTTTTGTCCACAAGCTTTGGGCCACGCCGCCGGGGAGCCTGCCCGCGAGCTAGCGGGCTAAACGCGGGTCCAGCGCGTCGCGAAGGGCGTCGCCGAGCACGTTGACGGCTACGAGGACGCCGACCAACGTAAGGCCCGGAATCACCGTCACCCACCAGATGCCGGCGAAGATCAGGTCGTAGCCCGAGCGGATCAAGGTGCCGAGCGAGGGCTGCGTGACGGGAAGCCCGAGCCCCAGAAAAGACAGAGCGGCTTCGGCCATGATGGCGCCCGCGATCTGGGTCGTGGCGACAACGATGAGCGGGGAGAGGATGTTGGGGAGGATATGGCGCCGGACGATTGCCGCGCTGCTCGCGCCGAGCGCCCGCCCGGCGCGGACATGCTCCTTGGCCGCTTCGACTTGGGTCGCGGCACGGGCGGTGCGGGCGAAAGTGGGCCATTCGGCGAGCCCAATCACGAGGACGAGCAACGGCACCGCAAGACGGCCGAGCGTGTCGCCGCCAAGGCCGGCGCGGACGAGCGCCAGCGCGACGATGGCGAGCATGAGAGTGGAGAGGGAGAGCTGCACGTCCGCCACCCTGGCGATGAGGCTGTCGACCCTCCCCCCGACATAGCCGGCCACGAGACCGAGCGGGATGCCGATGGCAGCTTGGATGGCTACGGCGAGCACGCCCACGGTCAAGGAAATGCGCGTGCCATAGAGAATGGCGCTGAAGAGGTCGCGCCCCTGAGAATCGGCGCCGAGCAGAAAGCGATCGCTCCCGCCTTTCAGCCATGACGGCGGCAGCTCGGCATCGAGCACGTCGAAGCTCGCCAGGTCGAAGGGGTTCTGCGGCGCAATGAGAGGTGCTGCGAGCGCCGCGAGCGCGATAACCCCAAGCAGCATCGCGGCGAGCGCGCTTCCCGGCCGGTCCAAAGCAAAGGCGCGGATCGCGGCGAGCGCAGGGCGCGAGTTCCGCACGCTCATCGCCGCCCTTCGAGGCTGATGCGGGGATCAAGCCAGAGGCTCGCCACGTCGACCAGGGTGTTGGTGATCACAAACAGCAGCCCGACGGCCACGAGATAGGTGGTGATGAGCGGCACGTCGGCGCGGGTCACGGCTTCGAGGAACAGAAAACCCATGCCTGGCCATTGGAACACGGTCTCGGTGAGCAGGGTGAAGGCGAGCATGTTGCCGATCTGCAAGCTGCCGACGGCAATGAGGGGCAACAGCGCGTTGCGCAGCGCGTGGTGCAGCCAGACGCGCAAGGAAGAGGCGCCTTTGGCCCGCGCGGTGCGGACGTAGTCGCTCCCCAACTGATCGAGCATGGCGCCGCGCACGAGCCGGATGAAGAGCGGCAGCATGATGGAAGAGAGCGTGAGCGCGGGCAGCAGCAGATGCTTAAGCCCGTCGAGCGTGAGCAGCCCCATCTCCCAGACGCCGAGCCTGATTGTCTCGCCGCGCCCGAAGGCCGGGAACCAACCGAGCCAGACGGAGAAGACGGTGATGAGAAGGATGCCGGTGAGAAAGACCGGGACCGAGATGCCGAGCACGCTGAAACCCAAGATCAATCGGGCGCCCCAGGACCGCGGGTTCACGGCGCAATAGATGCCGGCGGGGACGGACACCAAGAGAACGACCAGGCTTGCGGCGAGCACAAGCTCAAAGCTCGCCGGAAACTTGGCGAGCACCACCTCAAGCGTCGACCGCTTATAGATGTAGGACTGCCCGAGATCGCCCTTTGCCGCACGCCCCAGATAGCGCGCGAGCTGCGTGGGCCACGGGGCATCGAGACCGAGCTCGTGGCGCAGCGCTACCCGCTCGGCTTCGGGCACCGCCTCTCCCATGATCTCGCGCAAGGGATCGCCAAGCGCGGCTCGCACGGCAAAAGCGATCACCGCGATCATAAGCATGACGAGCAGGGCCTGGAGAGCGCGCTTGCCAATGAAGGCCAAAGGTGCGGCAAGCGCTTGCATCGAGCTCTACTCAGAAGCCTCAACCGGCGAAAGTGTACAGGGATGGACGTAAATTGGGCCACCCGCAGGCAAATTGACGATTTCCGCCGATTTCCTTATAGAAGACAGCGGCGAGAGCGACGAAATAGCGCCAGACGCCGCGCAGCAGTCGCTTGAAACGCTGCCAGTTGAGACACTTGTCTATCTTCTAGGCAGCCGCTACTGCGAAACCGACCGCCTGTCGGAGTTCGCCTGGTCGAATTTCGGGACGATGCCGAAGGGCTAGCCGGCTGATCCAGGCAATCTGTGATTTCGTGCACGATCGCGTCAAGTTCGGTTACGCGCATACGAACCCGACCAACGCGGCGTTTGACGCGTTTACGGAGGGGCGAGGCGTGTGCCGCGACTTCGCCCATCTCGCAGTGACCCTCTGCCGATGCATGAACATACCGGCCCGCTACTACACCGGCTATCTCGGTGACATTGGCGTCCCGTTCGACCCTGCGCCAATGGACTTTAGCGCATGGTTCGAGGCCTATCTCGGCGACCGTTAGTATACGTTCGACGCCCGCCACAACACGCCGCGCATCGGCCGCATCCTGATCGCGCGAGGGCGCGACGCAACTGACGTCGCCCTCGCTACGTCGTATGGTACCCACCAGCTCGCAGGTTTTAAGGTCATTACGGATGAGGTGACCTCGGCCGCGATATCCTGACGCTGCCGCCCTAAATTCCTGATCCGCAGCACCGTCACCTTCTTGGCCACGCCAGGCCATAGGCGATCGCGGCCCCGACCGCAGCCTGCCAGGGCACGAACAGTAGGACGATCGCGTCAAGCAACGCCGCCGGGTAAAGGAACAGTCCGGCAAGCGCGCCAACGAACGCAATAAGGGTCCAGGCCTCGGTCCGTCTGAGAGGAATAGCTGCGATGCCGGCGCCGAAGGCGGTTAGCCCGGCCCCGACCGCACCGGCAAGCAGACCCCCCACCAGCCAGGCGAGCATCTCCCGATTGGCCTTGGCGCCCTCGGCGGTGCCGAACAACGTAGAGCTTTGCACGGTGTTGATCACGTCGTTCGCCGTGTTGACGGCGGCTAGCCACCCCACCAGCGTCAGCGCCAAAGCGAGTAGGCATTTGGTGGGTTCGCGGCTGACCCACAGCCACAGCATGCCAGCAACCATGCCTCCGAAGGCAACGCCGGCGTGAAGCGGAACGCTCCGCGCGTTGATGAGAATATCGGGTTCGCTCAGGCGGATGTCGGGTAAAGGAGAAGGCAGGCTGGAGATTAGCCCCGTCACCACCCCGAGCGCCGCCATCACGGCGATGGCCCTGCCGCGGGAAGGCAGCAATGGCCGTGCATCAAGTCGCAAGTGGGCGGGAGTCATGGCAGTCCCCCTCGCACCTGAGGATAGCCCGGGCGGCAGCCGAACTCCACCGGGCAGAAACCGGCCCCAGCAGACGACCAAGGCCGGCATTAACCGCTATTCCATCACCAGATCGCCGAGATAGGGCATGTCGATGACGTTGAGCACGGGCTCGATCTCGACGTCCTTGCGGGCCGCCCAGGAGAGATGCTGCCAATGCAGCGGCACCAGCGCCGCGTCGTCGTAAATGAGGCGCTCGATCTTCTGCAAGGTCTCGGCGCGGGCTTTGGCGTCGGTCATGGTCTGGGTCGCAAGCGTCAGGCGGTTGACCTCCGGATTGGAATAATTGCCGGCATTATATTGGCCGTAGCCGGTCTTGGGATCCGGCGTCATCACCAGGAACTCGTAGAAATTCGCCGAATCCTGCGTGTCGGATTGCCAGCCGATCATCATAATGTCGGCCGCGCGCTCATCGAAGCGCTGCCAATATTGCGCCTTCGGCATGGTCTGCAAATCGACCTTAATGTTAATCTTGGCGAGCATGGCGGCGACGGCCTCGGCGATGCGCTTGTCCTCGATATAGCGGTTGTTCGGCGCCATCATCGTTACCGAGAAGCCATCGGCGTAGCCGGCTTCGGCCATCAGCGCCTTGGCTTTCTCTATGTCGAAGCGCGGGAGAAGCGCCGGGTCGTAGCCCCCATAGCCGGGCGGGCTCAGCTCGCCGGCCGGCGTGGCGAAGCCGCGCATGATCTTGGCGTCGATGCCCTGCCGGTTCACCGCATAATTGACGGCGAGGCGCACGCGCGGGTCCTTGAACGCCGCGACCCGCTGCTCGTTCAGCTCGAAGATGAGGATGCGCGTGCTCGGCATGGTGATAAGGGTGCAGCAAGCATCGCCCTTGATCCGGTCGAAATCGGAGGGCGGCACGGGCGCGATGAAATCCACGTCCCCGGCCAGCAGCGCCGCCACCCGCGTGGCCGGCTCCTTGATTGGCGTGAAGACGATCGTGTCGATATTGCTGGGCGAGCCCTTGTCCCAATAATCGCCGAAACGCTTGAACTCGAGCCGCACCCCCTGCTCCCGCTCCGTGACGATGAACGGCCCGGTGCCCGAGACATGGGTCGAGGCGAAGGAGGCGCCTTGCTTGGCGATCTCGTCCTTGGGATGGCCCCGCTCGTCGGTGCCTGCATAGAATTCGCGGTCCATGGGGAAGATGTAGGTGGCGAGGTTCAGGACCAGCGGATAAGGGCCCTTGGTGATGAGATCGACGGTGAGATCGTCCACCACCTTGGCCTCGCTGAAAGGTTCGAACAGCGCCTTGAAATCGGGGCTTTGCTTCAAGCGATTGAAGGTCCAGACCACGTCCGCGGCCTTGAGCGTGCGGCCCGAATGAAAGCGCACGCCTGCCCGCAAGTGAAAGCGCGTGGTCAAGTCGTCGATCTTCTCCCAGCGTGTCGCCAGCCGCGGCTCCAAGGTGAGGTCCTTACGGAAGCGCAGCAGGGGATCGAAGACGAGGTGGGAGAGCTGGAGCGTGGCGCTGGCCAGCTGCTCATGGGGGTCGAGCGAGGTGGGATCTGCGTCATAAGCCATGCGCAGCGTCTTGGCTGAAGCCGGCGCGAGGCAGGCAAATACCGCGAGAGCGATGACCAGCAGACGCAGACGTGCAAGCATGGGAGAACCTTGCCTTGTGGCAATAGGCGTCTAGAGTTCCAGCGCCCACGCCTACTCCTTCTTGGGATCGACCGCTTTGCAAGGCTTTTTCGTCACAGGCACCGATACCGATGTCGGCAAGACGGTCGTCTGCGCCTGGCTGCTCACGCATCTCGATGCCTGCTATTGGAAGCCGGTACAGGCGGGAGCGGAGCCAGAGACCGACGCCGCCACCATACGCCGCGTGGCCGAGGTGCCTGATGATCGCATCTTGCCCGAGGCCTATATTTTGCCAGAGGCCATCGCGCCCCATGAAGCGGCAAGGCGCGCCGGCATCGGTATCGACATGGCGACGCTTGAGGCGCCGGCTTCTGACCACCTGTTAGTGGTCGAGGGCGCGGGCGGGTTGCTCGTGCCCCTCACTGATGACGCCTTCGTCATCGACCTCGCCGCCGATCTGCAACTGCCGGTGATCCTCGTTGCCCGCTCCACCCTCGGCACCATCAATCATACGCTCCTGTCCCTCGAAGCCTTGCGCCGCCGCGGCCTGCCACTTGCCGGGGTTGTCATCAGGGGGCCGGAGATGCCGCACAATCGGGCGGCGATCGAGCGCTACGGCCAAGTGGAAGTGATCGCCGAGATTCCCTGGCTGCCGACGGTGACGCGAGCGAGCCTGCTTGAGATCGAGCCCGAGCTCGACCTGTTGAAGCTTGCGCGAGCCGTGCCGTGAACGACTCACCGGAAAGGGACGAGCTTGCCAAGCAAGCGCTGGTTCAAGCGGCTCTCGCCCGGGACGTCGTGGCGCGGGACCGGTGCCATGTCTGGCATCCCTTCACCCAGCACGGGACCGAAACCGAGCCGCTGCTGATCGCGGGCGCCCGCGGCACCTCGCTGTTCGATGCCGAGGGACGCGAGATCCTCGACCTTGTGTCGTCCTGGTGGACCTGCACCCATGGCCACGCGCATCCGAAGCTCAACGAGGCGCTGGCGCTCCAAGCCGGCCGGTTCGAGCATGTGATGTTCGCGGGCTTCACCCATCAGCCAGCCGTCGATCTCGCCACGGCGCTGACCCTGCTGCTTCCGGGCGATTTGACGCGCGTGTTCTTTTCCGACGACGGCTCAACCTCGGTCGAGGTCGCGCTCAAGATCGCGTTCCAATATTGGGCCAATCGCGGCGAGACGCGGCGGCGCACCTTCATTTCCTTCGATGGCGGCTACCACGGAGACACTTTGGGCGCCATGTCGCTCGGCCGGGGCTCCGGCTTCTTCAACCTGTTCCGCGGCATGATGTGCCAAGTGGCTGTTCTTCCTTACCCTTACACCTTCGACGGCGACGAGGCGGCCGAAGACCGGGAGAACGGAGCGGTTTCCGCGCTTGAAGACCGATTGTGGAACGGGAACCAAGACGTCGCCGCCCTCATCATCGAGCCTCTGCTGCAAGGCGCCGCCGGCATGCGCATCTGCCGTCCCGACTTTGTGCGGCGTCTAGTGCAAACGGCGCAGGACGCCGGCATTCTCGTCATCTTCGATGAGGTGGCGACCGGCTTCGGGCGCACCGGGACGCTGTTCGCCATGGAGCAGGCTGGCGTGGTGCCGGATCTCGTCTGCCTGTCCAAAGGCCTGACCGCAGGTTATCTGCCGATGGCGGTGACGGTGGCGCGCGAGAAAGTGTTCGAGGCGTTTCTCGGCGAGAGCTTCGACCGGGCGCTGCCACATGGTCATTCCTTCACCGCCAACCCGCTTGCCTGCGCGGTAGCGCTTGGCTCACTCGACCTGTTCGAGGAGGAGGGCACGCTTGGGCGGATCGCAGGGATTGAGGCCCACCATCGCGAGATGCTCGCCGAGCTGAACGGCCGCGAGGACGTGGTGCGCCCCCGCGTGCTTGGCTCGATCCTCGCTTTCGATTTGAAGGGCGAAGCTGCTTATCAGTCGGGGCGGAGTCAGACGCTGAAGGCTTGGTTTCTTGCCCATGGCCTCAACATCCGGCCGCTCGGCGCCACGGTCTACCTGATGCCGCCCTATTGCATCACCGACGCCGAGCTCACCCGCGCCTATGCTGGCCTGATCGAAGGGCTCGACTGGCTCGCCTCCACGGACCCAACGCGTCCATAGACGATATGCCAGGTGATGCGCCCGCCGTGCCGTTCATCGGCTGCGCGGATGACGCGGCGAAGCGCACCCGCCGAGAGCGGCGCGTAGCCCTCCTTCGGCGTCAGGCCACCGATCGCCTTAATGCGGCGCAGGAAGGCAAACGCGTCGGCGTCGGTTACCAGGTGCTCCTCGTCGACGATGCCTGGAAGCGCCGGGAGATCGATGAGGCCACTCGGCTGCCCTTGCGCCGCGAGCACCTCTCGCCATTCGGCGAAGCTCTCCCCGCTAATCGTCGCATAGACGAGGATGCCGCCGGGAGCCAGCAGCCGGCTGAGGCGGTCGAGCGCCGCAACCGGATCGGCGAGCCAATGCAGCGTCATGCTCATGGCAATGAGGTCGAAGGGGCCTTCGACGCCTGGCCGCGCGGCATCCGTGACCTCGAAGCTGATGCGCTTGCTGCTGCTCCGAAGATTGCGCCGGCATTCCTCGATCATCGCAGGCGCAAGGTCGCTCAAGACGAAGCTGCCATCCGGATAGTGCGCGACAAGGTGCCGGCTGAACACGCCGGTGCCGCAGCCGAGCTCGAGCACGCGGGGGCCGGAGAGCTCAGGCAGACAACGCGCCAGCCGCTCCGCGACGGCGCGCTGCAAATCGGCATGCGCTTCGTAGGACGCCGCCCGCGCGCCGAAGTTGCGGGCAATTTTGGCGTTACGGGTCGGTAGCATACGCAAAATCGAGGACATGGCGAGCACACCATTCAGGGTGCCTCAGAGGTAGCACATGGCCGCCAGTTTGCGACCAATGGATCTCGGCGCGGCCCCAAACGCCCTCGCTCATTGCCTCTGGGACTATGCCATCATCGCGGGCGGCAAGCGCGAGTATGGGACAATCGAGGTGGCCCTTCGCCTCACGGGCGTCCCAGTCCATCAGCCAGCCAAGACCTTCATCGAGCCGGTCGATGTTGAGCGCAGCCGGCGGCGCAAAGGCTTCGGTACCGCAGGCGCGCCAGAATGCCCCTAACGTGCCACCGGCATCTCGCTTGAGTTCCCGGCGCATGCCGGCGACCCGCGAAGCCGGTATCGGAGGACAAAAGCGGTCGAAGCCTTGAATGCTGACAAGCGCCCGGAAGCCCGCAGTCGCGGGCGTGCTCGCCCGCTCCCCTGCTCTGTTAAGCAGCCACAGAACGCCTAGGGAATGGCCGACGGCGATGGCGTCGCTCGGCCAATCCATCTGCCCCTTTGGACCACCTTCAACAAAGCCAAGATCGACAAGGCTGACCTCGGCCCCCGGGAGATGCCGGATCAGATCGTGCCAAATGCCGGTATGGAAGCCCCAGCCATGGACGAAGACAAAGCGCATCACCCGCGCTCAGCCAAGCGCGCTGCGCGGTAGCGCCTGGTCGTCGAGCGCGTCGAGCAAGGCATCGATATCGGCCTCGGTATGGGCAGCGGTGAAGGCAAGCCTGAGCCGCGCCGTTCCGGCCGGCACTGTCGGGGGCCTGATTGCTGTGACGAAGAAGCCCGCCTCGCGCAGCCTGTTGCTCAAGGCAAGAGCCGCATGATTGGTCCCCGCCATCAGCGGCACGATCTGCGTGGTGGATGCGCTGGTATCGAAGCCAAGGGCCCGTGCGCCTCCGCGAAACCGTTCGGCGAGGCCCGCCACGTGAGCGCGCGCGGAATCGAGCGACGGCAGGAGATCGAGCGCCGCGTCGATCGCGCCGAGCACGGGCGGCGGCAGCGCCGTCGAGTAGATCAGTCCGCTACAGCGATTGATGAGGTAATCGCGCAGCGTCGCCGAGCAGGCGACATAGGCGCCGAAGCCACCAAGGGCCTTGGAGAAGGTACCGATGACGAGGTCGGCCTCATCGGAGAGGCCACGCCCGCCCTCGCCCAAAATGCCGGTTGCATGGGCGTCGTCGACAATGAGCATGGCGTCATTCTCGCGCGCGAGCCGGCCGATTTCGGCAAGCGGCGCGACATCGCCATCCATGGAGAACACGCTCTCGGTCAGGATGAATTTCGGCCGGTTATCGTCTTGATATTGACTCAGAAGCTGGCCGAGATGGGCGGCGTCGCCATGGCGGTAGCGTATCTCGTGCGCACCCGCCGCGGCGCAGCCGAAATGCATGCTCGAATGATTGAACCGGTCGGAGAAGACCAGGGGCTCAGCACCAAGCACGCTCCGGTCGAGCAGCGCCTGCAACACCGCGGCGTTGGCCTGGAAGCCGGAGGCCATGATCAGAGCGGCAGGCTTCCACTTCAGCGCCGCAACCTTCGCCTCAAGCATCACGAAACTTGTGAGATTGCCGGTGACGAGGCGCGAGGCTCCAGAGCCCACGCCATAGGCTTCCGCCCACTCTTTCGCCCGCTCGACAAGGCCCTCGTGGAAGCGCAAGGCCAGATAGTCGTTGCTCGCCAGATTGAGGTAGGCCGTCCCCCCGATGCGAATGGCCCTTGCGTCGCGGGCTTCCACCGGGACCAGGTCGCGCCGTAAGCCCTCGCGGTCGCGCGTGTCGAGATAGGCTCCGTATCGGCTTTCGCTCCTTGCCATGATCCTGTATTAGCGAAGGGCCACACTCACAGCAATCGCATCGCTCCTGATCGTGACCGAGCTTCCGAATTTCCCGATTCCTATCAACGGCAAAGGACGCCCTGCGGAGACATCCCGCGAGCCGGCGGCCAAGCCTTGCGCGTTGCGTCACGACTGGCAAAAGGCGGAGGTCACGGCCCTTTTGAGCCAGCCGTTGCTTGAGCTGATCGATCAGGCGCGCGCGGTGCACCGGCGCCATCACGCCGACGGCAATGTCCAGCTCGCAAGCCTGCTCTCGATCAAGACCGGGTCCTGCCCCGAGGACTGCAAATATTGCCCGCAATCGGCCCATTACGCCAAGACGACGGGGATCGAGCGCGAGCAACTTCTCGATGTCGACAACGTGCTGGCCAAGGCCACGCTCGCCAGGCAAGCCGGCGCCACGCGCTTCTGCATGGGCGCGGCGTGGCGGGAGGTGAAGGACGGCGAACCGTTCGATCGCGTGCTCGCCATGGTACGCGGCGTCCGGGCGCTGGACATGGAGGCCTGCGTCACCCTCGGCATGTTGACGCAAGCCCAGTCAGACCGGCTGGCCGAAGCCGGGCTCACCGCCTACAACCACAATCTCGATACCTCGCCGGAATTCTATGGCGAGGTCGTCACGACGCGCTGCTATCAGGACCGGCTCGACACGCTGGCCCGCGTTCGCCGCTCAGGGGTGCAAGTCTGTTGCGGCGGTATCATAGGCATGGGGGAGAGCCTGGAGGACCGGGCCGGGCTACTCGTGACGCTGGCCAACCTCGATCCCCACCCCGAAAGCGTTCCGATCAACGCCCTCGTCGCCGTGCCGGGCACGCCAATGCAAGACCTGCCGCCCATCGATCCGCTCGACCTTGTACGCATGGTGGCCGCGGCACGCATTCTGATGCCCGCTTCGCGGGTGCGATTGTCAGCGGGACGGCGCAGCCTCACCAAGGAGGCGCAGCTCCTTTGCTTCATGGCCGGCGCCAATTCGATCTTCTATGGTGACAAGCTGCTCACCACCGCCAACAACGATACCGCTGATGATCTCGCGCTGATCGAGGAGGCGGGCTTGCGCGTGGAAGTGGTTTGAATTGAACCCCCTCCATTACCCTCTCCCTCAAGTTGAGGGAATAGGCTCCGCTTCCGATCTCACTGGCTGAACCCATGTCCCGCATTGTCTATGTGAATGGTAGCTTCGTGCCGGAGGCCGACGCCAAGGTCTCCATTTTCGATCGCGCCTTCCTGTTTGCCGATGGCGTCTATGAGGTGACGGCCGTGCTTGGGGGGCGCGCGCTCGATCTCGAAGCCCATCTTGCGCGCCTCGACCGCTCCCTCGCCGAGATGCAGATCAGCCCTCCCCTCACCCATGCGGAACTCCGCGCCTTGCATGAGGAGCTGATCGCACGGAATGGGGTCGAGGAAGGCATCGTCTATCTGGAAATTACGCGAGGGGTGGCGGACCGCGATTTTCTCTATCCCGCGGATGCAGCGCCGACCGTCGTCGCCTTCACCCAGAGCCGGCCGCTGCTCGACAACCCCTATGCCGTGACCGGGGTCAAGGTCATCACCCTCCCCGATCTCCGCTGGAAGCGGCGCGACATCAAATCCACCGCCCTGCTCGCTCAAGCCATGGGCAAGCAGCAGGCAAAGCTCCGCGGCGCGTACGAGGCCTGGATGGTGGAGGACGGCGTCGTCACCGAGGGCACCTCATCGACCTCCTTCATCCTCGACGCAGAAGGCCGCCTCCGCACCCAGCCGCTCGGACACCACATCCTGCCGGGGGTGACGCGCCGCGCCGTGCTGCGGCTCGCCGAGACCGAAGGCCTCACCATCGAGGAGCGGCCGTTCACGGTTGCCGAGGCACTGCAAGCCCGTGAAGCGTTCCTCACCGCCGCATCTGCCTTCGTGTTGCCCGTGGTGGAAATCGACGGCGTCGCCATCGGAAACGGGCGGCCAGGACCGATCGCGCAAGCATTCCGGCGCCTCTATGTCGAGGAAGCAAGCAAAGCCTGACGTGTCTTGGGAACCGTGCCGGGGCTTCGGCGTTGGTCTTCCATGGCAAGATTGCTCTACTGGCTCGTCTACAATTTCGATCTCGGACCTCTCGGTCCTTCACTCATGGACTTAGCCGTCTGGACTTGACTCCACCGACGTAGGCGGCGTGCCGCCGATGGCAGCGCCTCCCCTGCCTTTCGCTTTTTCGCACCCGACCAGACCCTCAGCTTCAAGCGCTAAGCTTGCTTGGCCGTTGCTTTGGCCTATAGGCTTCGGTGCGGATTGGCGTAATTTCGGTCGGTTCGCCAGCAAGCGGCCTCCCCGCTTCCATCGCACAGGCGTGAGCATGCCCGAGACCGGCGAGCTGACCATCGCGCTGAGACCGCTCCCGAAACTGGGGCTGCGATTGGTGGCCCTCATTAACGCGGGTGCGGGAACTGCCGACCACAAGGGCGCCGAGCGCGTGCGCGCCGTCTTGGCGCCCGCCTTCAAGCGGCTCAACGTCACGGCCGAGCTTCACTTCTGCACGGGCCCGGAGCTTAGGAAGCTCGCGGACATGGCTTTGGCGCGGGTCAAGGCCGGCGAGATCGACGCGGTGGTGGTGGGCGGTGGCGACGGCAGCATCCGCACGGTCGCAGGCGTGCTTGCCAATACCGGCGTTCCTCTGGGCATCCTACCGCTTGGGACCTTGAACCATTTTGCCAAGGACCTCGGCATCCCCATGGAGCTCGACAGGGCAGCGGAGGCAATCGCCAATGGCGCGGAGCGTGTCGTTGATCTCGCCGAGGTCAATGGCGAGGTGTTCGTCAACAATTCCTCGATCGGCATCTATCCCTATATCGTCATCGACCGGGAACGGCGCAGGGCCAACCAGAAGCTCGCCAAATGGATGGCCATGGTGCCGGCGTTCTTCCGCATGCTGCGGCACTTTCCGCGCCGACAGCTCGCGATCTCGGCCGAAGGGTGGACGCGACCCTACCGCACGCCTTGCCTGTTCATCGGCAACAACGAATACGGCATGGAGCTGTTCACCTTGGGCAAGCGTCAGCATTTGGATCGGGGTGAGCTCTGGTTCTACGTGGTGAAGCCGCGAAACCCGCTCGGCTTCTTCTGGATGGTTTGCCGCATTTGCTTCGGCAAGGCCGAGCAGGCGCGTGACATCGAGACCTTCAGGCTCGGGGACGCCAAGGTCCGCTCGACGACGAGCCGGCTGCCCGTGGCGCTCGACGGCGACGTCGAGATCATCCACCCTCCCCTTCACTACCGCTCGCGGCCTGGAGCGTTGCGCGTCATCGTTCCGGCGGGGACCTAAGCGAACCTCGGCAGAGGCGAAGTCGAGCAGACGGTCCTCAGTTTCTTTCAGTTGGGACAGGCGCGATTCTACTTCTTCTGGGTGACCGTCCTGATCCCCCCCCCGCAGCTCTCCGCGTGTGCCCACCGGACGTACCGTATACCAAATCCCTGAGTGTGTGACTCACGAGGTTATTCACGAATCGATGGCGATCTGATTCAACATGGCAAAGGGAGGGAGGTTTGCCATGGCTACTCCAATTACGTTGCGGGATGACTTTGGCGCGTTGGCGTTGCGTGGGTTGGCGAAGAGGACGGGGGATGTGAATCAAAGCCGGTGCCTCTTGGCGCTTGCCGAGATTTACGACGCCGGCTCGCGCGGGCAAGCGGCGCGCATTGGCGGTGTCGGTCTGCAGACGATCCGCGACTGGGTGCTGCGGTTCAATGCTAGGGGGCCGGAGAGTCTCATCGATGGCAAGGCGCCGGGACGGTCGCCCAAGCTCAACGGGGCCCAGCGCCAGGAACTCGCTCGCATGGTCGAGAGCGGCCCGATCCCGGCGATCCATGGTGTGGTGCGCTGGCGGCTGATCGATCTGGCGCAGTGGGTGTGGGAGGAGTACCGCATCAGGATCGCCAAGCAGACTTTGAGCCGGCAGCTGCGGGCGATGGGCTTCCGCAAGCTCTCGGCCAGGCCGCGCCATCGCGCTCACAACGAGCATGCCGCCGAGGCGTTTAAAAAAACTTCCCCGACCTGCTGGCACAGATCGAGGGCCGACAGACCGCGGGCGCCAAGATAGAGGTCTGGTTCCAGGACGAGGCCCGCATCGGCCAGAAGAACAAGATCACGCGCCGCTGGGCTAGGCGTGGCACCCGCCCCCACGCGCCGAACGACCAGCGTACGTCATCAACCTATCTCTTCGGCGCCATCTGTCCCAAAGAGGGCAAGGGCGCAGGCCTTGTCCTACCGTTCTGTAACAGCGCGACCATGGCCCTGCATCTCGCCGAGATCTCGCAGGCCGTGGCGCAAGGTGCTCATGCTGTCCTGCTCATGGATCAAGCTGGTTGGCATAGCTCGGCCAAGCTCGAGGTGCCCGACAACATCACCATCGTCCTGTTCCCGCCCCGCTCGCCCGAGCTCAACCCGGTCGAGAATGTCTGGCAGTTCATGCGCGACAACTGGTTGTCGAACCGAGTCTTCACATCCTATGACGACATCATCGACCACTGCTGTGAAGCTTGGAACAAGCTCGTCGATCGACCCTGGACGATCATGTCCATCGGCATGCGCGATTGGGCCCATGGGTCACGATCATAGGGACTTGGTATTAGCCGCACGCCGGGTCCCATTGATTCAGCTGCTGAAATGAATTGCACACCCGCTGTCTGAAGAACCGTTTGAATCTTCCATAGCGTGCGAGCGGATCCTGTTATCTCGCTGGCTAGTTCAATGCGCTTCAAAGTCGATATTCCCACATCGGCAAGTTTGGAAAGTTCTCGGGGCGCGCCTTGAAGCGCCTCCCGATCTCCCGGCTGGTGCCGACCGGCACGATCGATTTGGTGGCGATCACCGTGAGGCCGTCGAGATGCGGTGCGAGCTCCTCAGCGGCCTGGAATACGAAGCTGAGATCGGCATGACCATCGCCTCGCCGCGTCGGCGTGCCGACCGCGAGAAACACGAGATCAGCCTCGCCGATCGACTGCGAGAGCTCGGTGGCAAAGCCGATGCGCCCCTGCACCGAGGTTGCGTTCCAACAGCTCATCGAGGGGCGGCTCGTAGATCGGCACCCGGCCCCGGCGGAGCTCCTCGATCTTGCTCGGGTCTTTATCGACGCAAGTGACGGTCCAGCCGAACCCGGAAAAACAGGCGGCGGAGACAAGGCCGACATAGCCCGCCCCAATCATCGAGAATGTTCACGAAACAAGCCCCCGCGGAATTCCAGACGAGCAGCTTCCTAGTGCATTGTTCGGCCATTTTCAATGCGGTTAGGCTACAGGCCCACGACGCCAAACTCTGTCGCGAATGGGTTGGGGTCGCGCATTGTCTATGCTAAGTCCGCACTCGGACGAGTTGTAGACCAAGACGGGCGGGCGATGCGAGAAATCTTGCCATTCATCCTTTGTGGAGGATCCGGCACGAGGCTTTGGCCACTCTCGCGCGAGGCCTATCCAAAGCAATTCCACAGGATCACCGGGCCGGAGACGCTATTCCAGCAGACCTGTACAAGGCTTAGCGGCGACCTCTTCGGCGATCTCTCTGTGCTCAGCAACCATTGCCATCGATTTCTCATCGCCGAGCAGCTCGAGGAGATCGGTGCCAGCGCGGCAAACATCGTGCTTGAGCCGGCCGGCAGAAATACGGCGCCTGCGGCCTGCATAGCCGCGCTGATTGCAGCCCGCACTGAGCAGAATTCGCTCGTCCTGCTCGCGCCCGCCGACCATTTGATCCCCAACGCCAGCGCCTTCGCCGACGCGGTAACGACTGGCATCGACGCAGCGCGTGAGGGTGCGCTCGTGACCTTCGGCGTCGAGCCCGATTGTCCGCATACGGGCTACGGCTATATCGAGACCCAGAGGGCAGAGAGCGCCGCACTTCCAGTCAGCCGCTTCGTGGAGAAGCCATCGCGGGAGACCGCGGAAGCGTTTCTAGACAGCGGCCGCTTTTTTTGGAACGCCGGCATCTTTTTGTTCAGAGCTGGAACCATGTTGGAGCTGTTTCAGAAGCATGCGCCCGAAATCTTAGCGGTTTGTCGTCGCGCGCTCAACGAGGCGGTCAAGGATCTAGATTTCCGGATCTTGGGCAAAACGTATGCCCAAGCGTCTGCCATCTCCCTTGACCACGCCATTGCCGAAAAAGCCGACAAGATCGTTTGCGTGCCTCTCAATACGCCATGGAGCGACGTTGGCTCCTGGTCCGAAATCTGGAATTTTATGGAGAAGGACCAGAGCGGCAATGTCGTGCAAGGCGAGGGAAAGATCATCCTGCACAACAGCACCAACAGTCTGGCCTATACCGATCGTGCTTGTGTCGCACTCGTTGGCGTCGACAATTTAGTGGTGGTGGCCATGGGCGATGCGGTGCTAGTCGCGTCAAAGAATCAGGCCGAAGATATCAAGACGGTGGTCAATTATCTTAAAGGAAGCGGTCAAAACGTCGCCCTGCAGCACGATAGGGTGCACCGGCCCTGGGGCTGGTATCAGGGACTGAACCGGGGCGAACGCTA
>Ga0315284_10002250_pt1 | contig 27712 bp, 30 predicted proteins | sample YL17G09_16_MG_FD_203696 | JGI IMG/M metagenome (GOLD analysis project Ga0315284, IMG submission 203696) | Sediment microbial communities from Yellowstone Lake, YNP, Wyoming, USA - YL17G09_16 | ecosystem: Environmental > Aquatic > Freshwater > Lake > Sediment | place: USA: Wyoming | collected...
CCTGTAAGTTGATTTGACGAAGTGACTTCTACCGACGCCGTTACTTCTGCTGAAATTGGTGGTTGTTCATATTTTATCTCACCTTTTATCCCTAACTTTTCCATAAGCGAAAGATAAATAGTATGACCTTCTGGTTTTAGTTTAGGAAAAGCATCTACTAACTTTTTCACCAGAAACTCATGACGGAACCACGTCAATTGACGAGGTTCAAATTGTATTTTGGGACAAGTCATTGGATCAATTATATTGACTACAACCAAAATCATGGCCAATTCTTGCTCATCCAAACTATGTAATTGGTCTAAGGTCATTCAATCAATATCCAAATTATTGGATTTACATTTTGGACAAACTTTATCGGGATCTTTCTTATAATCATCCCACGTTATCCACTTCATCTTGCGAATTCGATTGGCGAACTTTTCATATTCTCTTGCTAATACTTCTCGCTTGGTAAGTTTGCCATTTTCGCGTATAAATTGGGAGTCATTTGAGAATAACTCGTCGATTTTTGGGTTAAACAAAGTATTGTTCCACGACGAGAGATACTTAGCCGGGTTATATCCGTCCGGACTATAAAAGTCATCTTGTTGCCAGTCACAGTTGTGACAATGAATAAATGCCATAAATCAATATCTAAATGTATAATTATTTTTCACACACCACGTTTCACATTCTAGCAGTGTCTTTCCACAAAATAAAACTTCACTCGAATCATTAGACTCAACATAAAATCCCCGGCGATCCAATTATATTTAATATAAACGAAATTGCTCATTTTTTAAATCATACCTCAAATTTCAAAATCAATCAACTTTTTTTAATATGGGACGGGATGTCCTGGAGAACAATTCTTTAAAAAATGTTTACATCGGTCGTGTTTTTCTCTATACTAGATCATAATGAGCAAATTACTAAAGAAAAAAAGGATAGTTAGTTTCAGTCAATTTTCTAATTGGTGGACTTGTTCGCATAAGTGGTATCGAGATTATATCTTACACGAAAAAGAATTCGAGGACAATCTAATTATGACCTTTGGAACAGCCATCCACGAGGCTGTCCAAGATTACATTAGAACACTTTATGAACAGGGAGACAAGGAAGCCGAATCTTTAGATTTGATGGCAAAATTCATGGGAACCTTCAAGCGAGAAATTGAAAAAAAGGGAATTAAGCATACTCCCGAAGAGTTTAATGAATTCGTAGAAGATGCCAAGAACGTTTTGGCCGAGTTTGTCGAACCCGCCAATCGTCTTCGTCATTTCCCACGGGACAAGTGGGAACTACTTGGAATTGAAGATGAACTCAAAGAGGATATTGTCAACAACGTCACATTGGATGCCAAACTGGATCTTGTTCTACGTGAAAAGATGTCGGGTGATATTCGTATTATAGACATCAAGACCAGCAACAACGGATGGACTAATTACGCCAAAGAGGATTTCACTAAAACAAGTCAATTAGTTCTTTATAAAGCAATCTATAGCAAAAAACATAACATTCCACTCAGTAAGATTCATGTTGAGTTTTTCATCCTCAAACGTAAGCTATATGATCTTACGAAAACTCGTTATGAGCAGAGCCGTATTCAGATTTTCAAGCCCTCATCTTTCCAAAAAGATGTCATTCAAGTCATCCAGGAATTCCGAAAATTTGTTGAATATTGCTTTACTCCTGAAGGTGTTCACAACATCCAACAAAAGTATCCGAAAATTCCCGGTAAAAACCGCAGAAATTGTAAATTTTGCAATTACCTCAAAAATGGAAAATGTGATGCGATAGCAGATCCAATATAAATAATTTTCTTCGTTCGTTTTCCTAATTCGCCAATAGTTATACTCAAATACACATATCAGTAGATATGTAGAAATGTATAACTATGAAAAATAATAGAGTTGCAACGACTATCAAGGTAGAAAGTACCTTATATGATGAATTTAAAGTTCTCGGAGTTAGGCATAAGCTTACCCTACAAGGACTTATAGAAAAAACAATATTCCGCTACGTAAACGAAGAAAATTTCCGTGCTGAAATAAATAACTTCGTTCTTCCATTAACTACTGTAGTTCCAGCAATTACGTCTTCAATCGCAAGCTAATCTTCCAACCAAAAGTTACATTATGAAGATAAATGATCATCCACTAATAATAGACAGAAATTATAAAATTATAAAAGTGTGGAATACTCAACACAAAAAATATACCAATTTATCATTTGAACTTATCTCCGATTTATATAAGTTCATAAACACCACTGAAAAATTTCCAGGAATAAAATATAAATAATATTTTCTGTTTTTTTCTGCTTTTTTCTGTTTTCGTCAATATGTATATGCATGAAAAGGAAAAAAATATCGATTCAAATATCTGAATATATTCATAAAACATTAAAAGGATTTTGTAATGAAAATGGATATAAATTAAGCGGATTTATTGAAAAATCAATATTAAATCAAATATCAGGTAGTATTGAATATAAATCCTAAACATATGGAAAATAATATCGTAAAATGTGAATTGTGTGGATTAGAAATGAGAACCAGAATAAATGGTTCACATCTTTTCCGGTCACATCATATCACATTGAATGAATACAGAAAAAAGTTTCCTGACGCTCCTATAGGAAAACGAACTCCAAAAATCCAAAAATATACCTGTCAAATATGTAATGAAACTATTGGTTCGGTTCAGCATTTTACAACCCACCTACAAATTCATAATATATCACCTGAAAACTATTTTATACAATACATTTTAAATGGAAATGTTCCCCTGTGCAAATGTGGGTGTGGCAAATTTCCATCATTCATAAGCATTCAAGAAGGATACCACAATTATATTATTCATCATGCTCCGATGTGGAATATTGGATTGACCAGAGAAAATGACAATAGGGTAAATCATATGTATGATAAAAGAAAAGTGTGGAACAAAGGACTTTCCAAATCAACAAGCGTAAAAGTAACCGATGTTGCATCCAAAATACAAAAGTCGTGGAATCAAAACAATCTCAAACAACGCTCGGCATCATACAAAAAGAATATGCTGAAAAAATATGGAGTGGAAAATGGATTTCAACTCGAAAGTATAAAGGAAAAATCTAAACAAACGTGTCTTAAGAAATATGGAGTAGAAATCCCACAATTTAGCAATGACATAAAATATAAATGGAAAATTTATACCTTCCCAAGTGGTAAAACAACCAAATATCAAGGATATGAAAACTTCGGGTTAGATCTTTTATCACAAAAATACACCGAAAGTGATATTATTACTGACAGAAAAATAATACCAAAAATCAAATATATTGATTTTGATGGAAAGGTTAGGAGATATTGCCCCGATATGTGGATACCAAAAGACAATCTACTTGTCGAGACAAAATCAAACTATACTTACAAGTTACACAAACAAAACGTTCATCATAAAAAAGAAGGAGTTATTACCAGTGGTTATAACTTTCGTCTTCTTGTTTTCAATGATGACGGAACATTAAATGATACAATAAATGACTAATAATCAACTAAATATGTCCGTTAAGGAGGCGGAGAGTCGTCATAAGAAGAAAATTCTTCTTCTTAGTGACGACCTCTGATTAGAATGAATTCTGGTATTGCGACAATGAGTCGAGAATTGGTATTGTCAACTGTCCATAAATATAATTGGGTACAAATTGCTGGAGCAATTTCACACCCCGAAAAAGGACATTTATTCGACCTTTCTCAATCCACAAACGAATTGAAAAAGATCAAAGATGCTTATGTAAAGCTCTATCCCACCGATGGATATGGCAACGAACAAATGCTATTTCAAATCATATCCATAGAAAAACCAAATGCTATTCTCCATTTTACAGACCCACGGTTTTGGGGATGGCTTTATGCTCTGGAAAAACAAATCCGAAGTGCAATACCATTAACTTATCTTAATATATGGGATGATGTTCCTCACCCGATGTACAATCGTGCATTCTATGAAAGTTGCGATGGATTGTTTTCTATTAGCAAGCAAACTACGAATATCAATAAATGGGTAATGGAACCTAAAAATTGTTGTCATATTGGGGATGGTCCCATGAATGGAAGAACATTACTTCAATATTGTCCACACGGAATTGATGGCGAGACATTCGTGCCTGTTCCAAAGAATGACACCAAAATGGTAGAATTTCGCAAGAGGCTTTTTAATGGAAAAGATTACAAGTTTATAATTCTTTATAACAGCAGAAATGTACATCGTAAGCGCACAAGTAATATTATGCTTGCCTATCGGCAATTCTGTGATAACCTTCCAAAAGAAGAAGCAGAAAAATGCTTACTAATTCTTCATACGGAAATCATGCAAGAAGCTGGTACAAACCTGGTTGCGATCAAAGAAGCATTTTGTCCTAACTATAATATTCTCTTTTCTCCGGGTAAATTAACACCACAAGACATGTGTTTACTTTATAATACGGCCGACATAACAGTCAATGCATCGTCTAATGAGGGGTTCGGTCTTTCAGCCGCAGAGAGTATTATGTGTGGAACACCTATCACGGTTACTGTGACGGGTGGGTTACAAGACCAAATTGGACAAGTAGATGATGAAGGAAAACCAGTCGTATTTGATGCCAATTTTGGATCAAATAGCATTGGAAAATACAAAAAACATGGCCCGTGGGCATATCCAGTATGGCCAGTTTCTCGCCTCGTTCAAGGAAGTATTCCTACTCCATATATTTTTGATGATATAACGAAATGGGAAGACTTTGGTGATGCTTTCATGTATTGGTATCTTATGGGAGATAAAAAACGCGAAGCGTGTGGGGCAGAAGGTCGTAAATGGGCATTAAATGAAGGTGGGTTGAACGCCAAGAACATGGGGCAAACCTTCATTGACGGAATGGAGTACATATTTACCAACTGGCAAAAGCCTAAAAAGTTTGATATATATTCACTCAAGGATTATGTTGGAAACACAATGCTTAATGGTAATATGGGATTTGAAATTCCAAGCATAGACAAAAATAAACTTTTACATCAAATAGAAAATTTAAAAATTGATATGAATGACACATACGAAATAAAAATTACAGACACCGATTATTTTTACATGGTGGACAACCAAGTCCGCAATGCCATGAAAGAATTCGAGACATCTGTTTGTTTGATTCAAGCACGAAGAGTTTTGGAAAAATCTAAAATTCTCTCTACTGAATTGGTGGATTATCCTACTGAAGGATATTATTACGAAACCGAGACATTAAGAGAATATTTCAAAATATTAAGAAACTTACAACATACCAAGAAATTTTGGGGAAGACTTGTCGATTGTGACGAGTTGGAGTTTCTGAAAAAAGTATGTGACAATGATCTGTTTGGTATTATAGATCCGTTAGGAAGAAATCTCGATGCTCCAGTAAAACGAAGATATGATATTCTTACTTTGACTATGGAAAACAAAGCGGTATTCCCCGATCATGATAAAACTCCAAGACCTTGGACTATTGATAGAATAATAAATGGATTGGGGACAATGTACAATAACCGAACAAATTTGGTAGAATTGGCATATCTTACTAGAGATCCAAAATGTCTTTGTTGCGGTGCTGAAACCAATTGTCTAAACCGAATGTTTGCGTGTATAAGTGGATCATATTCGATGGGTAATGGACCTATCCCAAAATATATATGGGATATTAGTCCAGAAGTAGAATCGTTGGGAATACAAATCGTAGAAGCATATAATACACTTATTTATCCGAATAAAATTGTTGCTCCATCATTAAAAAATCATTTGTATCTCAATACTAAACCCAAACTTCCAAGAGTAGCATTATTAGGATATATAACAGAAACCAATGAATATTATTATTGGATATTAAATGAACTTAATCTATTGACTGATGTTTATAGTAGAGAAATCATAACTACCGAAAGCTATGCCAACAAAACCAGGACGGAATTTTTGGGAAATATTTATGGATGTAAACCAATATAATATGAATGAATCTGTAATTTATGACCACCATTGGGGTGGAGGTTCCACAAAAAGATGGATTGCTGGAAAATACTTAGTATCTGCTACATTCTCAACTGGGTCCACAATTTATGTAGAAACTTTGGATCATCCTGGTGTTAGAGAAAATGGATGGTTCTACATGGCTGAATCTGTAGATGAATGTGTCTCCAGACTAATCTCTAAAATAGAAAATGGATGGAAACATGCTTGTTGGAGAGAAAACAACGGAAGCTACTATGGTAAACCCAAATATATTGACCAGCTATCGGAAGAAAAAATCAAAGAAATTGAGGACAACCCAAATTTTAGCTGTTGGGAATATATCAGTGAATACAAATGGGGAAAATTCGTTAAAAAAACAGTTTACAACCCCAATAAATATGCATATGAGAATTTTCCACATCAATTATAAAAAGATATGAAAGCAGATATAATAGAAATTGGAGAGAATGATAAAATAATGATTCATCACGATATTGGGAATATGCCTCCTGAAGACGTAGATAAATATTGTGAAAAGTTAATGAAAAAATTCATCTCCATTTTTGGAACTGGGCACGTTTCGCTTTTTCCAGTCCGAGATGGAAAGATATGGGACTTTACAATCATAAAAGTCACAATCACAAAAAAATAAAAAAAGTTGTCTAAAATAGACAAGCGTGTTATTATTAATTCAAAATTATGGTTACAATTCAAGTAAAAAATATCGAAGGTAAAACAGTCCTTCCCATTGCAGGGAGCGAACTTGCAGCAGGTTACGACATTGTGGCAATTGATGATCCGGTGATTGTAGGAGAAAGTATTACGAAGGAAGGAGACTTTTTTCCATTGTATCATCATATTGATTACATTGAGTATCATACGGCATTATATATCAGTCCCCTAGATGCCAGCCCGGAATTCACCCATCATAATCGAGAAACGTATCATACGCTTCTTCACCCACGATCTTCAATTCGAAAATATAATTTAGTACTTGCCAATAGCATTGGACTTATAGATAATGATTATCGAGGCGAGCTCATTTTATGCTTCAAGTATATCTGGCAACCAGAAGATTTTGTGATGGAATCTGGTAGTTTTTTGGGTAAAATCAACCGAGAAAAAATCTATAAAAAGGGAGACAAAATTGGCCAACTCGTCGCCGAGAAAACCAACCCAACAGAATTCGTATTAGTAAATGAGTTGGATGCTACCGCACGCGGTCGCGGCGGGTTCGGTTCCAGTGATAATAAAGAAGAACCATCCAATCCATCAATAATAAAAATCCAGGGTAAGCTTCAACAGGCAAATCCAAAAGATATAAAAGCAGAAAAAGCCCAGGATGAAGAATCTAACTTGGTTACCGGACATATTATTGACAAATACCAGAAAGCCGGTGGAATTCCTGTTAGGAAGAAGTATAGCGACGAAGTTAAGGAACGAGAACAATTATGATAAAAAACAAATCTTTATTCATATATTATCTCAAATTGGAAATGATAAAGTATAATGAAAAAAATTATAGTACAAAAAGCATTGGAAGAAGCACAGTACTTTTGCGATAAACATCCAGACCGTGAATGTTTCTCAGAACTTAAAACTGCCAGTTGGTATGGTAGCAAATTCGATATGACGGGGATTGAAACTCATCTTTGTGATGAATGCTTGGCAGAAGTATATGCTGAACTATTTGATAAATTCAAAGTGAAACCTATAGATATTGAAATTTAATTATGAAAATAAAACAACTGTTAGAAGTGGAAATGATAAAGTATAATGAAACATGGAATGATGTCGAAGCATCGACAATTTCTAATGATAATTTAAACTTAGAAGCACGAGAAAATTATTATTCGATAAGTATATTTAATATATGGACAAAAAATAGAATCTATTTTTCCACTACATATGATGATATGCCGGGAATAGATAGTATATCCAGAAATCCCACAGAAATTCCACGCGAAATAAATTGTGATTATGTCAATGAACACCAATATGTTAAAGAAATTAAATATGAATCTAACATACCAATGGATCAGTGGAATAAAACCGAAATGACGTTGTTTCGTGAAGCGAAAAAAATAGCATTAGAAAAAATGAATAAAAATATATGAGTAAACCTATTTGTATTCTACAATCTCCAATATGGACGAGGAGCGGATATGGAGATTGGGCCTTGTCAGTTGGCAAAAGCCTTCTTCGTTATGGTAAATTCGATTTAAAAATCGCACCCACGGTATGGGGTGCGTGTAGCAAGAAAAATTTAGACTCGGAAATCAATGATCTCGAGGGTAAGGAGCTTTTGAATTGTATTCTTAAAAGTCAACTGCCTCGTCAACCCGAAGTATTCATTCAAATGACGATTCCAAACGAATTCGCCACTCCCGCGAAATATAACATTGGTATGACGGCTGGTATTGAGAGCACATGCCCCCGCGCCGAATGGTTGGAAGGATTGAACCGAATGAATGTCAACTTCGTTACTTCTCAACATGCCAAGGACATTTTTGCAAGTGCTGTTTATGCAAAGAAATTGCCAAACGGAACATCCGAAGATTTGATTGTAAAAAGTCCTATGGAAATTTTATTCTGGGGAGCAAATACCAAAATATATCGAAAAACAGATGAAAAGTTGGCATCGGTGGAAGAGTCTTTCAAATCTATTCCCGAACCATTTGTATTTCTCTTTGTAGGTCAATGGACTGCTGGGAACATTGAAGCAGACCGTAAAGCCATTGGCTATCTTATCAAGACCTTTTTGGAAACGTTTGCTAACATGGACAATCCTCCCTGTCTTGTTCTTAAAACTAGCGGAGCACAACTCTGTGTTATGGATAAATATGAGTGCCTTAATAAAATCAATGATGTTACCAGCATGGTCAAACAATCCATGACCGGCGCAAGATTGCCGAATGTTTACTTGTTACATGGAGAATTGGATGACCAAGAAATGAATGCACTTTTTAATTATGAAAAAGTAAAGGCACATGTTTCATTTACCCATGGAGAAGGATTTGGTCATCCACTTCTTCTCGCTACGTTGAGTGGGAAACCCGTTATTACTCCCCAATGGAGCGGTCATTTGGATTTCCTAAATCCAAAACTAGCAAAGTTTTTCCCTGGTAGCTTAGTTCCGGTTCCAGACGCAGCAATCAATGACTGGTTCATTAAGGATGCCCGATGGTTCAGCGTAGATTATAAAGAGGCGGGAAGAATACTCAAAAATATATTCCAAAACTATGATGCTAAATTATTAGAAAACGCCGAGAAACTTCGTGTCGAAAATTCCGAGAAATTTTCGATACAAGCTATGGATACTGCATTTCACGCTTTGTTAGATAAGTATATTCCACCATTTGCAGTAGAAGAACCCATCAAGCTACCTAAACTAAAAAGAATAAATATGCCGAGAAGCGAGTCAGAATTAACATGTTCCTATAGCAGTAGCAGTAAGTAATATGAAATATGATCTCTTTATCATATTTAATAACTATAAAAAATGAAGATTCTACTCTTAAGAATCTACTGGAGAGAATAATTAGTCTAATCGAACCATCGGACGAAATTATCATCTTGGATGATTTTTCAGACAACTCAAAAACCAAACAAATTCTTTTAGAATACTCCAATAAAATCAATGTAAGAGTATGTCAACATGCCCTAGATAATGATTATGGTAGTCATAAAAATTATGGTATAGAACAATGTAATGGTGATTTCATATTTGCTATCGATGCGGATGAATTACCACCAGAAACACTACTTGGAGAAAATCTCCATGCTTTATTAGAAGAAAATCCTGGTATAGAAGCGTATGCTATCCCCCGTATTAACGACTTTAGAGGTGTAACTGAACTTGATGCTAGGCAGTGGGGGTGGAAATTGGATATATCTCCAACTTATGAACGAATGAGAGTTAATTTTCCGGATTATCAATTTCGAATTTTTTTAAGATCCTATCCACGAATAAGCTATAAAAGGCGTCTTCATGAAAAAATAGAAGGATATTCCAAATATTGTATTCTTCCCGCCAATGAAGATTATGCATTATATCATGATAAGACCATAGAAAAACAAAGAGAAACCAATGGGGTATATAATATTTTATTTACACAAGAAGAAAATAGAGGTCATAAACCAGTATGAAAATTGGAATATCATTAACCGGAGTATCATACAGCACGACCGGAAAGCAAAGAGATTTTCGCAAAACATGTGATAATTTCTACGATACATTGTATGATCCCTTGGCGGTATCTCATACGGTGCCAGTTTATACTACAACATATCCACACGAATTACAGGATGAGCTGTTAGAGACCTATCAACCAACAAAGTCTCAATTCATTCCATTCGCGGGTTCTTACCCGAGGTCAACATTTATGCACGGACTATGCCTTGTGGAAGATGAAGCATTGGATATTTTGATTTGTACTAGATTTGATATTCATTTCAATCAAAAGATAATCGACTTAAATGTGGATTATGAAAAGTTCAATTTTCTATTCAAGGAAAAAGTTACGTGGGACTCTAATAAATTTGTATGTGATAATTTCTTTGTAATCCCCTTCAAGTATTTGTATAGCTTGGCAGATGCAATTGAAAATCTTCAGTCAGACGGTCTTTACCCTCCTCATACTTTTATGCACCATATTTATGACTATATCGTAACAGAAGTAGGCGAGAAAAATGTTCATTTTATTGCTGGTGACGAACAAGGATTCAGTCATGATAACCGATTTTACAAGTTAGTACGAACCGAAGTATGATAAAATTATTTTCTATTTTTATGATTTATGCCGATACTTATATTCAATAGAGTGAATATCACATCTAATATGAACTAAATAGAATATTATGATTAGGGCAATATTATTTGATTTGGATGGAGTTTTAATAGAATCCACACGACAATTACATTTTTTAGCTTTAAATGAAGCACTGAAAAAAATATCATCTGAATTTGTTATATCTCCCGAAGACCATATTAAAATTTATGATGGTCTTTCTACAAAAAGAAAACTAGAAATTCTTAATAATACAAAAAAATTGCCCCAATCATTAAATATTTTAATTGAAGATGATAAACAAAAAATAACATGGAAAATGTTAGAAAATTTAGATTATTCATCATCTCCAGTATCTATTATAAAAAATCTCAAGGAGTCTGGATTTAAACTTGGATTGTGTACCAATTCTATTAAAAAAACAACTAATATAATATTATATCATTTAAAATATTCTCACCTATTAGATGTAATATTAACAAATGAAGATGTAGAATTTCCAAAGCCATCGCCAGAAATTTATAAAAAAGCAATGACTATTCTCGATATATTACCAGAAGAAAGCATCATTTTAGAGGATGCACCATCCGGGTTAAAAGCTGCATTTTCATCCGGAGCAAATGTTCTTAAAATAAAAAATATAAAAGAAGTTAACCTATGCCGAATAAATAGATTTATTCAATCAATAAATAAATTGGAATTGTGTTTACAGAAACACACAGAATTTAAAACATTAATACTTAAAAAAAGTATATCTCAATTTAACGGTCACTTTCAGTCGGAAGTATTGTGTCCTCGCTGTAATAAAATACGACTTGTAAATAATCACAACATTATAGCACAGATCAACAAAAAAGTTTTTACTGGAAAATGTATTACTTGTAATCCATCCGTCTTTCAAAATGGTTCTAAACACAAATTTTATAATTCAAACAAATTATCAACACATGGATATAGAATATTAAATATATCCGAATTAAATGACAGTGATAAAGCTTTGTCATATCCTATGTCGTGGAAATCAAAAAATAAGCCAGAATATGTATTCGAACATAGATTGGTTATGGCTAAAAAATTAAATAGGCCATTATTTTATTATGAAATTGTTCATCATAAAAATGGAAAAAAAGATGATAATAATATCAATAATCTTTTATTAATGACGACTAAAAACCATCACCCCGGGCATGGGGATGACTTTTATCAATTATGGCAAGAAGCAGAAACCAAAATACAAGAACTAAAACAAAAATATGAATCTTAATATAGTAATACCAATGGCCGGTGAAGGTAAACGGTTTTGGAATAGAGGGTACACATTTCCAAAACCATTGATTCCAATTCAAAATATGAATGGAGACCCAATGATAAAAGTAGTAGTAGAAAATTTGAGATTGGATGCTAATTATATTTATATTTGCCGAGAAGAACATGCGAATAAGTATAATATAGAATCAACATTGAAACTCATTACTCCATTATACAAATTTTTAACAATTGACTATTTGACCGAAGGTTCTGTATGTACATGTTTATTAGCCGAAAAATACATAAATAATGAGACCCCTCTTTTACTTGCGGATTGTGATCATTTTCCAATATGGAACGAAAAAGATTTTATAGAATTTACCACATCTGATATTGATGGAATTACTGTAACATTTCCAAATTCTCACCCAAAATTTAGTTATGTAAAAATAGATGAAAATAAAAATGTTATAGAAATTCGAGAAAAAGATGTCATTTCAAATTTAGCAAATGTAGGTATCTATTATTGGAAACGCGGGTCTGATTATGTTAAATATGCCAAAAAGATGATCTCCAAAAATTTAAGAGTCAATAATGAATTTTATAACGCCCCCGTCTTCAATGAAGCAATTAAAGATAAAAAGAAAATAAGAATATATCAAATAGATAAACAGTGGGAACTCGGAACTCCGGAAGATTTAGAATATTTTATTAGTAATTATAGACCACAATTAAAAGTAAGATGATTTAACTCAAATCTCAAAGTATGAAAATCACGTTCGGCATCATAACATCACAAATATATGCGAGGTACATTCCCAACACTTCTCTGTCTGTAATCTTTGATAGCATTGCGAATGAACAAATTAACGATGATATTGAAATATTGGTGGTTGGAGGAGATAAGAGCTGGACTCAGGAAGAATATCGGTTTGTTGCTTTCGATGAGACGCAGAAATCCAAGTGGATTACCCGTAAGAAGAATATCATCACCGCCGAAGCTAAATATGACAATGTTGTGTATATGCATGATTATGTTACTCTTATGTCAGGATGGTATAAAGGAATGAAAAAATTTGAAGACAATTTCGATATTTGCATGACAAAGATACACAATGCCGATGGTACACGCTTTCGGGATTGGACATTGTGGGGTGATGATTTGGTAGAAGCAAAGGTATTCTCAAACAAACATGGTAAATATCTTCTTCCATATGATGTAACTCATTTTACCAGACACATGTATATTTCGGGAGCATATTGGATAGCAAAGAAGAGTGTTATGGAACGCTTTCCGCTGGATGAGTCATTATCCTGGGGTGAAAGTGAAGATGTTAAATGGTCTAAACAAGTGCGAGAACATTATAAGTTCTCCATCAATCCGTTATCGTCAGTTAAATTGCTAAAACAAAAGGAACGCATCTTTAACGAAGCAACACCCGAAGTGATCAAACAAGTGGAGGATTATAATGCGACTTTATAATTGGAACGATTTCAAAGGGGGGTGGTATATCGGAAGATTTGACCCAACCATAATTCCATCTGATGAAGTTGAAGTTTGTATCAAGAGATATAAAGCAGGAGACCACGACCAATCTCATAAACATATCCTTGCCGATGAAATCACTATGATAATTGAAGGATTTGTGGATATGAACAAGGTCAAATATCGCGCCAATGACATTATTTGGATTGAAAAGGGTGAAGTAACCGATTTTACGGCTCTTACCGATGCTGTCACTTGTGTTGTAAAACTTCCTTGTGTCAAGGGAGATAAGTACTTGGTATGATTTTCGTTGTAATCCTAACTACAGATTAATATATGAACTCTACTTATCAAAAAAGAAAAGATTATTTTGAAGATTACTACCGAAAAAATAAAAATAAATCTAAACAATATTATTTGAAAAATAAAGAGAAAATTCTAAAACAAAGAAAAGAATACAACCAGAAAAATAAGAATTCTAAACGAAAATATGATATAGAATATCGTAAAAGGAATGAAGATAAAATAAAAGCACGCCGGACTACATATCAAAATAATCATAAAGAAGAAAAACAGTTATATGATAGAAAGTATGGATTGCTTAATAAAAATAAAATATCAAAAAATAAACATGATTATTATATAAAAAATAAAGATAAAATATCAGAATATTATAAAAAATGGAGACATAAAAACGAAGAAAAAATAAAAAATGATAAATATCAATACTATATTAAAAATGTAGATAATATAAAAGCAAAAGCAAAGATATACAATCAAAATAATAAAATCAAAGTAACAATTTCTAGGAAAAAATATTACAACAAAAACAAAAAGAAAATAATAGCCAAGGCAAAGGAGTGGATGTATAAAAAATTATCTACCGATTTAAATTATAAACTTGCGTCGTATTTACGCAGAAGAATTTGTAGTGCTATAAAGAATAGTCAGAAGTCAGGATCCGCTGTCAATGATCTTGGATGTTCTATACCAGATTTTAAAAAATATATAGAATCGAAATTTATTGTAAATATGATGTGGAATAATTGGGGAAAGTGGCATTTAGATCATATTATTCCACTATCTACATTTGATTTATCCAATAGAGACCAATTTCTAAAAGCGTGTCACTATACTAATTATCAACCATTATGGGCCATAGATAATATATCCAAAGGTGGAATAAATAGAGTGAGAAAGGTATAATCAAATGGTGTTTGTCTTCGGAAATTCTCACGCGCATTTTTTCACTAACTCCACCCCATCAAAGTTTGGTGAAGGTGAAAATAAGAATGAATATTTTCGTTCATTCTCTCTTGGTCCCGTCATAGCATATAATTTCATTATTCATTACTTTTCGACTATGATTAACATGGTAAACCAATTGCCTATTACACAAAATGACTATGTTTTGCTTGCAATTGGTGAAGTTGATTGCCGGTGGCATATACCCAAACAAGCCGAAGTACAAAAACGAGACCCACTCGAATTAACACGGGAATGTATCGACCGTTTCTTTCAAGCCCACGTCCACCTGGACGAATCTGGATACCAAGTTATTGGTTGGGGAGGACATCCATCTACAACCAGAGGACACGATAATAACCCAAGCGAACCAGTTTACGGAGATTGTCTCGGCCGAAACAAAATTTCCTTGGAATGGAGTAATTATCTGGAGAAAAAATGCAAAGAAAAAAATATTAAATTTGTTTCTATAATAAAAGACTTAATAAATGTTGACGGACTTACTAAAATGGAGTATTATAAAGACTATTGCCATCTTAATCCGGCAATCTATTTACCTATAGTGATAGAAAAATTCAAACGAGAAATGTTAATTTAGAAAATAAAATGAAAATAATCAATCTACCACATCCGGCGACGGCGGCGTTAGTTCAAATGGATTCCAATATTTCTGCAATGTCCGATGAACAATTGAAGTCTCAAATTCTCATGTCTCCAGAATGGATAAATGCTAGAATAAACTTTATTAAAAAACTATATCCCCTCGATTTTTTCAAAAATAAAACATTATTAGAATTAGGCTCGTGTGATGGATACATAGGGAATGCGTTCTCAGAAATGGGATGTGACGTTACATGTGTGGAAGGTAAAAATTCATATTGTAGAATTATAAAAAATAAATTTCCCCACTTGAAACTAATACATACCGATTGTGATACTGAAAAATGGGAATTTGGAAAATTTGATATTATTATTAATTTTGGAATATTATATCACTTACAATATAATCATGAAACATTTTTAACCAATTGTATAAACAATTGCAATATTATGTTTCTGGAATCTGTAATATATGATTCGCCTACCAATGAACTTTATTATCGTGAAGAGTTGGGCGTTGGGCAAGGATTAAGTGGTATCGCAGGCACTCCGTCAACGTCTTTCGTAGAAAACATTCTCCAAAAATCAGAAACAACCTTTACAAAATATTCCGACCCTACATTAAATGGAGGAGGACATATTTACGATTGGATTGATTGTAATGGAGGGTTTGATTGTTTTAAACGAAGGTTGTGGATTGTAGATTGTACTAAAATATGAGTTATAAGGGTTACGATAATCAAGTTGCTTATATCAAAGCAGAGTATCACAAGTTTTATGTGGATCGTGGGCCTGAAAACGGCATTCTTCAAGGGACAAAATATGCTGGAGCAGCAACTCATGCCCGCAATTGCTTACGTACACTTACGAAGATGCTCCAACCTAAAAATGCACTTGAAATTGGGTCTATGCATTATGAATCGTCCGATGCCATTGCTGATACCATGGATGAACTACATGGTTCAAATGAAGGAGGAGTTGTGGATACCTTTGATATAAAATATGGGGGTTATACCGGAGATACCCAACTTCAACCAAAAAATAAACGTGTTCGCCCCGGATATTGGTATCCATTTATTACAGACTATGATACTTGGAAACTGACTGATCCGGATATTGTATTTCCTGAGTTCAAAAACATGACCGATGAACAAATTCGACTTGCCAATATTAACATGTTGATGGAAAGAGTTAAAGAATTCGGGAAGTATGATTTAATTTTTATTGATGGGGATCATTCATTCAAAGGTGCCAAAGAAGATTTCGATATATCCTTAAAATTCTCTCATCCCAATACAGTTATCGTGTTGGATAATGTATGGGATAATCGTCTTCACGAGGTTCGTGAATTTTATGATAGACTTCCGAATATTAAATGGGATTTTGAGGAATGGAATGATGCCGCATATATGATGAATGTGGTAATGGACAATGCAGTAATTTTGACTTATTAAAGACACATTATTAATTTATAGAAATTCAGAGAATGAATGAAATAAAAGAACATCTACAATGTAAATTTTATAGATATAACGAAAATACAAAGGAACTAACATGTTATTGATCAGCCACAGAGGAAATGTGGATAAGAAAAATCCCAAATTAGAAAACAAGCCATCATATATTTATACCACATTAAACCAAAATTATCAGGTAGAAGTTGATGTCTGGTATGATCGTGGCTGGTGGTTGGGGCACGACGACCCCAAATACAAAGTTCCAGATAGAAACTTACTTTATCATTGCATTTGTCATGCTAAAAATTCGGAAGCTTTGCGACGTATGCTACAACGACCAGTCTATCATTGTTTTTGGCATCAAAATGATGATTACACCATTACCTCCCAAGGATTAATATGGGTGTATCCCGGAAAATCATTGCCGAAAGGTTCTATCTGTGTCTTGCCCGAAATGGGGTATAATGGAGGCATTAAGCAATGCTACGGAATTTGCTCTGATGTTATAAGTAAATATAAAAAATTATGAATCAAACTCTTATAATAACGTGGAAAAACCACGAAAATCCAATCATTAAAAACGATTATAATAAGTCCTTAACAAAGGCGTTTGAAATACATAATTCAAACTATAAATATGTGCTTGAGTTTGGAGTTTGCACCGGAACAACTTTAATGCAATTGCGGTCAATGTTTTGCTATCCAGATTACATTGTATATGGATTTGATAGTTTTAAAGGTCTCCCAGAACCTTGGCTCCCACACATAAGAGAAGGAGCTTTCACTACTCATGGACAAACACCAGAAATTCCGGATACTGTCATTGTTCCCGGTCTGTTTGCCGATACAATTCCAATTTTCAAACGAATGGTTTCATCAATCAATGGAATTGCTGTTTTACATGTTGATTCGGATTTGTATTCATCCTGTAAAGATATTTTGTATGGATTAAACGATTACATCAAACCAAATACCATTATTGTATTTGATGAATGGTATTACAACAGAAAAGATATACCAGAAAATAGACAACACGAACAAAAATGCTTTTACGAATGGATTAAAGATTGTAATCGTACTTTTGAATTAATTCCCCAGGCTGAATCCGACGTGTATTTAAGCGAACGCCAAATTGTGAAAATATTATCATGAACGCCGCATTCTTAACTGAAATGAATTTTCGGGGGAAAATACCCACCGATCACCAGAATATGCGTACGGAGTTTGCGTGGATGTGTGCTCTACAATCAGACCACTTCAATATCCACGACTATGAACAGGTAAAAGGATATGACGCCGTATTTATCATCTTCCCCAAGTCCATAGTTAAACTTAACGCCGTTGGTGTAGAAATGACTACTCCGGGGCCAGATAAAGACATCAGTATCTATTCAAAACCCATTATTTCCGCTCTTAAAAAGAACAATGGAAAAATATGTAATGTCCAAGAAGGGCCATCATGGTTTTTTAATGAATATGATATGGTTACTCAATTCAATTTCTATAATCATCTAGCAGAATGTGATATTCTCTTTGCTCATAATGAATACGATGTTCATTTCTATAAAGGATTATTTCCTCAGACAAAAGTTGCCGTTATTCCGACCTTAATGATTATCAACAATGCAACGTGCCCGGCGATGTTTAAAAAAGAAGAAAAAGCTATCATTGGGGGTAATTTCTGTCATTGGTACGGCGGATTTCAGAGTTACATTACTGCCACAGAATTTGACTGCCCCATCTATGTTCCTTCTTCCCATTGTAAAAGAAAAAATGAAGAACAAACACCAAATCTACATCATCTTCCATGGGTACATTGGACGGAATGGATGTCTCAATTATCACAATTTAAATATGCCGTCAATCTAATGCCAACGATTGCGGCCGGCACTTTTAGTATGAATTGTCTTTCGGGAGATACCGATGTTATAACATTAGATGGCATAAAAAACATTAAAGATGTAAATATTGGAGATTATGTCATAAGTAAAAATATGACAAACGGCAATTCCGAATGGAAAATTGTAATAAGTAAAACAAAATCTAAACCAGAAAAAACATATCATATTAAAGGAAGAAGTATTGATTTAATAGCAACTGGAAATCACAATTTAATAATTAAAAAGAGAGATGGAAAACGAAAAAACAATATGGGATATAAAAACGAATATAACTTTGAAAAAGTTATTGATTTATATTCTCAATCACATCAACCAAAAGCACGAAGAAAATTACCAGATTTTTCCGAAATTAAATATTCCCCATCTGTAACAAATTCTACATATCCAATGTTTTCTGTAGATGGAGCAAGTATTCTTGGATGGTTCATATCCGAAGGTGAAGCCCGAAATCCAATAGATTATCCTTCCGACAATCGCATTGGAATTGGGCAAAGAAAAAAAATGAATGAAGATAACTACAAAGAAATTTTAAATCTTGTGAAACGAATAGGATACAATCCTTCTTGTTATAATGATAGAATTCTATTCACAAGTAAAATACTAAAATATTACTTTATAAATAATGTCGGAAGATTGTGTCATGAAAAAAGAATTCCACTTGAATGTTTCACATGGCCTATTGAAATGCGGAGGTCATTATGGGAAGCAATGATGAAAGGTGATGGTGATAAAAAATATACAACATATACAACTACATCATTACAATTACAAAAAGATTTTTCTATATTATCAATGACATTGGGAATAGGAGTTACATTAAGCAAACCAATATTACAAAAATCCAATAAACATCATACCTTATATCAAGTATATTTGAGGAAAGTTAAAGGTAATTTATTATATGCACATAACATTTCAGAATATAAAGAACAAGAAACATATTGTATAGAAATAGAAGATAATCACAATTTTGTTGCCGGACGAAGTGGAAAATTTCAATTCATTGGAAATTGCGCTTTCTTCGGAATTCCTTGTATTGGCAATGAAAAGGTGGACACGCAACAAAGATTATTCCCCGACTTAAGTGTTGATGTAAATGATATTCACGCCGCAAGATTTATGGCAATTCAACTTAAACAAGATCCCAAATTTTACGAACAAGTCGGAAATCATGCCAGACTAAAAGTAATAGACAATGAATATGGGAATATTACCAAATGGATTGAATATATGGAGGATGTAATCTGTGAATAACAAATTCATAATTGTACTTGTTAACTATAACAATGAACCCTGGGTCGAATCTTGTTTAAACTCTGTTTTTATCCAAGATTATAATAATTACGAAGTATTGTTATTCGATAATTTATCCACTGACAAAAGCCTAGAAAAAATACAGCCATTTACCAAAGACCCACGCCTCAAAATATTCACTTATCCAGAAAAAATATTTCGGACTGGATTTTATCACCGATTAGAAAAAGAAATCAATATCAATGATAATGATATTTTACTATTCCTGGATGGAGACGATATGTTCTATTGCGAGAATGTATTATCATACATAAATGAAATATACAACAAATCTGGTTGTTGGATAACTTATGGTGGAATGATAGTATGGGAAGGTGGGGAGAAAACTGTAGAACCATTCCCCCAAAATTCGGAAATTCCATCCGAAGTAAAATTACAAAAACTATATCGCAAAGATTTGTGGCGTACCTCTCACCTTAAAACTACTAAAGGATTTCTGTGGAAACGACTGAATAAAGAAGACTTAAAACCCACGGGAACCTTCGGGTTTGTTACAGAAGATTTGATTATTATGTATGGAATGATGGAAATGTGTCCTCCAGAAAAAATATATCGCATTACCGAACCCGTTTATTTGTTCAACAACACCCCAGAAAATTGCCAACGTAGAAATGATAGTTCTAACATTCAACCATATAGTAAATTACTATCTCAACAAGAGACAATAATAAGAACAAAGACACCTTACGATACACTTTCTGTAATATGTCCTACGTTAGCGGGAGGGTTGGGAAATCAAATGTTTGAGGTTGCCGCTGCCGCTTCATTAGCCAAAGACAACAATGCTGTATTGTTACTCAATCCAAATGAACACATTCTTCCCAATCAAGGAAGAAATGTGAATACTTACTTATCCAACGTATTCTCGAAGATTACAATCGACATCACCCCTCCTGTAAAAACACTATATCAATGGGATCATGCTTTCTATAAACAAATTCCTTATCAACCTAACCTTAAGCTAAATTCCCATTTCCAATCATATAAATATTTTGATCACAACCGGGAATTTATCTGTTGGTTATTCTCACCTACCCCCGAAGTCCAAGATACAATTATCAACCGCTACGATATTGGAAAAGCAGGAAAAAGTACTGCTATACAAGTAAGAAGGGGTGATTATATCAAATTTCCTAACCACCATCCCCTTTTGCCGCTTGATTATTATACCAAAGCAGTAAAAATGGCTGCCCCCGAAGAAATTTGGGTATTCAGTGATGACATAAAATGGTGTCAAGAAAATCTGCATTTAGACTGCCCGGTCAAATATATACAAGATGAGGATTACATTGAATTGTACCTCATGACACTCTGCAAAAATGTTATAATAAGCAACAGTAGCTTTGGATGGTGGGCAGCATATTTGAATAGACGAGAAAATCATAAAGTATTTGCCCCATCGCCGTGGTTTGGACCGGCTATCATAAACGATGGATTTAAAATAAATGAACTAATCCTTCCTGAATGGAATGAAATTAACTATGAATAAAAATCTGGTAACAACTATTTTGGATAAATATTTAACTGAATCGGAATGTGACACCCCACAAACCGATAGTAGTTTTTTAGAACTTCCAATGTTTAGTATTGCTTTAGCTCTCAAAGCAAAGATAATTATTGAATTGGGAATTAGAAACGGCGGAACAACTTTACCATTACTATTAGCAGCAAACATTAACAAGGGAGTACTCCACTCGGTAGATATTAATCCAGTTAAATTTGAGATTCCTGCTGAGTTAAATTCGAATTGGAACCCACATCAACAAGATACATTGGAATTTCTTTCTTGTTGGAATTTCAACTTTATCATGGATTTAGTTCTAATTGATGATTGGCATTCATATGACCAAGTTAAATCAGAATTGAATTTAATAGATCGTCACATTACCTCAAAAAGTATAATCTTACTTCATGATACAATGTATGGAAGATGGGAACCTCATTATCATTGTGATATTGCTGTAAAAACAGGACAATTTGCCAATGGAGGTCCATATCGAGCTATAGCCGAACTAGACCAGAATTATTGGGAATTTTCTACTATACCCGTCAATAATGGATTAACCATATTAAGGAAAAAATATTCCACAAAATACCACCAATTCGATTAATATGACAGCAATTATTTATGAATCGTTTTTGCATTACGTTCCTACAGGAAATGGATGGGCAAGAGGATTTGAGGACTTGGGCATTGAAGTTTTCAAGCTCCCATCGGTTGAATACCGTTTAACAGATATTGACGGCCCCACCGATGTTCTAATTGTCCACGATGTCAACCCACAAGTTGCATCCGACCTGATTGAATATAAAAAGGCATACCCCAACACCAAGGTTGGAATTCTATGTTCTACTTATGAACCTTGCTTCGATAGTTTGAAAGATTATGTCAATCTATGGTTCAATCTATCGGTTCAGAACACATATCTCTCTCAAATGTTCAATTCGCGTGGAATGAAATTCAAACCCATTACTTTGGCGGCAGACCAGACAAAGTTTTTTCCAATGAACCTACCAAGAGATTATGACGTTAGTTTCATTGGTCAAATAGGATTACAAGGACACGGATACCGAAAAGAAGATAAGTATTTGTTCCCAGTCATTGATAAGGGGTATAAAGGACTATACGGTGCCTTTGCCTATAAACAATCCTATCATCCAATTCAACACTCAAAATTGAATGAGGTTTATAATAAAACCAAGGTGAATTTCAATTTTCACTATACCAATCAAAAAATTGAAAGCCCCAATGATACCCTTTCCCGGGTAGAGATTAATTGCCGAACTTTTGAGATTGCTATGGGAGGAAATTTTCACATTACCGATCATCCTTATACCTCTCAATTCTTTGGGGATACAGTTCCTCATGTCAAAGAGGAAGATTGGTTAAGCACCATTGATTATTATCTGGAAAACGATGAGAAACGCAATGCCTTGGCAGATGAAGCGAGAAAAATAGCATTAGAAAAGCATACATTTGCTTGCCGTGCTCAATTACTTCTACAAGAATTAGGTTATGATAACAATAAACAAAATAAGTAAAAACGATATTCTCAAAGTCATCGAGGCTTATATCAGTGATAAGTTAAGCGGAAAAACATGGACTCCAGGAGAAGATTGGGTGCAATATTCCGGACCTTGTTTTTCATCCGATGAATATGTGAGATCGATTTCAACATTGCTTGATGGATGGCTTGTACTTGGTCAAGAAGCGATTGAATTTGAAAAACGGTTTACTCCAATGCTAGGGAAAAAATATGGTATTGTAACCAATAGTGGTTCAAGTGCAAATTTGCTTATGTGGGCAGCTACGCTCAAAAACTTATTTAGACCTCCAACCGTTATAGTTCCTGCCGCCGGGTTCCCTACTACCATCAATCCAGTCATTCAACTTGGATGTCATCCAGTATGGGTAGATATTGAATTGGATACCTTGAACATCGATTTGAACCAAGTGGAAGAAGCTGCTAAACGAGGTCATCGTTTTATTACCTTTGCCCACGTTCTTGGCAACCCACCTAATATGGACAGATTAATGGGTATCATTGAAAAATACGATATGACTCTGTTAGAAGATTGTTGTGATGCCCTCGGAACTATCTATGATGGAAAACTATTAGGTAGTTTCGGGCGATTTTCTACTTGTTCGTTTTACCCCGCCCACCACATGACCATTGGAGAGGGTGGATTTGTTGCATGTAATGATGAATCAGATGAACGTCTTCTTCGTAGTTTGCGCGAATGGGGGCGTGGTTGTTATTGTATAGGCAAAAAAGCAAATCTATCTGTTAAAGGAACGTGTGGTTGCCGTTTCAAAAACTGGTTACCAAGTCTTCCAAATGAAATATTTGACCATAAATATGTTTATGATAATATTGGATACAATCTTAAACCGATTGAACTGCAATGTTCAATGGGTCTGGCTCAATTAGATAAATTACCTCTTATTCATGCCAAACGAAAATGGAATCATGCCAGATTGACCAAAATCTTTGAACCATATGAGGAATTTTTTCATTTTCACAGAGCAACTCCGAAAGCAGATGTATCGTGGTTCGCATTTGCTTTAACAACAAAAAACAATTGTCCATTCAAACGTTCTCAATTCACAAAATATTTAGAAGATCACAAAATTCAGACCCGAAACTATTTTGGAGGAAATCTTTTACTCCAACCAGCATATTCATATGTGGGCACAAAAGAATATGCACAATCATTTAAAATTGCTACCAAGGTAACAACCGATTCATTTTTTCTTGGAACGTCACCAGTCATTACACCACCACAACTAGATTACATTCAACAAGTTATAGAGGAGTTTTTCAAAAGCCTATGAGCGATGTACAATACACACTAAAAAGAGACATTACAAGTTTTACCTATCCATCTCACATGAAGCGACCGGAAGGATTTTTCGGGTCAAATTTTTTCGAAAAATGGATTCCCAATTGGGAAAAACATTTGAGTCATATTGCAGGAAAACCAAATATTGTCGGCATAGAAATTGGTGCATTACACGGAGACTGTACTGTTTTTTGTGCCGAGAAAATTGTAAATGGAGAAAATAGCATAATTCATACAATTGATATAAACGAGACCGAATTTCTTAAGAATAACATTGCTCCATATCTCGGTAAAAATGTACAATTCATCAAAGGAAGATCCTATGATGTTCTAAGAAACATGACTCATGATGGAAAAACAAAAGAATTTGCTGATTTTATATATATTGATGGAGATCACCGTACTATTCATGTATTAAACGATATTATTTTATCATGGTATTTATTGAAAAACGATGGTTTGATGTGTTGTGATGACTATTTATGGGGAATACATACAACAGACGAAATGCAAAAACCAAAATTAGCTATAGATACATTTTTAAACATGTATAAAGGACATTATGAATTAATAAATATGGATTGGCAAGTTTTTATAAAAAAGATACAGCCCACTTATAATAAAGAAGAGTTAAATGCAAACTACCAATAATCAATTTATATTAAAAGCAAAATGTATTCATGGAAACAAATATAATTATTCCAAAGTAAATTATATTAATAACAAAACAAAAATAGTTATAATTTGTAAAATTCATGGTGAATTTTATCAATCTCCATCAAATCATATATCAAAATATAATAAAAATGGATGTCCCATATGTGCCGGAAAGAATAAAACTACTGCGGATTTTACAACTCAATGTAGAATAAAACATAATGATAAATATAATTATTCACTAACCAATTATAAAGGATATTACAGTGAAATAAAGATAATTTGTCCAAAACACGGACTATTTTTACAAAGGGCGGGTCATCATTTAGAAGGAAGTGGATGTAAACAATGTGGAATAGAAAACTCCACCGACAGCAAGTTATCAAATAAAAAAGATTTTATTTCTAAAGCTAATAAAATTCATAACAACAAATATGATTATTCTTGTGTAATATATAAAAGAGCAAGGAATCCAGTCAAAATAATTTGTCCAAAACACGGACTATTTTTACAAAGTCCTGACAATCACATTTGTAAAGCCAAGGGTTGCCCATCATGTCATCATAGAATTTCTAAAGGAGAAATAGAATTTTTAAATTATTATAAAATACAACCAAATAATAGACAAAAATATATTTTTCCTTACAAAGTAGATGGTTATGACCCACAAACAAATACAATCTATGAATTTTTGGGAGATTATTATCATGGAAACCCCATAAAGTTTGATCATAAAAAATATAATAAAATTTGTCATAAAACTTATGGAGATTTATACAACAAAACATTTTTTAAACTAAAAAACTTAAAAATGATGGGATATAGTATCAAATATATATGGGAAAATGATTGGTATAAATTTCAACGAGGAATAGATAAAACTCCTAAAATTTTAACATATGAATAATATAAAAGTTTGTATGATAACCGGATGTGCCGGGTTCATTGGAAGTCATTTAACCAAAAAATGTTTAGATATGGGTTGGTATATTTACGGTATAGATAAATTATCATATTGTTCTTATCCAAATCTAATGAAAGAATTTGAAAAAGAATTCCCCCAGCAATTTAGATTCGAACACATAAACATTAATAATATAAAACATATACCAGATTTAGATGTCTTGTTTAATATTTGTGCTGAATCACACGTTGATAATAGTATAGAGAATAGTGATGAATTTTTGAAATCGAATATTAATGGAGTTCATAATTTATTAGAAATAATTCGTCATAAGAAAATACAACCTTTATTTTATCAAATGAGTTGTTATGATGAAAATACAAAAGCATTAACCAAACATGGATTAAAATCATATTCTGATATTAAAGAAGGAGATGAAGTAATTTCTATAAATCCGACCACAAAAAATATAGAATTTAAAAAAGTATTAAAGGTGATTATTCAAGATTATAATGGAAAAATGATACATTTCAAGCATAAATCTGATGATTTGATGGTTACTCCTAACCACCGAATGTATCTGGAAAATATTATAAATAATAATGTAGAAATAGATTCCGCCGAAAACATATGTGATAGATATGGATTATATTATTTAAAAGGAAATAAAAATGGATTAATTAAAAATACATATTATATACCCGGAGTAGGAGACGTTTCAATTAAAGATTTGTTTTATATAAGCGGAATTTTTATAGGAGATGGATTTAATGCTTATCAATCTAAAATAGTAAATAATAAAAGTGGATTAAATAGAAAAGATTTTTTAAAATTATGTAAAGGACCAGATGGAAAATTCACATCTACTGGAAAAATAGGAACAAATAATTATACTGAATGTAATTGTCATCGAATATTTTTTGATGTCCCGATTAATGATAAGGCACGAAAACAATTAGAAATATCGCTTACTAATTTAGGAATTAAGTGGTATAGTCAAAAAGGAAAATCGGGAGAACATATTTATTTTTCATCAAAAGAATGGATGAAATACTTTGAACAATTTGGAAAATATGCAAAGAATAAAACAATTCCCATTTGGATGTTTGAATATGATTATTCTATTCTACTAGAATTATATAATGGATTAATAGATAGTGATGGTCATTGGATAATAAACAAAGACAAAACTAAAACTGGAAGGTTAACTACAATATCATATGATTTGGTTCAAAAAAGTTGTATGTTGGGATTCCTTCTGGGATTCAATATGCGATATTCATCCAGATCTTTTAGAAAAAACAATGGAATTATAAATGGTAGAAAAATAACTTCAAAAAATACATCATATGATGTATTTTTTAATAATCAAAGAATACAATGTGGAAATAAAAAATACAAAAGAATAAATTACAATGGAAAAATATGGTGTTTAACGGTAGAAGATAATAAAAATTTTGTAGTAGAAAGAAATGGGTTATTAAAAATTTCAGGAAATACAGACGAAATTTATGGTGATGCTTCGCAAACCAATTCTCATAAAGAAACGGATAATTACAACCCAAGCAATCCATATTCATTTTCAAAAGCAAGTGCCGATCTTTTAGTTAAATCCTTCTCCAGAACATATAATATAAAATATAAAATTGGGCGAGCGACGAATACTTGGGGAATAAGACAAAATCCAGAAAAACTCATTCCTAAAACCTGTAAAAACTTAATGGTGGGTAAAAAAATTCCACTTCATAACTATGGATTGCCAGTAAGAACGTGGTTGCATGT
>Ga0315284_10002251_pt1 | contig 27711 bp, 20 predicted proteins | sample YL17G09_16_MG_FD_203696 | JGI IMG/M metagenome (GOLD analysis project Ga0315284, IMG submission 203696) | Sediment microbial communities from Yellowstone Lake, YNP, Wyoming, USA - YL17G09_16 | ecosystem: Environmental > Aquatic > Freshwater > Lake > Sediment | place: USA: Wyoming | collected...
CAGGATGAGCTCAATGACCGGCCGCGAAAATGTCTTGGCTGGAAAACGCCGAGACAGGTATTATCTGATTACTTAAAAAGCCTGGGTGTCCTAATTCCAGCTTGAATTCAGGTTTTATGTCATTATTGACAAATTTATAAAAATATAATAAAATATCAATGTTTATGAAACACTTAGACTCAATTAAAAGATTGGCCGAGACCAGTATTGATGTTGAAGATAAAAGTATATTGGGATTTCATGGCACTTCTATTGAAGCTATCAGATATTTAGCTGAGCACGGGAAAATGCCGGTAACAGGTTGTTATGATATCGAATTTCACATTGCCGATGCATCAGGTGTAAACTATGATACTGGACCTTATGGTGAAGCAAAAAAATATGCCGAGATCCACGTTTTTAGGAATCAATTAATTCGTGATTTAAATAAACTTACAAAGCTAACCAGAGAAAGACTACGTGATGTGATGATTTTTTGTGAAGATGATTGGTACCCCTTTGATTATGATTTCTGGCAATTTTTAAAGGAAAGTTTAAAAATGAGTGAATATGAGTTTATGAAATATATAAAAAAATTGCGACGCAACAACAATCACAAAGGTGTAGTGTTGGCAATCCGCAATTCAATATCTGAATTAAAACCTTATGCTGGATGTGAAGAAGATTTTGTTGTCTCAGTCCCGGAAGGACTCCCTCTTCAATATATTTGTGGCATTGAACCACAAGGAAAGTATGAAAGAGATGAAATCTTTAAAAATGATTTGAAAAATACCCAACTTATTTACTAAATAAAAAAACAGACAAAACACGAATCACTTCAGCATTTTAGCCAAATACTGGCCAGTATAACTCTTCTTATTTTTCGCCACCTCTTCTGGAGTTCCGACAGCGATGACTTCACCGCCTTCGTTTCCTCCTTCAGGCCCAAGGTCTATAATGTAGTCGACGGATTTAATCACATCGAGATTATGTTCGATTGTTATCACGGTATTTCCTTTATCCACCAAAGCCTGTAGCACGCTTAGGAGTTTTTTGACGTCATCGAAATGCAAGCCTGTTGTCGGTTCATCAAGTACATAGATAGTTTTGCCTGTAGAACGTTTCGCAAGCTCAGTCGCGAGTTTCACGCGCTGTGCCTCGCCACCGGAAAGTGTTGTAGCGCTTTGGCCAAGATGTATATAACCCAAACCAACTTCCTGCAACGTCTTAAGCTTATTTTTGATTTGCGGTATGGCATCAAAAAGTTCCAAATTTTCGTTTACTGTCATATCAAGGACATCGGCGATATTTTTACCGTGCCACGTTATTTCCAGCGCTTCGGCGTTATAACGTTTGCCTTTGCACACATCGCAGGGCACGTAAACGTCAGGCAGGAAGTGCATTTCGATTTTTATGATTCCGTCGCCTTTACATGCCTCACACCGCCCCCCCTTAACATTAAAGCTGAACCTGCCTTCCTTGTAGCCACGCAGTTTGGCCTCAGTTGTTGAAGCGAAAAGTTCCCGAATATCCGTGAATACACCAGTGTAAGTTGCGGGATTGCTTCTCGGAGTCCTTCCAATAGGGGATTGGTCGATATTTATTATTTTGTCCAAATGTTCTGTACCCCGTATATCTTTATGGCTTCCCGCTCTTTGTTTAGCGCGATTGAGTTTGGTGTTAAGGACAGGGCAAAGGATATAATTTATCAAAGAAGATTTACCTGAACCCGAAACCCCTGAGATACCAATAAAACATTGCAAAGGAAGCTTAACGTCGATATTTTTTAGGTTATGCTCGCTGGCGCCGATTATTTCGAGCCATTTGCCGTTCGTTTTCCGGCGTTTTTTGGGCACATGTATTTCTTTTCTTCCGGATAGATAGTCTCCTGTTATTGATTTGGTATTTTTTCTGATCTCATCAGCTGTGCCGGCAGCCACAAGCTCTCCGCCATGCTTACCCGCCGCGGGTCCTATATCAAGAATATAATCAGCCGCGTTTATCGTTTCCTCATCATGTTCAACAACCAAAACCGTATTGCCCAGATTGCGCAGGTTTTCCAGAGTTTTGATCAGTCGCGCATTGTCCCTTTGATGAAGCCCTATAGAAGGCTCATCTAATACATACAACACTCCCTGCAGAGAAGAGCCGATTTGGGTCGCTAAGCGTATGCGTTGGGCTTCCCCTCCTGACAACGTATTCGCTGAACGGCTTAATGTAAGATAGGAAAGACCCACATTGTCCAGAAACTTCAGGCGGTTGATGACTTCCTGGATTATCATGCGCGCAATCAAAAACTCTGATTTTGTAAGTAATTTTTTATTGGTTTCAGGAAGCATATCAGTGAAAAATTTTTGCAGTTCCTCAACTGACATTTCCGTAACGTCAAAAATCGATTTTCCCACAACAGTTATTGCCAGAATTTCAGGGCGCAGCCTTTTTCCCTTGCATGTTTCACATGTCAGCTCTTCCATAAAACGTTCAATGTTTTTTTGGATATAATCCGAGTCGGATTCATGGTATCGGCGCTCAAGGTTCGGTATAACGCCTTCATAAGAAGTGTCGCATTCATAATTGGAATTCTGGCCCGTGTAAGTGGCATGGAATTTATCTTTTCCAGTGCCGTAAAGGATTATATTTATCTGTTCTTCGGTTAATTTGCCTATAGGCGTGTGAATGTCGAAACTATACTTTTTGCCAACCTCGCGGAGCAGATTGGTGTACCAGTTTAACCGCATAGAAGACGTTGACCATGGCAGTATTGCCCCCTCGGCAATTGTCAGGCGCGGATTCGGCATGACAAGGTCGGGGTTTATTTTAAGTTTTGAGCCAAGTCCATGACAATCCGGACAAGCTCCCTGAGGAGAATTGAAGCTGAATGATCGTGGCTGTATTTCGGGCACGGAGATTCCGCATATGTCGCAGGCGAAATTTTCCGAAAACACCTGTTCCTCGCCGCTATCCGCATCAACTATTTTTACAATTCCTTCTCCGAATTTAAGGGCTGTCTCAAGCGAATCAGCTAGGCGTGATCTGTCTTCATTTTTTTCTTCAATTTCCTGCCCTGATTTGAGCTTCACGCTTTTCTTCTTGAGTCCATGCACGACAAGGCGGTCCACGACGATTTCTATTGAGTGTTTTTTGTTTGGGTCTAGGTCAACGGATTCAGTTATGCTGTAAATATGGCCGTCTGCCCGAAAACGGACAAAGCCTTCTTTTTTGATCTTTTCAAATACTTTCTGATGCTCGCCTTTTCTGTCGCGCACTATCGGAGACAGGATCATTATCTTTTTTCCGTCCGGCATATTTGCGATTATATCGACTATCTGGCTCACGGATTGTTTGCTTATTTCTTTGCCGCAGTTTGGGCAGTGCGGATGGCCGATTTTCGCGAAAAGCAGGCGAAGATAATCATAAATCTCAGTTACTGTTCCGACGGTTGAACGCGGATTCCTGCTCGCGGTCTTCTGGTCTATCGAAATAGCAGGGGATAGTCCTTCTATCGAATCCACATCGGGTTTTTCCATTAACTGCAAAAACTGCCGGGCGTATGTGCTCAGGCTTTCCACATATCTCCTCTGTCCTTCGGCATAAATTGTATCGAATGCCAGGGATGATTTGCCGGAGCCGGAAGGGCCTGTGATTACAACAAGTTTGTCGCGCGGGATCTCAACATCGATATTCTTAAGATTATGCACGCGCGCGCCCTTTATGATGATCTTTTTCAATTTTGGAGGATTTAAATTGTAAAAAATGGCTTATTTATTCAGTTTTTACAGCGTTGCATAATTTTTATTAAAAGTCAAGAGTCTAAAACTGAAAAAACAATTCTCTTTTGAACAAAAAAACCGAAACACTGTCTGTCATTCAGAGTGAAGCGGAGCGGAACGAAGAATCTCACAGAACAGCTGAGCATCGAATCACAGAAACAATTAAATTAATTTATTGTTACAGTTATTTGGGTAATAGGCGACTCGGTGAGATTCTTCCTCACAAAAGGCTCGTCTGAATGACAGACAGTTTGGCGTCAATTTGGAGACCATTTGGCGTCTATTTGGTTAGTGCTATACCAATGTCAGCTCAATGTTTATCCCAATACGCTTCATTCACTTTCCCCGCTTTCAGATCATCCCAGTATTGCGGTCCCATCCGCCCATTCGTTAGACGATAAAGTTCATCTTTATAAGCTCTTACTTTTTTAGCTACAACAGGATCTTCCTTACATATTTTTTCAATGAGTTTAGGATGTTTAAATAAGACATTAGCTAGCTCGGCGCGATCATCCCCAGGATTACAACTTCCATACTTACTAGTAAACCCGGCAGGCCTAGGTACATGCCTTGTACATGTCGATGGATCATAGGCATGAAGCCCTCCTTCATTCAAATTAATCCAATGCATTTTTATTCTATCCATTTCTTTCCGGCTCCAATGATACACGCCAACAGCATGTGCTATTTCGTGATGTATACCCCAGCCAGGATCTCTAACTGGTAAGCCAATTCGGGTTTTATTCCCTCTTATTTCTACATATGCCCCGCCATAATTAATATCACGTAGTATGATTTGTGTGAGCCCGCAGTTACGAAGATAATCAGGCGGGTATTTAGCAAGCTGATGGCGGATTATTTGCATTGTATCCATTATATTAAAGCCAGGCTTTATACTATCAGCAAATAGAAATTCAATACCATAACGGTTTTGTATTGATATTATTTCTCTAATCTGTTCTATACCATATCTGGTTCGCTTAATTTGACCTTCAAGGTTGCAATAACCACCTTCGCCTGAAACACACAATTTATCGTTGGCACCATTCAGTCCAGTCTGAGGGCGTAAAGTACGTTGATCAGTTAGCATTGGTGCGCATCCGCTAAGCAGGGCAGCGCCTGTTGCTCCCGCCACAAATAGGGATTTCAAGAAATCACGCCTGTTAGGCACATCGTGAGAATCAGTAGGAACTGGGCTTTCGGCTGGATTTCTGCGTTCACTCATAGATTTTAGAAAAAGAAGTCTGTTTATAGGCTCAATGTTTATCCCAATACTCTTCATTCACTTTCCCCGCCTTCAAATCTTCCCAGTACTGTGGACCAATACGCCCATTTGTTAAACGATAAAGTTCATCTTTCCACATTCTTACTTTTTTTGTAACAACAGGGTCTTCTTTGCAGATTTGTTCGGTTTGAAATATTGAAGCAAATAACCCCTCAGAAATTTCGGCTAGATCTTCCAAAAAATGACATTTGGCATACCAGCTTATAAAACCAGCTGGACGAGGAGATTGGCCGCAGTTGAAATTTTTTGAATAGGAATGCCATCCCTTTTCATTAAGGCTGACCCAATGCTTTAAAAATAAATACCATTCTGCGTGTCTGCGGCTTTTATAAACCTCATGAGCTATTTCATGATGAAGCTGCGAAGAAACTTTGTCTGCATCAATTGATATCCAGCCTCCATAACTGTAACCTACAATATCAGCTTTTGTAATTTTAATTTTTTTGATCTTTGATTTATATATTAAATCAGGAGGGTATTTTGCTAGTTCATAACGGATTTCTCCGATTGCCTTTGCCGACAATTCTTTATCATCCATAATATCTTCTTTTGATATTTTACATCCGTAACGTCGTTCTATTATTTCAATGTCAGATTTTTCTGATTCCTCAGCTTGATGTTTTATTTGATTAACTGCGTAATGGATTTGGTTAATGTTATAAAGAGATAATACAACTGGATATCTTTGCATGTTTTCACGAGGTTTGACCTGATAGGTTCGTTGGGAATCTGAAAGTTCAATTGAAGATATCAATTTTCTTAGATCAACAGGATATCTCCAAAGTTCATTGCTTAGTTTGTTTATTTGGATTTTATAAAAACTATAAAGATTCGGGTTTTCTTTATATCCTCTATATAAAGTTATGCCTGTACGATATCGAAACTCACCATACAACATTGGCATTATTGCATCTTCACATCCGACAAAAGGAGCTCGTATACGTGGTTTTGTAGTTTGCAAACAGCCGCTAAGCAGAGCGCCTGCACCCGCCAATAGGCCTGTTAAAAAATCACGCCTGTTAGGCACATCGTGAGAGTCAGAGGAAAGAACTTTATCCGGGATTTCTGCTGGATTTCTGAGTTCGCTCATAAATTTTAGAAATATATGGCGTTTATTTTACAATAAAAATTAAATATTGTCAATATGTCGTCCATTTGGCGTCAATTTGGTTTAATTTGCATTTGTTAAGATAATATGTTATTAAATATTAACCACTTAAACATTTATTATGAAGAAAATAATTATTTTTACTTTTCTTATAATTGTATTTTTTGGTGGAATTTCAAAATCATATAGTATTGAACCAGCGCCTTTTAAAGATGTGCAGGCCAGTCATTCTAATATAGAGGCCATCAGTTATGTTAAAGATAACGGAATTGTTAAAGGATATAGCGATGGTACATTTAGGCCCGATATAACAGTAAATCGTGCAGAATTCATTAAAATTATTGTTGGCGCAAGATTTGGCGGTGAACCAATTTCTTATGCTTCTAACTGCTTTCCCGATGTCTCTGTTCACGACTGGTTTGTAAGTTATGTTTGTTATGCAAAGAAAGCGGGGCTTATTAGCGGATATTCAGATGGACAATTTAAACCTGGCAATAAAATCAATTTAGTTGAAGCTGTAAAAATTCTGGTTAAAATTTTTAGGATTGAAGCACCTGATGTAAAAAGTAATCTTTGGTATGGCAAATATATTGAAGCGATGCAAAATAAAAATTATATTCCAAAAAGTTTTGCTTCATTAGATCAAAATATAACGCGCGGAGAAATCGCAGAAATGGTTTGGAGAATAAAGGAGGAGCTTACAAATAAAACATCCACTCGATTTAATATTATTGAAACAATAAATAAACCCGAAAATACGGTTGTATTGAATACATCTAAAAATACAATATGTGGCGATAAAATCTGCCAAAGCAGTGAATCTTGTTCATCTTGTTCATTAGATTGCGGATCTTGCCAATACTGCGGTGATAAAATCTGCCAAAGCAGTGAATCTTGTTCATCTTGTTCATTAGATTGCGGATCTTGCCAATACTGCGGTGATAAAATCTGCCAAAGCAGTGAATCCTGTTCAACCTGTTCATCTGACTGCGGTCCTTGTCGATATTGCGGTGACAGAATCTGCCAAAGCAGTGAATCCTGTTCAACCTGTTCATCAGATTGCGGTTCATGCAAATATTGTGGCGATAAAATCTGCCAAAGCAGTGAATCCTGTTCAACCTGTTCATCAGATTGCGGACCATGCCAATATTGCGGTGACGGTGCATGCCAAAGCAATGAAACATGCTCAAGTTGTTCGACTGATTGTGGCGCATGTACACCTAAATCACCAGTTATTTGTCATTACAAAAGCGATGAAGAACCGATTATTAATCAAACGACTATAAATCTTGGCAATCACCAGCTTGCGGTTAAAGTATATGATGAAACAGAGGGCGATATTTCACAGGAAGTTATAGATAATGGTTTCACAATACTTGGCATAAATATTCCTTTTTTTGAAGATTTTTTTGATCAAAATTATCCTTGTGCAAATTTATATATTAATTGTGCACAAGGACCTTTGGGTGCCCCAGGTGAGTTATTTATTGGGTGTGGCGTTAAATATGATGGATTCGGGGGACCATTTTTATTGACTCATGAATTGACCCATTCATATTTGGGATTATTCAATTCGCCGGTTTGGTTTGCTGAAGGCTCTGCTCACTTCTTTGCAGATCTTTTTACGCGAGAATTTTGTTTAAATCCACCGGATTTTTGGACACTTACTATACCTACTGGATATAAATTTCTAGATGGTGCTATAGAATCTGCGCAGGAGCTAGGTATAGATTTGAATCAAAAGGTATCAGAAAATTTTGATATCAGGACTCAGTCATATTTAGGCCTTATTTTCTTATTGGAGTTAAATGAAATTATTGGTAAAGATGTTATGTCTGATTTTTATGCAGATTTATATGATCAATATTTAGCGACAGGAATTAAGATTACTCAAGAAAAAATTAAATCAGTTATTTTGTCCAATACTCCGAGCGACAAACGAAGCGCAGTAGAAAGTCTTATAAATGACAGATTGGAGTAAATAAATATCAACCTAAACCTAACGAGCTAAAAAGCTAATAAGCTTTCTTAGTTTCATACTCTATTTGCTCCCACTTTATCACCTTGTTTTTGAGTGCCTCCGAGTGGGTTTTGTTTAAAATTTTTATTCCAATTCCTCCAGCTTTCTGATATACTTATATTTGTAAAATATAAAAATAAACACCATGATTGAAATCTTAAAAAAAATCCCATTTTTTAACGAATTGGGCGATGAGGAATTAAAAATGATTGCCGCAAAAGTGCAGATGGAATATTTTCCAGCTGATTACGTCATTTTCAAAGAAGGCGATGAAGGAAGCAAGATGTACATTATAAAACGCGGGCAAGTCCAGGTCATCAGGGATAATACCATTCTCGCTGAGTTAAAAGATAACGCCTTTTTCGGCGAAATGGCTTTGGTCTCCGATGATGTAAGAAACGCGACCATCAAAACCATTACCGATATCGAGCTGCTGACTTTAGATAAACTCGAATTCAAGCGCCTACTTGAAACAAACCGTTCGATTGCATCTATTGTTAGTTATGAAGTAGTGAAGAGGGCGAATTCTATTCCATAAATTAATAGTGCTTAGTGCACAGTGCTTAGTGCTTAGTAAAACGCACTCCCCGCCATAGGCGGGTAAACGCACTAGGCACTAGGCACTCCGCACTAAATGTATCTAACCTTTCACCTAATTTTGGCTCATTTCCTAGCCGACTATCCGCTACAGCCGGGTGAACTTGTGAAATACAAATATAAAAGTTTCATGGGCGTTTTTCTGCATACGGTTATTCATGTGGCCGTGATCTCACTGGTGTGCCTGCCCTTTATGAATTCAGAAAAAGTATATCTGGGTTTAGGGATTATTTTTGTAACCCATTTATTGATCGACTGTTCAAAAATCGCCTGTGAAAAATATTTCCCGAAAATAAATAAATTCATTTGGTATGTGCTGGACCAGATACTTCATTATCTGATTTTGATAGCTGTCTCGATTTTCCTAATCGGCAAAATAGAGCCATGGATATCAGGTAACTGGTTTGCTTACTATTCTGATAAAACGCTTGTAAGTTTTATTCTGGTGCTTGTTTTAGTCACGTATTTTTATGATGTGTCTAAGTGGGCTTTACTGAATTCCTTAAGGCCGATTCCGTATAAACGCGATTACGTTCTTATGGCAAGGAATGCTTTGATTGTGGTAATTGCTTTCCTTATTTATTGGTTGACTAGATAACGATACTTTAAAATCTCTAATTTCTAATACCTAATATCTAATTTTGTATATCTGATATACCGCATATCAAAATTAGATATTAGAGATTAGATATTAGAAATTAGAGAATGTTATTTCGTCGTAAAAGTATAAACCCCATCCCAATCTGCAGAAGGCGGGTTTTTTATGAATCCCTCACACCTTTCCGCAAAAACTTTTGAAGGCGGATCATCGGGAATCGATTGAAATTTAGTTTGAGCATCCACAAAGTTTTTTTGCCTGTAAAAATTCAGCGCCTCACTGAAAGACTGAATGACAGACATCAGTGTTTGTGAAACATCTTCTTTAGTACCAAGCAATTCGTAGATCCTTACAGGTTTTTCCTTTCCCATCACACGGATAAGATCAAGTTCCCTGCATACAAAATCATCTTTAATCTGTTCATATGTGCTTTCGGATATTATGATTTTAGTTCCATATTGCTTATTGATGCCTTCAAGCCTGGAAGCGAGGTTCACATTATCTCCCATTATTGTGTAATCAAACCGGTTTTTCGATCCTATGTTACCGGCGATAACTTCACCGGAATTGATGCCGATGCGGATATGTATTGGAGGGAAGCCTGACTTTTCACATTCCTGTCGGTAAATCTCAAGCCTTTTCTGATTTTCCAGAGCGGCAATGCAGGCGTTTTTAGCGTGCGTCGCAAGGGGTAATGGCGCGCCCCAGAAGGCCATTATCGCATCGCCTTCATATTTATCCAAAGTGCCCTGGTAATTAATGATTATATTTGTCATTTCATCCAGATACCGGTTAAGAAAACTCACGAGCTTATCCGGTTCCATTTTTTCAGAGATACTTGTGAAACCCTCGATATCCGAAAAAAAGGCGGTTACTTCGCGCTTCGCGCCGCCAAGTTCCAACATTTTTGGATTTTTTATGATTTGCTCAACAATCGTCTTATTTACGTAATGGCTGAAAGCGCCTTCAATGAATTTGCGTTCAGATTGAACGAGTATCAGCCTTAAAAGGAACGCTCCGACAAATGAGATCATTATGGTTACTATCGGGTACATCACATTTAAAAATATCCTTTGTTCATAAGCGACAATGCCGGCTACCACAACGCCGAAAAGTTCAATAAACAAGAAAGGAAGAGCGAACCTTATGCGGAGTTTTGAGAAAATCAGAAGATTTAAAATTATAAAACCGATGATCGTTGCCCATAGGCTGAATCTGCTTTGGTCGCGTAAAAATTTACCTGTTATTATTGTCTGGATATTATTCGCGTGTATCTCAACTCCGGGCATGCGAATACCCTTGCTGACAGGCGAGAGATAATAATCCTGCAAATCAGCCGCGGTTGGGCCGATAAGTACGATTTTATCTTTCAGGTCAACGCGGTTACCTTTTTCATCCACATAATTTTTTTTCAAAAGGTCAGACATTGAAATCCGTGTATACGTGCCCGGCTCGGCAAAATAATTCACATACATAAGATAACTTGGCTGATTGCTTTTACTGTCGACCTGAGTCATTACAGGGATATTTATGTCATCGGAAAATTTATATGTATGGTCGGACAAGTGGAATTCCACAGGCTTAGTCATCAGGTATTTTCTCGCTGTTTCAAGAGAGAAAGCTTCATAAGTGCCCTCCTTGCTTACAGCGAAAATCGGTATTTCCCGTATAAATCCATCTTCATCCAGTTTCACGTTGATCCAGCCAAATTTCGGATTCGCATCCAGTAAAGTGGGATTCGGAAATTCCGCTATCCGCCCGCCATCTTCAAAATAATACCGCGCCGCAAGGACAACATTTTTATTTTTTTTAAGGCTATCGCTAAAAATCTTATCGTCTTTTTCGCCGTAAATAGACTGGTTAGGAAAAGTAACATCGATTCCGATAACTGCGGCGTCTTCTTTGCTCAATATATCTATTGCTTTCGCGTAATTTTTACGCGGCCATTTTTGCCATGGGCCAAGCTCTTTTTCAGATAAACTTTTTTCATCGATTGAGACAATGACGATTTCCGGACTTGCTGACGCGAAATCATAAAATTTATTCTGGATCGCCCTCTGAAGACCCATAAAAATACCGTTGTGCACAAAAAAAGCCACGATCAAAGCAATTGCGATTCCAAGTGTTGCGAATTTTAGGAATTTTTTAAACATTTTTATTTTTGAAATTGGTCCGCCAGTGGCGGACAAGTTTCAAATTTCAATTTTCAATATTTTTCTCCCCAAAATGAGAAGCTATCATGTAAAGGATGATAGTGAGGCCGAGCCATTTTAGTAATTTTTTGAACATATTTTGTAATTACAATCAATATATTATACCACAAAAAACCTTAAATTACAAATTTTCCGCAATCGTCCTAGCGTCAGCGCTCCGTCCCCGAGCATGTGCTGCTTCCTGTGGTGGCGAATGTGATGGCGCCTGTGTAGGGTCCCGGTTGCTGTCCATCAGGAACCCGTAACTTCCACCAGATGGCCTCATTGGTCCCCGTAGGCGTAAGGCTGGAATTGCTGTGGTCGGTCCTCACCCCTATGTTCCTGTTAAGGCAGCCTTCCGATTCTCCGCCTGGTGCGGAAGCAGTATCCACAAGGGCGTACCCGTTGGTATTCCAGTCGAACGGGGATACCCGCCAGTTCCATCTCTGCTGTCCCACCGCTATGTTGTAGGATCCGTATGTCATCGCATCTCCGTCCACCAGCACATCAAGTATCTGGTTCCCCATATTCCCCATGGATGTTATCTGCGCTTGGGAAATTCCTCCTATAACCACAATACCATACGCGAGGCTTGTATCAGCTATGTCTATACCGGAAAGGGGCGCTATGGTCAGGGATTCCCCCGCGTCAGCGAAGTAATGGGGTCCCATCCCATCAGACGCCGTTGCCTCTATGTCCCAGTCACCCGCGTCCGCATTGAACCACACGGTAGCCTGGCAGTCCGCCCCCAGCTCATCAGGCGGTCCTGTGCCCACCCCTGTAAGCGTGCATGAGGGATGTATGTAGCAGTTGTTCTCCAAAGCAGTGCAGTGCCTTGTTACCGCCGAAGGATCGAAGAACACGCCCTTCACATTAGTGACGTCATTGTCCCCGTTCGCATCCCTGATCGTAACAGAGTAATCCATTGTGTCCGACCCTCCCGCCGAAATGGAAGGGGCTACACCCGCATTATATGACACAAGCTCAGGCGACACATCAGCCACGCTGTAATTCCGTAAGCTTACCCCTGATCCCTGCAATCCGTGCCCGTCCACCGTGAATACATACAAAGGATAAGAACCATGAGCCGTCGGAACCGGCACCTGCCCTTCCGCTATGCACTGTGCTTTTTCTCCTGACTTCACTCCTGTTATCTTGCATAAAGTCGCGCCTTCACACGCCCCTCCTGAGAAACCGACTGTCGAGCAGACATGCATATCAAATGTATCCGCAGTGTCCGTATCCATCACATCCCCCTGCACGCATACGTAATTCGCCGGGCTGTCAACCGAACCGTCGGTGTTGTAGCGGACGAGAGCAATATCATAATCGCTTCCATTCCAGTTAATTCCTGCCGCCACAATCTTCCCGTCATTTTGAATGGCTACCGAACCAGCACCGTCGTTATTACCCGAAACCGCTGTGGTCACTAACCCGTCCCCGCTGAACGAATTATCTAGCGATCCATCCGTGTTATACCGCACAACAGCAAAGTCAGCGCCGGAGACACCAGAGCTGAATCCAGCCTCCACAATTTTTCCGTCGCTCTGAATGGCGACAGAAAACCCGGAATCATTCCCGCTACCAATTGCAGTCATAACCTTTCCTCCTGTGCCGAACGAAGAATCCAGCGACCCGTCCGTATTGAAGCGCACAACAGCAAAGTCAGGATTAGGACCATTATCACTGTATCCCGCCTCCACGATCTTCCCGTCAGTCTGTATAGCAACTGATATTCCATAATCACCCCCGATCCCCACCGTTGTGGTCGCAATGCCATCGCCGTCAAAAGAGGTGTCTAAAGAGCCATCCAAACCATTGTACCGTACAACAGTGAAATCATAATTGCTGCCATTATCACTGTATCCTGCCACCACAATCTTTCCGTCGCTTTGTATGGCAACGCCATGACCATAATCATCCTCGCTCACTACCGCCGTAGTCACCTTTCCATTTCCAGGGTAACCCGGCATTGAGGTATCGCCGTCAAAACTCGTATCCAGCGATCCGTTGGTGTTGTAGCGGGCAAGGGCAAAATCATAATAGCTTCCATTCAAGATGTACCCCGACACCACAATCTTTCCGTCGCTTTGTATGGCAACGCCATAACCATAATCATGGTTACCGCTGAAATCCGTAGTCACCTTCCCGCTCCCGCCAAAACCGTAATCCACCGACCCATCGGTGTTATATCTGGCTAAAGCGAAATCATGATTACTTCCGTTAAAGCTGTATCCCGCAACCACGATTTTCCCGTCTGAGATTTTCCCGTCTGACTGGACAGCAACCGATTGGCCATAATCATCCTCGCTCCCAATTTCTGTTGTCACCTTTCCGTCATTGTCTAAGTTGGTATCCAAGGTGCCGTCTACATTATAGCGAGCGACAGCAAAATCATAATTGCTTATAATTTCATTAAAGCTGTACCCCGCCACTACAATCTTTCCGTCGCTTTGATAAGCAATGGAATTCCCCCAATCATTCCTGTTCTCCACTTCTGTCATCACCTTCCCGTCATGGTCAAATGTTGCATCAAGCGAGCCATTTACGTTATAGCGTGCAACCGCGAAATGATGATTATTCGTATCACTGGTGTCTCCCGCCGCAACGATTTTCCCGTCGCTTTGGATGGCGACAGAGTAAACATGATCATCCATTGCTCTTATTGCCGTTGTAACTATTCCGTCCGTATCGAAAGAAGTATCCAGTTTTCCATTGGTGTTGTAACGTGCAAGGGCAAAGTAGCTTTGGACGTTGTCATTGCTAGCCCCTCCAGCCACGATCTTGCCATCGCTTTGGATAGAAATTGAATTGATATTACCCCCATACACCATAGGATCCGTAGTTACTATTCCGTCCGTATCGAAAGAAGTATCAAGTTTCCCATTGGTGTTGTAACGTGCAAGGGCAAAATACGAATGAACGTTATGATAACTATAACCTGCCGCCACAATTTCCCCGTTGCTTTGTATGGCAACACTCACTGCCATTTCTTCACCGCTACTCATCGACGTTGTCACTTTTCCATCACTATCAAAAGTGTTGTCCAGGGAGCCATCGGAATTATAACGAACAAGGGCAAAATCACTATTTGCGGTATAATTACTGACTCCTGCCGTAACTATCTTCCCATCGCTTTGGATTGCGACCGCGAGGGCAGCATCCATCCCGTTAGTCAACGACGTTGTTACCTTCCCGCCTGTGCCAAAAGAGGTGTCTAGTGAACCGTCAATTTTATTATAGCGCGCAATCGCAAAGTCGACAGTAAATCCGTTATACGTATAACCCGCAGCCACGATTTTCCCGTCGCTCTGGATGGCAATTTTTTCAATTTCATCATCCCCGCTTCCCACCGCAGTTGTCACTTTCCCGTCGTGTTCAACGTCGTCGAAACTTGTATCCAGCGTTCCGTCGGTGTTGTAGCGGACAAGAGCAAAATCATAATTACTTCCGTTGTTACTCCAACCCCCAGCCACGATTTTCCCGTCGCTTTGGATTGCAACTGACATCGTCTTATCATCCCCGCTTCCCACCGCAGTTATCACCATCCCGCCGGCGCCGAAAGAGGTGTCTAGCGAACCGTCCGTATTATAACGGACAAGGGCGAAGTCATCTAAAGCAATGGCACTACCTGTTCTGTCAATTCCAGCCACGACAATCTTTCCGTCGCTCTGAATTGCAGTTGAATAACCATAATCTTCCCCGTTCCACACCCCATTCGTAATCTTCATCGTCCTGCTATTACCTGGCGCAGTTGGGGCAGTGGCTCCGCATTCAGAGCCTATCTTAACTGTCCCTAGTGTAGGCTGGTGGTTTACCTCGAAAGGAGATCCTGCGGCCCCTGTTCCCTGTGATGATCCTGAGCATGTTCCAGGATTGTTATGGTCGCACACAAAGGCATACCATGCGTTGTTTTCAGCATCACTCGCCTGAGTCTGATAAGTTATCGGTGTGATGGGTGAATCGCTGTGTGCAGCCGCACTACTGATGGCCCACGCATATGAACTGCCGCAGGTAAGCAAGGTGTCATCCAAGCAGCAGGAGGGGGCTGCATTAGTGCCCGGCTTCACGTATTGTGTCTTGCAGATCGCAAGGTAATAATCATCTGTGTTATTATCATGCGCCGTTGCGGTAAAGGTTACATTGCTTCCCGCAGTCGTGGGCGCAGTGCCTGAAGACAGCCCGTCTGATGGGCCTGCGGTGAATGAAGGAGCTACATTCTCAATTTCAAGATAGGTTTCTACATTTGCCGCCATGACCGCATCGCTGAACAACCCTGAGACAAACACCATAAGGATTGTTAACATAAGCCTTCTTTGTTTCATATTGTTATGTTTGAATTTTTATATATTTTACCATACTGTGGTTTAAGCACAAATAATTCTGAAATAAAAAGTTGTAAAAATAAATAGCTTGCTTTTTATTTTAAAGTTTGTACAATAAAAGTGTTCAACCACTAAGCCCCCCAATATGAAAAAGCGCATGTTTACATGGATTCTAGTAATTAAACCTCATATTTGAGGCCCGATTTCGTGTAATTATCAGCTTTAGAGAAAATGGCCTCAAATAAGAGAATTGAGGTCTTTTTGTTTAAGAGATAAGGTGATATTGACAAAATTAATAAAATCTGATATAAATTATATACATAAAACCCTCCAAAATGCTTACAGCTAATAAACCTTCGACGGAAACTGAATGGGAAAAATCAATTGATGATTTACCCCCTTCTGTATTGCATGTAAACCCAAGCACAGATATTACTGTAAGGAAAATATCTGGCTTAACAGGATCTTTTAATGAAAAACACGAAAAGGAAAAACTTGCCGAACAGGTAAGGCGACTTTTGATGTATGTCGGGCAAGCAGGCACTGAAAGGGACCTGGAAGAATGGGTAAGGGGCTTGGATGATGATAAATTAGTCGCTTTTGCTGAAAAATACCGCGATAACCTACCATTTGAAGTCCTAACTTTCTTAGATGATGTAAAGCAAAGGGTAAATGGCCAGATGCCGGTTTTACCCAAAGATTCTGACATTTTTATGAGTGACTGGATTAAAAATTATAGAGAAGTCCATGGCTTAAAAAAGGAAGACATAGTCTCCCAAGGACGCGAAGCTGTAATGGAGGTTTTGGCAATCGCTTTTAAAAGAAATGGAGCCTTGACTGAATCCGAAAGGACGACCGTGCGGAACATGGCGCAAAATATCACAGATGAGACAATAATCCAACGTGTTATGGAATACGCTGTAGGACATTCATATGTAGTGATGTGTTTATTGAGAAATCCGAATTTTGATTTAAATCATACCCTCCAATTGGTTGAAAAAGTGGCAGAAAGTTATAAAAAAGGGGAGCACGCTGACGAATGTAAAAATATTTTAGTGGAAGTATCAGGTCATGTAGCTTCTGCACTTGATAAAATAGTGATGGCACATAATAAATCCGGAAATGAAGATATTGGCCAGACCTTAGAATTTGTTCCAAGAATAGCTAAGGCATTAGAACAGGTTAATGGGGCTAATTTATTTTCCCAGCAGATCAATGATGCCCTTCGGGTATTAAAAGACCCAAATGCGTTACAGATGTATGCAAAAAAGCTTACCAGGCTTTATGCATCTATCCCCGTAGATAACCAAACAAATGGCGACAAGGGAAAAAATGGTAACGGCAATAGCGAAAAGATAAGGGCTAAAAATGCTGAAAAAGCAGCAACTGATAATAGTGAAAAAAACGGTGGCATTTTTCAGCCAGGAAGCAAAAGGGTACCTCCGTCTCCAAAAAACGCGAAACCCGATAAAAAATCGGCTGAAGCCAAAACACCTGTCCAATCCGGAGGAAGCAACAAAGCCAAAAAGGTGGCAAGGGTGGCAGCCGCGCAGGCAAAAGCTGCGTCAAAGCGAAAGCGCAAAAATAATGGTGATTAAGCCAGTAAAATTTAAATAATTTGTTTATAAAATAAATAAAATGTCTCAAACAGCAGAACAACAATTGGCTCCTAAAGATCCTAAAACTACGTCAGTTTCCAAAAAACCGGAATTAAAGGTGATTGAGGGGGCGCGCGATGAGGTTTCTGAAGTTCTTTCGAAAAAAATCCCCGATACAGAAAAACCGCTACGTTTGACTGAACGGTCCCACTGGCTGGGAAAGCTGACTTACGGAGCCCGTGCTTTGAAAGGAGGTGCGGTTCAGGTTAAATTGAAAGTAATGTTGCCACCCGATCCAGAAGAAACCTTTGATATTTTGCTTTCCCAAACTGAACTTCAATCCATTCCTAAAATGAAAGAGATTTTCAGAAGCACAGTAGTTGATGGTTACGTTTTTAAGAACTACGCAAAAAAAGACGGCCAGGAAAGAAAAGGTCTTACTATGGCCGATGTCCCGAGGTTTGAAGAGATGGCAAAGGATATAAGCGATACCTTTAAAGAGAATTTCTAATGCCCAATACCTAATATCTAATTTTGCAGACAGCTTATCTGACACATAAAATTAGATATTAGAAATTAGATATTGGGTATTAGAAAGAATAAAACTACGCGCATCCCACGCCAGAATATTCATCAGTCGGCATAAGTATTTCTTTAGCCCTCATTCGCTTACCGATAACAAGCTCTTTCGGTAAAGCAGGAGGCGGTATTTCCTGTACTTCATTGGCAGAACGGATCTCCGGTAAATTTACTGGCGACGGTAATTTATTTTTTGGTTTGGGCTGGTAAGTTTTTTTTGGCATATTGTTGTTTTTATTTATTTTAATATTATAACATATCTATGTTTAATATGCAAATTTTAATTTGACTTATTATGTCAAAGTTTATAAAATACCAATCCATGAATAAAAAACCTGAAATCGCAGAGCCGGAGTCAGACGCGCTTGTCCTGATGTGCTGTTTAGATCTGCCAAATGGGCTAAGGCATCCTCATGCCCAAAGTGTGCTGGAAAAATATAGTCAGCCTGATGATCTTGCCATTCAGATTATGCGAGACACAAGAGACAAAGTTTCAAATTCTGTTTTGTTATTTAAAATACGGCAAACACTTTATTACAAAGTATATACTTCTGGTTCTGATGAGGAATTAAGAAGCCTGTTTGTTGAACTTTTTGATGAGAATGAGCCCGACTCCTCCGACAATTAGCATCAGTAAGCTGAACAACTGGCCGAGGGTGAAATAATGCCAAATAAAGCCGACCTGTGCGTCCGGCTGGCGCCAGAATTCTTCAATGAACCGGAATAGCCCGTAAAGTCCGATATAACTGAAAACAGCAACACCTCTTTTTGGTTTACGGGAATAAATGAAAAGTAATATCAAAAAAAGCAGTAATGCGGACGCTGACTGAAACAGTTGGGAAGGGTAACGTAGAACACCATCCCCAAAATCCACACCCATCCATTTAAAATTCGGGTTTTCTATCGGCCTTCCGACAAGCTCGCGGTTAACAAAATTCGCCAGCCGTGTAAAAGTCAGTGCCAAAGCACCAGGAATGACAATTATATCGCCGGCGGATAAAAAATTGATTTTATTTTTTTTGCAGTAAAACCAGATAACCAGAATTGTGGCTAAAAGCCCTCCGTGAAATGACATCCCGCCTTCCCAAATGGCGAATATTTTGGCTGGATGAGACAGGTAAAACGGTAAATTATAAAAAAGGACATAACCTAAGCGTCCACCCAAAATGACACCAGCCAAAAAAATCCAGAAAGCCAGATCGAATATCTGGTTTGCGTCTTTAAAAATCTTTCGTTTTTTATTAAGAAGATACACAATCCAAATGCTAAGAAGCAGCCCGATGGCGTAACTTATCCCGTACCAGTGCACGGTAACCGGGCCGATTTTTAAGGCGATGGGATCTAACATAAATTCTAATTTCTAAATCCTAAATACTAAACAAATCTTAAATCCCAATGACCAAAATAACAAACAAATTTTTAACAAATGAATTTATTATTTGGAATTTGTGATTTAGAACATTAGAATTTGTTTAGAATTTAGATATTAGGATTTAGAAATTAAGATATGAAGATACTAGGAATCGAAACATCATGCGATGAAACAGCAGCTGCGGTCGTTGAAAACGGAACGAAAGTCCTGAGCAATGTCATAGCAAGCTCGGTCGATTTGCATAAAAAAACCGGTGGAGTGGTCCCAGAAGTCGCGGCGCGCGAACATATGCTCCAGATATCGCCAGTGATCAATCACGCGATGGAACAGGCTGGCGTGAGTATGTCTGAAATCGACGCGATAGCGGTTACGCATGCGCCTGGGCTAATAACTTCTCTTTTAATCGGCGTCAATACTGCACAGACGATAAGTTATATTCATAAAAAACCGCTTATTCCCATTCACCATATTGCTGGGCATATTTACGCGAATTTTCTTGAAAGGGAGGAACCGCCAAAATTTCCGATCATCATTTTAACTGTTTCGGGCGGGCATAATGAACTTGTGCTTTTAAAAAGCCATTATGAATTCATGGTCATCGGCGAAACTCTGGATGACGCGGCCGGCGAAGCATTTGATAAGGTGGCGCGACTTTTAAATCTCGGTTTCCCGGGCGGACCTGTTATCGCCAAATCCGCGGAAAAAGGAAACCCGAATGCCTATAATTTCCCCAAAGCTTATCTTGATAAAAAGAATAAATCACGTCGTTCGCCATTGTTGGTCGCGTACCGACGTGGTTCGCGAACGACAAGTGATAAATATAATTTCTCTTTTTCCGGCCTGAAAACTGCCGTTATGAACGAAGTCCGAAAATCCGATTCCCAAATGAAAAATGTAAAATGTAAAATGGGAATGCGAAATGCGAATTGCGAAATGCGAAATGATATTGCCGCCAGTTTCCAAAAAGCTGTTGTTGAAGTTTTGTCAGATAAACTGGTTAAGGCCGCTGAAGAATTTGATGCAAAAGAAGTCCATCTGGCAGGCGGCGTTTCAGCGAATAAAATGCTCCGGGAAACTGTTGCCAGAAAACTTAATAACAGAATTCCGTTAAAATACCCTGAAAAACTGATTTACTGCACAGATAACGCGGCAATGATCGCAGGCGCGGCTTACTTTTTATCTCAAAAATATCCAGAAAGAATGGGGGATTGGAACGGGGTTGAGGTTTATTCGCAGTTACCTTTGGAATAATATGTTATAATGTCTCTTGAATTAACTTAATGGGTGACCCGATTGGTGACCTGCTCCGATATAACATCGGAGCGGTGACCTAATGGGTGAAAAAAAGGTTTGATAAGCACCGATTAGGCCACCAATTAGGTCACCATCCCGCAACGCGGGATAGGTCACCAATTTGAAACATGAAACAAACAGACTACCTTATCATCGGCGCGGGTATTGCTGGGCTTACAACTGCTTTGCACTTAAAAGATCTGGGAAAGGTGACAGTCATTTGTAAAGGCAAGCTTAAGCAGGCCAATACATACTGGGCGCAAGGCGGAATAGCCGCGGTGCTGACAAAAACCGACCGTTTCAAAAAACATATTGAAGATACGATGAATGCTGGAGTGCAACACGGTAACCGTGACGCTGTCCGGTATCTTGTCGAACACGCGCCAAGAGCCATACGTTTTATGGAATCTTTGGGCGTTAAATTTAAAAAAGAACCGGCTCTGGAAGGCGGGCATAGCGAGGCGCGTGTTTGGCGCACAAGCGATTTTACCGGCCAGGATATTCTGAATCACCTGATCAAAGCTGTTCTTAAAGCCAAAAACATTGAGATAAAAGAAGATACTGACGCGATTGAACTAATTATCCATGAGAATTCTTGCAAGGGCGCTTTTGTACGACCGATTGATGGAGAACAGATAGAACCTTTTTTTGCGAAATTCACAATTTTAGCTACAGGCGGGCTTGGCCAGCTTTTTGAGAAGACCAGCAACACCCGCGCTTCAGCGGGTGACGGTCTGGCTTTGGCAGTAAATGCGGGGTTGGAACTTGAAGATATGGAATTCATACAGTTCCACCCAACTGCTTTGGATAAATACGATGACGGAAGATATTTTCTCCTTTCTGAAACTCTGAGGGGTTTTGGCGCGAAAATCGTGAATTCCCAGAAAGCAAGTTTTCTGGAAGAGTATGACAAAAGGGCTGAACTCGCCCCCCGGGACATTGTTACTCGCGCGACATATTTTGAAATGATGAACGGGCCTGTGTATTTGGATATGCGGTATTTGAATGAAAGGGAAGTCAAAAAACGGTTCCCGAATATAACAAAACGCCTTAAACAATATGGCTATGATTTGATAAAAGATCTTATTCCGATTACTCCCGTTGCGCATTTCGCATGCGGAGGTATACCCGTAAACCTTAACGGTGAAACAGAAATGTCCAGATTATTTGCCGTTGGCGAAGTGGCGTGCGCGAGGGTCCATGGCGCGAACCGTTTGGCATCAAATTCCCTTCTTGAGGGTCTGGTTTTTGGCGAAGCTGTTGGGAGGTGTATAGCCAAAAAGAAAGAATTAATGGAAGATCCTATAATAAATACTGATATTCAGCTGGATACGCCTAAAATCATAATGGAACCATTGCCTCAGGTAATCGCTTATGCAAAACGGATAGGTCAGATAATGTGGGGGCGCGTCGGGATTGTGCGCACCATAGACGGACTTAAAGAAGCTCTGAAAGAGATAGCTGAAATACCGGCCCGCGATTACCGCATTCAGCATCGCCAGATGGTCTGTTACAAAATTATTCAGGCGTGCCTTAATCGTACTCAAAGCCTGGGATGCCACTATATCGCGACTGAACTATCATAAAAAGAAATTCACAAAATACACAAATTACACAAAGCACAAACCTTAATAAAAGCCCAAAACACAAATTGCACAAAACCCAAAGTTTGGTCAGTTTGTGAATTTTGTGTTTTGGAAAGTTTGTTTGTGAACATTTGTGAATTTTGTGAATTTTGCGTTTTTCAGTATAATGTTCGTGAACCAAACAAAGTAAGATGTTCAAATCCATAATAGTTTTCATCATTGCAGTAGTCCCCGCCATAATTTGGCTTTACCTTTTTTTGGGCAAGCATCGAACAAATAAATGGATTGTCGCTATAGTGTTTATCGGAGGTATGGTTGCCGCAAAGCTGATATTAATTTATCAGGGCTACTGGGACCAGACGGTCAATCTGATTTTCTTTAAGGTAAATCCTGTTAATTTTAAAGAAAACTTACAAACCATATTTTCTTCACGCCCTATCTTAGCTCTTTTTCTAAGCTTTGTGGGCGTCGGCGTAATCGAGGAATATGTGAAGTTCTGGATTATGAGATTGATCGGCCATGGCTATTTTAAATCCATCGATGATGTTATCGAACTAGCCATTATAAGCGCCCTTGGATTCGCGTTTTTTGAGAATATAGTTTACTTTAGCCAGCATTGGGGTGACCTGAGCATTGGAAATTTCTTTGTATTCGCTTTGATGCGTGTGACAATCGTGACAATGGTGCATATGCTATGTTCAGGGATTCTCGGCTATTACTATGGAATGGCTTTTTTCGCTTCTCCAATGCTCAAAATCCAATATATGAAAAAAATAACCCATCCTGTTTTGCAGTTCCTGAAAAAAGTTTTACACCTGCGAAGGTCACAGGTATATCACGACCAGATGTTTGTGACCGGGTTACTGCTTTCCATGGTCACCCACGGGCTTTATGACTTTTTGCTGACAATCCGAGTAAGTTTTATTGGGATATCGATGGTGGCGCCGATAATGTTTATTTATTTCTTCGGCGGTTTCTGGTTTTTAAGCCAGCTTTTTAAGAAAAAAGACCTTAACCTTAAACTTGGCCTTGTCGGCACAAGCGTAATGCCAAAAGAGGATTTTGTGAAATTACTTGATGAGATACACGCGATTAAGGATAAGATGGAGAGTGAAGCTAATAATTTATCTAATGGGTGACCTGCCCTATCGGGCGGTGACCTAATGGGTGACCTAATCGGGACTATACAGAAATTCACCAATTAGGTCGTCCGCTCCGATGTTATATCGGAGCAGATCACCAATCAGGTCACCAATAAGTTTGATGAAAAAGCCCTTCAATAAAATCGAAATCGACAAGCAGATAAAACTTATTAACAAAGCCCTGGAAAAAGACGTGCTCCCCATGCTTATGTCACATGGCGGGGGTTTGGAGATAATGGATATTGTCGGTTGGGAAGTGATTATTAAATATTACGGCGCGTGCCACGGTTGCCCGCTTGCGACTTCAGGGACGCTGGAATTTATTGAACATACCTTGCGGACGAATATAGATAAAAGGATAAGGGTCATCCCTGCCTAATACAAACAAAATCTCTAATATCTAATGCCTAATATCTAATTTTGCCAGTCGGATATTCTGTTCAACAAAATTAGATATTAGAAATTAGGGATTAGATATTAGAGATCGCTTAATCTATTAATACATTATTCTTTGAAAGCATTACAGCGCTAACTGATCTTGCGGGTTTTTTCCCAAACATCTTCACAGTAATATAATTATCAGTTAAGCCTGATTCATCAAGTTCCCATAAAACTGATACTATTTTTCCTGTTTGGCTTTTTATAAAATCTGACCTGAGCTTGTCAGATATTTTCTGTAATTCAGATGTCCGTTTTTTCTTAATTTCGTCAGGCACCTGTTCCATTTTTGCGGCAAGCGTGTTCTTGCGAATGGAATAGGGGAATATGTGGACTTTCGCGAATTTATTTCGTGTAATGAAGTCAGCTGTCTCACGGAATTCTGAATCCGTTTCCTCTGGAAATCCGACAATAATATCAGCAGTAATCGCGATTCCCGGAATATCCTTTTTCAGACGTTCGATAATCTTATCCATCTTCGCGACTGAATAATTTCTCCTCATTCTTTTTAGAACGCTATCCGAACCCGATTGTGCGGAAAGGTGAATATGCCTGCACACCCTCGGATTTTTTAGGATTTCAATTAATTTTTCATTTAATTCATAATTCTTAACTCTTAACTCATAACTAAAAAAGTATTCCGGCCCCATCGAACTCAATCGGATTCTCATAACATCAGTTTCCTTGAGTATCTTTTCCAGCAGTTCAGCAAGCCTGCTTTCGTCTGGTTTTGTGGTAACACTGCATCCATACGCACCAATATTTATTCCGGTGAGCACGATTTCATTGAATCCGTTTTTAACATATTCGTTTATCTCATCGATTATTTCATCAGATGGCCGGCTTTTTGATTTTCCCCGAGCTGTGCCGATTATGCAATAGGAGCAAAAATTATCACACCCATCCTGTATCTGCACAAACGCGCGGGAATGAGACAGTTTCCTAATATCTGAACGTGGACAATCGATTGTCCACGTTCGGTTATTGAGGGGTTTTTTTAATAACTCAATAACCGCCTTCATATCAGGAAGCAGATAATCGATTTCTTTTATTTTTTTAAATTCTTCCTTCTGCACCCGCGCCGCACATCCGAATACGATAGTTTTTAATTTCGGATTCTGGTTCTTCGTTTTTCGTATCAATTGCCGAGATTTTCTGTCTGCGGCCTGTGTTACCGTACATGTGTTTATAATCGAAAAATCCGCCTCTTCATCAAGCGCGATTCCGATTCCGTTCCTAACAGCCCACTCCTGAATTTTATCTAATTCATAGCGGTTATTTTTGCACCCGGTCATCTTCAAACTTATCTTCATTTTTTTAAAATCCTAAACTCTAAATCCTAAAATCTAAACAAATTCTAATCACCAAAATTCAAATTCCAAAACATATTTATAATTAATTTTTTAATTGTTTTGAATTTTATAATTTGAATTTTGCGCTTGTTTAGAGTTTAGATATTAGAGTTTAGAGCTTAAGAGCGTAAGCTCTTCATCATCTCCACCCTTTTTTGTATAAGTTCCTGTGTTCCAATGTCTTTTCTGTAAAAAATCGGTCCTTCAACGCTTTCAACACCCTGCTGGGCAAGATTTTCAGCTTCTTCAATCGTATCTCCGATTCCTACAAACGCGACGGCCCGAGAACCTGTCATCACCAATTGCCCGTCGACTTCATCAACCGCGGCGAAATAAACCCTCACCCCCTCTGGAAGCTGGCCGATTACAATTCGGTCTCCTTTTGCTGGGTTAGAAGGATATCCTTCTGGAACAGCGTATTTGCAGACAGTGGCTTTTTTGGAAAACCAGACGCCAAGTGTATCAAGATTTCCTTTTATTATTGCCATGCAGATATCCACAAAATCCGTTTCCAAAAGTGAAAGCGCGTTCATCGCCTCAGGGTCACCGAAACGCGCGTTGTACTCGATTAACCTCACACCGTCTTTCACTGCGATAAAGCCTCCATAAAGCACACCTTTATACGGTTCACCAAGCTCCTGTTTTAACGCTTTCACAGTTTGAACATTGATATTATGAGCGTCTTCCAGATCTTTTTCTGTAAGAAAAGGCAGATTTCCAGGATAATTATAAGTTCCCATACCGCCAGTGTTAGGCCCCACATCCCCTTCATAAGCGCGTTTGTGGTCCTGTATCGGCGGCATATCAACCACATGTTCCCCGTCGACAAAGCTCATAAAACTGAATTCCTGGCCTACGAATTTTTCCTCAATGACTACTTTTCCGTCTTCATCCAGGCATTTCTTAGCATACTCCACACCTTCTTCCAAAGTCTTAAAATGGTCGCCCATAACATGAACTCCTTTTCCGCCCTTAAGCCCATCGGCCTTCACAACGATTTCTCCGAGTTCAGTAGCGAATTCCATCATGCCTTCCTCTGATGTGAAAGTCCTGAATTTCGGTCCGCCCGGCACGTTGTATTTCTGAAGCAGTTCACGGGTAAAAGATTTGGAACTTTCGATCTGCGCCATTTTTTTAGTAGGCGACGCGCATGGTATTCCGATCAGCGCCAGAATATCCACCACCCCATCAGCAATCGGATTATCTGGACCGATGATCGCGAAATCAGGCTTATTTTCAACCGCGAATTCCTGAATAGCTTTCATGTTTTTAATGTCGCCGACATGGTATATGCTGGCAAGGTCGCGGATTCCAGGATTTACCGCGCTAGCGTATACAAGAAGTTCATTGCATTTCGGTGATTTCTTAAGCGCTTCAGCCATCGCATGCTCGCGCGCGCCGTTACCGACAAGGAGGATTTTCATATTTTGTATTTTATGAAATATTGCCTGTGTATTATACAGATTTTTGTGATTCAGAAAAACATAAAAACCGTTAAAGCTGATATCAAGGAAAAACACCCGAAAAAATGATTATCTTACATCCGTACGCTCTAAAATTTTAAACCCATCCGTAACAGCTTCGCATAGAAAATCTTCCAGCTGGCTATGGTCTTCTTTAGTCTGTGCTTTATAAAGATAAGTGTAATAAAGTTGTTTCTGTTCATGATGGATTATCGCGGGAGCGAAATTCGCGCTCAGCAGCATTGCGTTCATGAGCAATCTTCCTACACGGCCGTTGCCATCGGAAAAGGGATGGATCTGTTCAAATCTGCTGTGGATACCTGTTGATAATGCAATGATATCCCTGGTTTTTCCAGTAATTCTGGCCATAACCTCAGGTATTAATTTTGGAACGCTTATATAATTCGCGGTCGGCAAGTTGACACCAGTGATCCTGACGGCGTGATTGCGGTAAACGCCTGCATCCGGACGGATGCTATTCATGAGAATGCTATGGAGTTTAAGCATGAAATCTTCGTCGATTTCCCCTTTTTTGGCGATATGATCAAATAAATAATTTAAAGCTGTCTGGTGATTTTTTGCTTCCAGTTGTTCGGTCAGGCTTTTATTGGGCAAAGCCGTATTATCAAAAAGGATTGCCGCCGTATCGGGTTCAGTAAGAGTGCTGCCTTCAATACTGTTGCTGTTATACGTGAGTTTTAAGATAAATTGATCGCGAATATCCGGATTATCCAGAATTTCACTCACAACGTTTTTATATTTTCCTGATTTTAACCGCAGAGCCTGTTTTTTAGCATTAAGCTGGTCAGCAGAAATTATTTTTTGTCCGGTCACTTCTAAAAATAACCCGTCTATTTTAGCCCGCATTTTTGACCGTGGCTCGGATTTGCCGGTCCACCAGCTGTTAAACGCGGTAAAAGATACGCCGAATTTATCAGCCAGTCTGGTTTGGGTCAGCCCCAGCATTTTTTTAATAATCTCTAATTTTTGACGAGTGTTCATATGTTTAAATTA
>Ga0315284_10002252_pt1 | contig 27709 bp, 24 predicted proteins | sample YL17G09_16_MG_FD_203696 | JGI IMG/M metagenome (GOLD analysis project Ga0315284, IMG submission 203696) | Sediment microbial communities from Yellowstone Lake, YNP, Wyoming, USA - YL17G09_16 | ecosystem: Environmental > Aquatic > Freshwater > Lake > Sediment | place: USA: Wyoming | collected...
AGTGCGTTTTCTGCCTTTTCTTCCGCCTCGACCCGGGCACTTTGCTCAGCTTGTGCCGTCGCCATTGCTTTGACGAATTCTTCACTCAGCCGGTGCACCTTTTCGTCGGCTGTTGTTCGCATCCGGGCTTCTGTTTGCAGACGCTCTTGCGCTTCTGCTCGCTCCTTCTCGGCCTGTGCCAGTGTCTGCTCCAATTGCGATGTCTTGTCGGTCAGTGTCTTCAACTGTTGCTCTGCCTGATGCCTTGCCTGAGTTTCGGCCTGCAGGCGGTTTTGCACGTCTGCCTGTTCCCTGTCTTGTGCGTAGATTTGGCCCCGCAACTGCTCAGTTGCTGCTGCAAGATTCTCTGCCTTTGCCTGGGCTTCGAGGCGTGTCTGCGTTTGGAGCCGCAATTCTTCCTGGGCTTGTAATTTTGCTTCGGCGGTGTTTTTGAGCTGCTCTTCGAGTTGTGCAATTGCCCGGCCGTATGCTGTCGCTTTCTCCTCGATTTCCGCCCGCACCTTTTCTTCTGCCTGTATGCGGGATTGCTTTTCAATTTCGATTTGCTGTTGCGCCTCGCGTCTGGCGTTTGCCTCGGCCTGCGCCATTGCCTCGGCTCTCGCCTTTTGGCTCGCCTCGATTTGTGCCTCTTTGCGTGCGGCGGTCAGTGCGTCTGTCTGGGCATCCAGCCGCTCACGAAGTTCAGCTATTGTTTCCGACTGGGCCCCGACTGTGTTCTTTAATTCTGCAATCGCCTCTGTCTGTTCTTTGAGTTTTTGTTCCGCTTCTTTGGCAGCCGCGGTTTGGGTGTCCGCCTGTTGCCGGGCGGCGGTCAGTGATTCTGCATACACGCGCAGCTTTTCTTCAGCCGACGCCACCGCCTGGCCGTATGCTGTTGCCTTTGCCTCAAGCTCGGCCCGTGCCTGCTGTTCGGCCTTGATTTTTGCCTGTGCCTGTGCCCGCATTTGCTGCTCGGCCTGCTCTGCACGTGTCTCGGCCTTAATCCTCTGCTCATATTGGCGCCGGGCCTGCTCCTCGGCGGCGGTTTTCGCCTGAATCTCCATCCCGAGCTTTTCTTCTGCTTCGATTCTCGCCTGTTCTTCCGCCCGCAGGCGGGTTTCGGTGTGCACGAGGTTCTCGACGTATTGTTTCAGCTTGTCATCTGTCTCTTTTAGCGCCTGGGTCTGGGCGTTCAGGCGGGTCTGGACCTCCTCCAGCACCTGGCCAAAGGCCCTCGCTTTTTCCTCCAGGGTTGATTCGGCCTGTGTCCTGGCCTGGGCCTCCATCTGCAACTGCTGCTCGGCGGCAGAACGGGCCTGTGTTTGCGTTTCAAGCGTTTCTTGCAGTTCACTGATAACCCTGCTCTGCGTATCGAGTTGTTCCTGCTGTTGCCGTCTTGCGGTTACCTCTCCCTGCAGTCGCTGCTCGGTTTGCTCTCTGGTCTGTGCTTCAGTCCGGGCCTGATGTTCGGCGGCATTTTGGGCCTTTGTTTGTGCTTCGAGCTTTTCCCGCATTTCACTAATCAAATGGTGATATTCATCAAGCCGTTTCTGTAACTGGGTCCGGGTTGTTATCTCGGCCTGTAATCGCCCTTCGATTTGTCTTTGCGATTCCTGAAAATCGCGGGTCTTTTCTTCGAGTTTGGCGCGTGTCTCCTGCTCGATTCTTGTTCTTGCTTCGGTCTCGCTTCTTGCTTTTTCTTCGGCGACGGCCCTTGCCCTGGTCGCGGCTTGTGCAATTCTTTCGGCCTCGGCTCTCGCCGTTGCCTGCTGGTGTGCAATCTCCTCCGCTTTTTTTATCGCATCGTAATAATTTTGCTTTTCGGCCCTTGCTTCCGCTTTTGCCTGCGCCTTGGCCTGTGCCCTTGCCAGCTTCTCCGCCCTTGCCTGTTCCTTTGCCAGCCGTTTGGCTTCGGCCCTTGCCAGTTTCTCGGCCAGCGCCTGTGCCTTTGCTTTTTCTTTTACCTTTCTTGCGTTGAAGCAGGGCGCAAGTGGGTGGTGTGGCCAGTGCTTTTCTCCGCATATAGGACAAGTGGGGACAAACTTTTCCTGGTTCGAGTTATTCTGGGATGAGGCCCCGTTTTCCGTTGTTTTATAAACACCCATACACGGCCCAAAAACAGCAGCGCCACTTTTCGTTCCAATGACCGGCCGGGAGTGAAAATCAACTTCCACTCCTCCGCGTCCGTTTCTTTTAGCACTTGGGCGATAGTTTTTCAAGCGCTAAGTTTTTATAGGACTTTACCGCCCATTGCCAGCTTAAATACGAGGCCTTTGGGAGCAGTTTAAATTCCGCCGCGGCCCTATTTTGCGATATTGGTCTCGCTACCACTTCAGGACTGCGCCGGTGTCGGCGCTTGTGGCCATTGAGGCATATTTGGTAAGGTAGCCGGTTTTGACCTTCGGTTTCCTCGGCTTCCATTTTTTCCTGCGAGCGGCAAGCTCTTTGCCGGACAGTTTCACATTTATCTTGTTGTTGGGTATGTCGATTTCGATTATGTCTCCTTTTTTCAACAGGCCGATTGGTCCGCCGACCGCGGCTTCGGGGCTGACGTGTCCGATGCAGGCGCCGCGTGTGCCGCCGCTGAACCTGCCGTCGGTTATGAGCGCAACCGATTCGCCCAACCCCGCGCCCATAATATAGCTGGTGGGGCTGAGCATCTCCTGCATACCGGGACCGCCTTTCGGACCTTCATAACGGATTACTACGACGTCGCCTGCCTTGACTTTGCCCGCCAAAATTCCTTCGCAGGCGTCTTCCTGGCTTTCAAAGATGACGGCCGGGCCTGTGTGGGTAAGCATCTTCGGCGTGACGCCAGCCGCCTTGATTACGGCCCCGTTTGGTGCGAGGTTGCCTTTGAGAATGGCCAGCCCGCCTGTCTTTGAGTAGGCGTTGTCGATTGTGCGTATGACCCCCGGCGCGCCGGGGTTAATTTTCGCATCCGCGATATTTTCGCCTAATGTCGCGCCCGTAACGGTGAGACAATCGATGTTGAGCAGTTTCGGAACCTTGCTTATCTCCTTAAGTATGGCGCTGATGCCGCCTGCCGCGTCAACGTCCTCAACGTGGAACTCGCTCGACGGCGAGACCTTGCAGATATTGGGGCACCTGGCGGAGATTTTGTTTATTCGCTCGAGGTCATACTTGATGCCCGCTTCACTTGCGACGGCCAATGTGTGCAGGACGGTATTGGTCGAGCCGCCCATAGCCATATCCAGAGCCAGTGCGTTATCCATTGATTTGACGCTGATTATGTCTAATGGCTTGATGTCCTTCTCAATCAACGAGATGATTTGTCTGCCGGCCTGTTTGTAAAGTTCCTCGCGTTTGGGGTTGACTGCTAAGATTGTGCCGTTGCCCGGCAGGGCGATTCCGATGGCCTCGCAAAGGCAGTTCATCGAATTGGCGGTGAACATTCCGGAGCAGCTTCCACAGCCGGGGCAGCCGGTGGCTTCAAGCTCTTTCAACTGCTCTTCGGTGATTTGCCGGGCGTTAAATTTCGCAACGCCCTCAAAGATGCTGATGAGGTCAACCGTTCTGCCGTTTTTTGTTTTGCCCGCCGCCATAGGCCCGCCCGATACAAAAATCGTGGGGATATTGAGCCGAACGGAGGCCATCAGCATACCCGGTATGATTTTGTCGCAGTTTGGAATACAGATAAGCCCGTCGAAGCAGTGCGCCTTAACCATTGTCTCGACCGAGTCGGCGATTATCTCTCGCGACGCGAGCGAGTATTTCATACCCGTGTGCCCCATCGCGATGCCGTCGCAGACGGCGATGGTGTTGAACTCGAATGGGACTCCGCCCGCCTCGCGGACGGCCTGCTTGACAATCTGGGCCACCTTGTTCAGGTGGACGTGGCCGGGAACTATTTCGCAGAAGCTGTTGGCGATGCCGATGAAGGGTTTGTTGATGTCGGCGTCGCTGACGCCTACGGCGTGCAGCAATGCCCGGTGCGGCGCCCGCTGGAAACCTTTTTTAATTGTGTCGCTTCTCATATACGTCTTCCTTACAATTCGTTTGGAAAAACTTCCAGTAACAGAAGTGCTATTTTAACAGCAGGGCCGACGTGAATGAAGAAAAAACAAACTTGCGCAAAAATAAGGGCCGGGGGGAAACGCCGGCCCTGTTGATTTTGTTCTGACTTGTCCTTGGGCATCACTACTCGTTCAGTTGCTCTTTTAAGGACTCGATGAGAATTTGACTTCTATGAAGTGTTCTAACTTCGTTTTCTGAGCAGTAGCCCACCAAGGCCAAGAAGCAATAGAGTTGCCGGTTCAGGTATCAGATTGAATCGCTGAAGTTCTGACTCACTCAATTGGTCTATGCTAAAGAAATTTCCATCCAGCAGGTAACCGGTCAATATACCTCTGCCCTGAAACCCTCCAGTAGGATTGTAATTAAAACCGTACCCATATACATTGATAGTGGGGAGTTCATAAAATACATCTACCATGTCAATACTATCCAGCTGCAGCTCTCCCCCTCTTATATCAACAGTAGCATCGCCATAGAGTTTCATTCGCCCAACTGTTATGTCACCTCCCGAAATCATCGTATATGAACCTTCTCTTGGGACAAAAGTCCCAATGTCAAGCACCCCGCCAAAAACATTAAGAGTACTTGATTTCTCTATATCTATGATGCCTGATTCCCCACCTACTTCTCCACCAAGTATATTAAATGAACTGATATTTGAGGTAAATAAGCTATCTATCTGACCGCCTAACATATCCACAATGGTGTTGTCGTTGTAGATATACACGTAGTGCCAGGTTTCGCCCGGCAGTATCTGCCCGCTTGAATAAAAGTACTTATCTTCTGCTGCGCTGGATGACCCGCTTATTAACAGGACCACAAGCCCGATTGTTATGATTGCCGCTTTCATTTTGACCTCCTTTCAAAAATTAGCCCTAATATATATGTATTATACCAAACACAAATCGGTTTTTTCGACATTTTTTCCGCCGCACCAACCGACTTTCAGGTCCAGCTGCAATATATAGTCCGTATTCGAGGCAGTTTGTTACAGCCATTCCTCAAAAAAATAGGTTGTATTGACGGGTTTGGCGGATAAAATATGCGTTTTGGTTTGCACAATCAGAATAAGTTTGCAGGGAGACCGAACAATGACAGTGGACAGGATTTTTAAGCGTGTAGCCATCGTCGGGGTGTGTTTAATGGCGTTTGTAGGGGGTTGTGCCCAGGAGGGCCAGCAGCCCGTGGGGCCGCCGGCACAGGCGAAGCAACAGGTCAAGGCGGCAGCCGAGCAGGCGGCAGTGCCCGCGCCTAAACCCGCCACGGCGGCCAAGCCTAAGCCGAGCGAAGCGGCCCCCAAAGCGCCCGCCCGGGGCAGCGTCAAAATCGCGTTGAAACCGGCGCCCAACGAGCAGACCAGCTACAAGGTTACGGCACAGGCGCGCCGGAGCATCAAGTGGCAGGGGCCGGTCCCTCAGAAAGGGGCTTTTGAGGAGAGCTTCAATGACGAGCAGGCCGAAATGGTCATTACCCAGCGCATACAAAGTGTGGACGCCAACGGCAGAGTCATTGCGCAGGTTACGATTGATTCGCTGAAGTATCTTTCCATAATCAAGAACCAGCCCTCCGTTGATTTCGACAGTTCCAGACAGGCGGATGCGGGCAGTCTGTTAGCCAAACTGATAGGGCAAAGCTATACGATTGAGTTCGGGCCGGATAACTACATAGCTTCTGTGCCGGATTTGTCGGCGGCCCGGGCGCTGATGAGCGGGCGGACTCCGGCCGACCGCGCCGGACTGAATATACTGTCGCCAGAGGCAATCACAGAACGGCACGCCACCCTGATGTTGCCGCAGGCGGGCCGGGAACAACTTAAACCGGGGAACAAGTGGAGCAGAATCAAGACCTTCTCGTTCGGCCTGATGGGGCTTAAATCATACGAGAAGATATATACGCTTAAAGAAGTGCGGGACGCCGGCGGCCAACGGATTGCGGTCATTGATATGAAAGCGATACCAAGCTCCGAGGTTGAGAGTAAATATCGTGAGCAGCAGGCAGGGACTAATTTCCCGAAGATGTTTGACTCTAACGATATGTACACGGGCAGCGGTGAGGTCGATTTAACGGCGGGCAGGATAAACAGTTTCCATGAGAATCTGCAGGCGAGCTGGATTGCCGCCATGCCGCCAAACCCCGGCGAGTCGGTGGATGCCAACGAACCGGTTGTGCTCAGGATGACCGCAACGCGCATTTACGGTCTTGAAAAGATTAAGTAACGATTTTGTCGCGGGTTTTGGGCCGGATTAAGCGAAAGGAGCAGAATTGAGCTTGGCGAGGGTTTTTGTCGCACTTGTCATTGTCGGTATTGTCGGCGGATGCACACCATCGCAAAAGTCCGCATTAGCGCCCGGCAAAACACGATTTACGGTTGATTTCCAGCAGAATCAATCGCTTAGATACAAGTTCCTCAGCAGCAGGGATATTGCAGTGGACTGGGGCCAGATGCAGGGAAAGGGCGAGGGTAAAACCAAAATCGACAAGTCGTCGGAATCGCTGGAACTGGTCGTTTCGTACACACCCGTCGAAGTGGACCCCTACGGATTTACTACGATAAAAGCCACCTGTGAATCGGCAAAGGTTTCTCGCGCCGGCCAGTCGCCTCGTCAGTCGTCCCGACCGGATGCCGCCGAGAGTTTCGCCGGCAAGACGTGGACGTTCACCGTTGGCCCAACGGGCAGAATGGAAGACCGCTCGAAACTTTACGACCTGATTCGACAGGCCGGTCAGCAGGCCTTCAGACCCAACAGAAGCCAAGGTGTCGTCAAAGAGCCGGATATGATTTATGATTTCATCGCGTCGCAGTGGTTTCTCTGGGATTCGGTATCGAGCATCAGCAAGCCGGTTGCAGGCGTCGGCGTGGGTGACCAGTGGCGGTCTAAACTTTTCGTGCCTGCTTCGATGATTTTGTTTGCGGCCAGGGACGTAAACTATCGGCTGGAGGAAATCCGCCAGGACCCAAACGGTCGGGTCGCCGTAATAGGCAGCTCTTACTCTCTGCTGCACCCGAATCCCTCCGACTGGCCCGTTCCGTACACCGAGATATTCCAGATGAGCGGGACGTTTGGTTTTCTGCGGGGCTACAAGGCACTCGACTTGCAGGGCCAGGGGCAGGAGCTTTTCAACATAGACGCCGGGCGGACCGAGAAATACGCTCAAAAGTACACGATGCATGTGCAGGCATCTTTGCCTATGGGGATGGGTATCAATCCGCAGATAACCATTGACCAGACGCTGACAATGGAGTTTCTTGAACCGCCAAAGTAACTTTTCACCGCAGTCCTTGGGACTCCTGACGGAGAGACCGCGGAGCACGCAGTCCCGATTTTATCGGGATTCTTTGTGGCCTCAGTGGTGAACGATGGGGTTTTTATAGTGCTGAAACGCAAAAATCTCTGGGCGCCGTGGCGAATCGGATACATTCAGGGCCTCGCCGACAAGAACGAGTGCTTCATTTGCAAAAACGTCGGAACCCCGCAGGACGACGACAAAAATTTCGTCCTTTGGCGTTCCAAAAACTGTATCACCGTGCTCAATCGATTTCCCTATAACAATGGACACCTGCTCATCGCACCTGCCCGGCACATCCCGGATTTTGGCAAGGCAACCGACGAAGAGCTTCTTGAAATGAACAAACTGATAAGGGACGCCCAAAAGGCGCTGACTTTAGCGATAAAGCCGCACGGCTTCAACGTCGGTATGAATTTAGGCCGCTGCGCGGGCGCAGGCCTGCCGGAGCATCTGCACATTCACATCGTCCCGCGATGGAACGGCGACACCAATTTTGTCCGGACCTGCAGTGATACGTATCTCATCAGCCAAAGCTTGACGGAACTACTCACGGCGCTCAAACAAACAAGCGCCGAGCACGGCTTGCCTGCTTTGTGAAAGCGATTGGCCACAGAGGTGAAAATGGTAGCGATGAATGAGATAGAACGGTTTGGGAGGCGTATCGGCGAGGAGTTTGGGGCCGAGAAAGTGATTTTATTCGGCTCATACGCCCAGGGCACAGCCAAACAGGACTCTGATGTTGACCTGCTTATAGTTGCAGCTTTTGAGGGCAGAAGCGTCGATAAATCGGTGCAAATCCGGCTGAAACTGAGGCCGACGTTTCCTGTTGACCTGCTTGTTCGCACGCCTGAAAAGATACGCCAGCGGTTAGAGATGGGCGACCGGTTTATAAAAGACATTCTTCAGGGAGGCAAAGTCCTTTATGAAGCCGATAGCCGCTGAATGGATTGAAAAGGCAGAGGGCGATTTTGCTACAATGCGGCGAGAGTCCCGCGCAAGGAAGAGTCCCAACTACGACGCAATTTGTTTTCACGCCCAGCAATGTGCGGAGAAATATCTTAAAGCCCGATTGGCCGAAGCGGATATCGCGTTCGGCAAAGTTCACGACCTTGTAGCTTTGCTTGACCAGGTATTAGTCGTTCAGCCGGATTGGGAAGTTTTCTGCGAAGATTTGGCTTATCTTTCTGATTTCGCTGTAAGTTTTCGTTATCCGGGCGAGTCGGCTAATAAGGAATCTGCTCTTGAAGCCGTCCGGCGATGCCGATTCTTCCGCAAAATTGCTCGCAGCGCTCTTGGCCTACCGGCATAGATACGAGCGTTGCTTTTCGGCAGCGATTAGTGGTATAGGGCGGATTAGTTTCTTTGATAAGTTTTTAATTCTCTGTTCTCTGTGGCAGAAAAGTGATATGTGCGATAAACTTGCTCCCTGTGCGGTAACTGAAAAATCCAGCAGGGGCCGGGTATTCGCTGAAAAGCCGCATCCCTATCGTTGCGATTTCGAGCGAGACCGCGACCGGACAATTCACTGCTCCGCATTTCGCCGACTCGAAGGCAAGACACAGGTCTTCACGCCCGGATTAGATGATTTCTACCGCTCCCGCCTTACCCACACAATCGAAGTGGCGCAAATCGGCAGGACCATTGCAAAGGCCCTCGGCCTCAACGAAAACCTGACCGAGGCGATATGCCTGGCGCACGATTTGGGCCATTCGCCTTTCGGCCATACCGGCGAAGGCGTTTTGAATCTCTTGATGGCAGATTACGGGGGCTTCGAGCACAACCGGCAATCCCTGCGGGTTGTTGACCTGCTGGAACATCCTTATCCGGCTTTTGCGGGGCTTAATCTGATGTATGAGACCCGGCTGGGTCTGGCGCGACACAGCAGTCCATACGACAGGCCGGCCGGCGGTGATTTTCCGGAGATTAACTGCTCGCTGGAAGGTCAGGTGGCGAACGTCGCCGACCGAATCGCCGTCAGCTCGCACGACCTCGAGGACGGTATGCGGGCCGGGCTTATTGACGCCGGACAGTTGAAGGATATTGTTTTATTCAACGATGCGCAACAGCGGGCACAGGCCGACAAAATCGAAGACAAGACCGTCCGCCGGACAAGGACGGCCAAGGCCATCATAGACAAGCTTGTCGGCGAGTGCATCGAGCAAAGCAGGGAGGTAATCTCCCGGGCGCATATTGAAACCCTCGACGACATATATGGTCGGCGCGAAAGTTTGATTGTGTTGCCGGCAAAAAGCGATACCGAGCTTTCAGAATTGGAACGATTCCTGCTTGCAAATTTCTACCGTCACACGTCGTTACTTTGCACGGCTAAAGAGGTCGAGCAGTGGCTAAAACAACTGTTTGAGCGTCTCTGCAGCCAGCCGCAGCTTATGCCGGGTTACTTTCAGCGTTTTATACAACAGCAGGGCCTGCAACGGGCCGTCTGCGACTACATCGCTGGTATGACCGACAGGTTCTGCCTCAAAATCTTAAAGGAAATCTGACGCAGGCCCGTTATAATCTTCGCATTCGGTTTTTACCTGATAGATATATGAAGAGATTACTGACATCGTGTTTTGGACTTGGCTGGCTGCCGCTTGCGCCGGGCTCGTGGGGTTCATTGCCGTCGGCGATTGTCTTTGGTCTTGTCTATTACTTCGGCGGGTCTGGTATGCTGGCGTTGGCGCTGATGGTTGTGCTTTTGGTTGCCGGCTCGGTAGTTTGCCTCAAGTTGTCGGACGCCGCAGTTGCCGCAACGGGCAATGACGACCCCAATGAGGTGGTGGCCGATGAGGTCGCGGGCCAGGCGTTGACGTTCCTGGCAATGCCGCTGGTGATTGACGCTGCTCCCTCGGTTCACCAGCTTGCCGCGATTGTGGTTGTTGGCTATTTTCTGTTTCGGTTATTTGACACGGTCAAGCCCTGGCCGTCGTATCGGCTGGAGGAATTGCCCGGCGGCTGGGGAATACTCGCCGACGACCTGATGGCGGGAGTGTATGCTGGTGTTGCCTTGCTCATTGCCGCTAAATTCTGGATACTAAAATAGAATGGCAACGGAATATAGTGCGGATATTTGCAGGAGGCTGCAGGCGAAGTTTCAATCCTTCGGCCTTCATCGGGCGATGCGCGTCAGCCGATACGACGCCGGCACAGAACTGGTTTATGAAGTTGCCGGTATCGAAAAATCCAACACCGCCCGTGTTCGTTTATTGGTGGAGCGGTTCGTTGGCGGCGGATTCGCCGGACAGGTTTACAGGGTAAAGGTCCTCGATATTCAAAGTGCGACTGGCTCGGCAGGGTGGCTTAAAGCGGGCGGCATTTACGCAATGAAGATTCTCGTCCCGCCATCGGGTTTTTCGCAACTGTTTCGCAATTTTCTCTACGCTATTGGCTTTCAGGGGCCTTTTCAGCTTCAGGTCAACCCTGCCGCCGCAAGGGCGGGGGCGATTTGGCAGAAGTTCATTCGCCGCTCGGCCAAGGTCCGCTTCGGCGATGACCCCGGCGCGCCGGGGGTCGTCGACGTCCACGCAACCTTCATAGATGAAAAAATCGGCAGTTGCGGCGAGCTTAGCGAATGGGTCGATGGCCGCACCTGGCGGCTGGAAGCCGATGACCGTATGGACCTGCTAAAACTGTGGCGCCGCGGCAGAACGGTTGATGCTCAACATCTCGGCTCGCCCGAGTATCGCGCAAAGAAACAGTTTATGGCTGATTTTGTCAAGCTGCTCCACGATATCGGGGCATACGAGCTTGCCAGACAGTACGAGTGGTCCACCTGCAAGAGTCAGCCCAACTGTCTGAAGCGCAAAGGCGCCGAAGACGGCCCCGCAGCCGGGCTTACCGCCGTGGATTTTCGACCGGGATTGGCGCTTTTGCCGTTTCTGCCGATGAGTCCCGGCGACTTCGCATTGATAGCAAAGGGGCTTATGCGGGGCTCGGTAGTGCAGTTCGACCGCGGCGATATATCCAAACTCGAAGCGTTTATGCGGGCGCACACGGAGCAGTTTGCGGATATGCGAGGTATGCTCGACGAGCTGAAGGCCGACGAGCAGATATACCGCAACAGTGTCCCCGACGTAACACACAATGACATTCGGCTGCTCTATGACAGACGCTTGTGGTCGACGATTCTCGATAGCGCAATAACCGGCTGGAAAGTCCGCAACCTGGTTGATGAATCCTCGGAGAGGAAACTTCGCACAAGCAGGTTGTTAACCGTATTGTTTCTCATCCTGGGCCTGATACCTTTTCTGGGCAAAATCGTCCGGCGTTTCTGGTGCCGGGCCGATTGGCGTCGCCACTACGCCGCGATGCTGACAAGCTGGGATTATCTGAGCCGGGCGATTGATGGAAAGATAATAGAAAAGACCATTGGCTGGTACAGGGCCGGGCGTTTAAGCGCCCATCAAACGATAATAATCGCTCAGCAACCCTGGCGATTCTTGTATCATTTGCCGTTTTTGCTTCTTGTTTTTGCCGGCCTGCATCGGTTCCTGACCGATGCGGACTTTAGAAAAGAAAAACTTGCCTTCGTATTTGTCAGGCCCTTCCGATTGTATTTTAACGCTGCGCTGCGTGAACAATGGCTTCGTGATATGGTTGCCGAGGGCCAGAAAAAGCATATGCTCACCGACGCCGACACTTCAACCATTCTTTCCCAGATAAACGAGCCGTATATACAAAAATACCTGGTGAGTTTGGTCGTTCACCTGATGACGCTGCCTGTCACGCAGATGGTGTCGGTAAGTCTGGCAATTATCTATTATCTTACACACCCCGAGATGCCGCGGGCACAGGTGTGGGCCGTTGCGGTGGGTATAATCGCACTTTTTCAGGCGATTCCGATATCGCCCGGTTCGCTTTGTCGTGGGTTTTACGTCCTCTATCTGGTTATAAAAGAGCGGAACTTTAAGGATTACAACATTGCGGTATTCCTCGGCTTTTTCAAATACATTGGGTATCTGGCGTTCCCAATTCAGATGACGTATCACTACCCGGCACTGGCGAGGTTTATGGCCGGTCACTGGGCCACCGAAATGGTGCACATTGTGCCGGTGTTTGGCGAAAGGGGCGCGCTGCTCGAGCGCTGGGTATTCGGATTGTGCTACAACTGGCCTTTGACGGTCCGTCGTCGGATGGGCCGCCGTGCCGAGATTCGAGCGGCGATTGTGCCGCGATATTGGCACGCAGCCGTGTGTGTCCTGGCAGCGGTTTTAGCATTTACCGTCGCCGATGCTGTTTATCTGAATAAATTTGCGAAACTGCCGGGACTGGCCGATATTTGGTGGCTCGTTGCAATCGTGCCGTTGCTTTGCGGGGCCGGCGTAACTCTCGGTTGCGGCGGGGCGGTGCTGTGGAGACGAATCGTCGCCGCAGCTATCTGTGGCGCACTCGTCGGGATATTTGCGACTATTGCCGGCGTGCTGCTATGCCTCGGCAGAGAAGAAAAGTCCTCAAATCCGCTTATGGTTGCTGCTATGCACACTTTCATTTCCGCCCTTCTGTCGACGATTGGCGCGATTGTCGCCGAGCTGAAACTGCCGGACCCGGACCTGAATCGTTGCAGGATTTGACCGAAAAAATCTGGCAAAGCGAATATCTTAATGTATAATGGCAAACGGACTCGGGTTCGGGGGCATCTGCGACGTTGGAGGTGCCGCCGGCGGGTGATGGTTGTGTATTTAGAGGGTGTCCGCGATTATGGCAAACGCATATAGTTCCCTTTGTGATGACTTTTATCTGGATATGTTCGTAAATACCGAGCTTGACCTGCCCGTCCAGAACGACACCGTGCTCGCGTTTTTTGAGCGAATTCAAAAGCAGTATCCGACGATGGGCTGTTTTTTGCGGAGGGAAAACAACGAATGCTGCCTTGAGGAAGACCGCAGCAGCGGACAGTACCGCTGGGTAGGTCTTGAGACGGACCGCGTCGGCTCAGGCGTGGTTAATCCAGTCGATTTTGCTGAGGTTTACAGCCAGGACAGATTTATCCTCGAGCTGGTCCCGTATATGCTGGGGATAAGCCACCTCGACGTGGATTCGCTGGACGTTACCTTCGCTATGGACTTTTACTGCGTCGGCAGCCACGACCAGATTATAGCCGAAGCCCTCGGTTCCTCGGCGTTAAACTGCCTGCTGGACCTGCCCGCGGCCAAAGCAATCGACCATTCGCCTTCGATAGTGGTGGCCCTGTCCGGAGACTATCGCACGCAGGCGAGAATAAGCGTCGAATCGAGAACCAGTATTTTCGACCCCGACAAAACGCCCCAGACGCTCGAGGAAGCGATAAGCTTGTCTTTCACCATTCGGCAGTATCCGCCATTGGGCGCCGGCAGGTTCGACACACTAAAGTCTTTTGAGTGTCAGTGTCGGCTGGCGGAGGAGCTGATGGCGGACAGAATCGTCCCCAATCTTGTTCGCCCGCTTCTCAATGTTATCGCCCAGAAACGGCTGATTTAGGCATTGAAAGAGGTTGACTATGGCCTTGATAGCGCCCTTGAGCAAATACAAGAAGAACACCTGCCTTATCTGGATGGCTGTCCTCATTGGTTTTGCGGCTTATTGTGTTTACGACGGGTATTTCAACGAAGACTTCAGAGGCAAACACACCGGTCGCGACGGCAAGCCCGACGGTACCATGGTCTTCAACCAGAAGGCCCCGCCTGTTCTTGTCGGCGTTGCCGTGCTGCTGGGTGCGTATCTTTTTGTCATTCGCAACAGGAAGGTTGTGGCCGAAGAAAACGAGCTTGTCATCGACGGCAAAATCAGCATCGCTTACGACTCCATACAGAAAATCGACAAGACCAATTTTGATTCGAAGGGCCATTTCACGATTACCTACCGGGGGCCCGATGGCAGGGAGACAGACCTCGAAATAAGCGACAGAAATTATGACAACCTTGGGGCGATACTGGACCACCTCGTGGCGAAAATCAGTTGAAATCATCAACATAAACGCTTAAGCTTTCCAATTTGAGCCGTAATGGTTTACCGTTGCGGTTAATCCTTGTTATTGAGGGCGCGTGTGAATCGCTGTGTTATAGGATTGCAGTGGGGCGACGAAGGCAAGGGCAAAGTCGTGGACATCCTTGCCGAGGACAGTGACATTGTCGTTCGCTACAACGGCGGCGCCAACGCCGGGCATACCGTTGTGGTAGGTAATGATAGTTTTGCATTGCATCTTTTGCCAAGCGGGGCGGTTCGGCCTCAAACAATATGTGTAATCACCAGCGCAGTCGTTATCGACCCTGAAACGCTCCTGGGTGAAATTGACGGGCTTGCCCGAAGGGGCATTAGTTTGGACAACCGCCTATTTATCAGCGAAAACGCCCATCTTGTGCTGGATTATCACAAGAAGGAAGACCAGCTTCGTGAGGAATCGCTCGGCAAAAAGAAGATCGGCACGACCATTCGCGGCATCGGCCCCTGCAACGCCGACAAGGTCGGCAGAAGCTATTGCGTCCGTATGGGCGACCTGCGAAACCTTACCGAGCTTGAGACGAAGCTTCGGGCGGTTGTAGAGTATAAGAACAGGATTTTTACGGCGGTGTATAATGCCGAGCCGATGGATGCGGGGGCAATACTCGAAAAGTGCAAACTCTACGCCAAAAAGTTATCGCCTTTTATTATTGATACGACCGAGTATCTGCACGGCGCCCTGGCCCAGGGCAAATCGGTTCTTTTTGAAGGTGCACAGGGGACAATGCTGGATATCGACCACGGGACGTTTCCTTTTGTGACCAGCGCCAACGTCAGCGCGCTGGGGATGCCGGCCGGCGCCGGTGTGCCGGCAAAAATGGTCGATGAGTTTGTCGGCGTCACCAAGGCCTATACGACAAGAGTCGGCGAGGGACCATTTCCTACTGAGCTGGACAACGAAATCGGACAGTTCATTCGCGACAGAGGTCACGAATATGGCACGACAACTGGCCGGCCGCGAAGGTGCGGCTGGTTTGATGCCGTCGTCGTCTCTTATTCCGTCGCCATCGGTGGAATCGACTCGGTGGCAATGATGCACCTCGATACCCTGACCGGCCTGGATGAGCTGAAGGTTTGCATTGGCTACGAAATCGAGGGCAGAAAGACCGCGTTTTTCCCCGCAAATATCGATAAGCTGGCAAAAGCCGGATGTGTTTACCAAACCCTTCCCGGCTGGAAAGAAGACATCACACAGGCAACGGATTTCAGCCGGTTGCCGCTGTCTGCTCGAAACTACGTCGCTTTTTTAGAGAAGAGCATTAAAAGGCCCGTTACAATGATAGGCGTGGGGCCGAATCGCCGACAAACGATTTTCCTACCACCAAGACACTAAGGCACAAAGTTTCTTTGTTTTTTTTCTTTTAACTTTTGCCTTTTTGCTTCGTGTCTTTGTGTCTTTGTGGTGAGAAAAATGGAAAACAAACTTGCACAAACCGCCGGTCGGCTGGGAATAAAGCCCGAAGATATGCCGCACCATATAGCGATAATTATGGACGGCAATGGTCGCTGGGCGAAGAAACGAGGACTGCCCAGACACGAAGGCCACCGCCAGGGCGGTAAAACAGCCGAAAAGATATCCCAGTGCTGCGTCGATTTCGGAATCGAGTCGCTCACGTTGTATTCCTTCAGTATGGAGAACTGGAAGAGACCAAAAGAGGAAGTGGACGCCTTGATGCACCTTTACGCGGAGTATCTTACGAAGATGCGGCCGACACTGATGAAAGATAACGTCCGTCTGATTCATCTTGGCCGGATTGCGCCTCTGCCAGACGTGGTCAAGACCGCGCTTGTCGGGACCATCGAGGAGACCCGCGCGAATACCGGAATGGTTTTTGCCCTTGCCCTCAACTACGGCGGCAGGGCGGAGATAATCGACGCCACCAAGGAAATCGCACGCCGCCACAAGGCCGGCGAACTGGCATTGGAGGACATCGATGAGAAGTGCATAAGCCGGCATCTCTACACCGCCGGCCTGGCTGACCCGGACCTTTTGATACGGACCGCAGACGAAATGAGGGTCAGCAATTTTCTGCTCTGGCAGATTTCTTACAGTGAGTTCTACGTGACCGAGACGCTTTGGCCTGATTTCGACAAGGCCGATTTGGGAAAAGCCATATTGGCTTATGCAAAACGCACTCGACGCTTTGGCTCCGTAGTGGATTCAAAGGGCAGATGAATGCTCAAGCATCGTTTAATTTTCGGCACACTAATGACGCTTGTCTTCATCGGCATTGTTCTGCTCGATGGTTACCTTGATGGCTCGCTTACAGTATCGATTGATGACGATAAGCACGTCCGTGGCACATTGCTGATAATTCTTGTTGCCTTGTTGATAATTCCGGGGCTGTTCGAGTTATCGAAACTTGCAGCCGCAAAGGGGGCGAAAATCCTGCTGCCCTGTTCCATCCCCGCCTCGATATTGTTGGCGACTAATTGGTATTGGCTCCAGTTTACGGGATCTGGGATCCGGGTCACGTGTTCCGTGCTTTTATGCTTTGCCGTTATGTCTTGTTTCCTGTATCAACGGCTTCGATATGGCATATCGGGTGTGCTTGTCAACTGCGGCGCCGCCTGCTTTTCAATGCTGTATCTCGGGTTGTTGGGCGGGTTTATCCCGGCGGTCCGTATAGATTTCGGCCCCTGGCATCTGCTTATGTTGATATTTGTCGTAAAGTGTTCTGACATAGGGGCTTACACGGCAGGATTACTTTTCGGCAAGCACAAGTTTTCGCCGGTAATCAGCCCGAAGAAGACCTGGGAGGGGATGATTGGTGCAGTGGCTATGGCGGCGGTAGTGGCGGTGGTCTTTGCGGTATGTTGTGATATAATGGCGTGGTGGCTGGGTGCCGTGTTCGGAATTGTTTTTGCTTTCATCGGTCAAATGGGCGACCTGGCGGAGTCGATGCTGAAACGCGACGCCGAGAAGAAGGACGCATCAAATAACGTGCCTGGCTTCGGCGGCATATTGGACGTCGTCGATTCAGTCCTTGTGACGGCGCCGTTTGGGTATTTGTTCTTTTTCCTGCTGAGGCGATAAAGAAGACTCTTGGAAATCACCATACAACTGGATTCAGCGGACAAGCAGCTCGAGCTGTTCGGGCCTGCCGACAGCCATTTGCGCCTGTTGCGTGATTCTCTCGACGTCAGAATAACGGCGAGGCAGGACAACCTGCTGATTGCCGGCAAAGGCGAAAACGTCAACAGGGCGGCAGAGGTCATCGACAAGATGCAGAAGCATCTTCTCAGACGTGGTTCGTTGACCGCAGATGATGTCGGCGGTATCCTTGCCGATATTGTCGCCCCGGCTGCACCCCAGTCCGCCGAGGCCCTTGGCGTCTATTCGCACAAAAAAATAATAGAGCCCTCCACAAAAAGGCAGCTTCGCTATGTTCAAGCGATGCTCACCAACGACCTGACGTTTTGCATAGGCCCCGCCGGAACGGGCAAGACCTATCTGGCGGTCGCGGTCGCGGTATCGATGCTTAAGAGAAAACAGATAAGGCGCATAATTCTTGCCCGGCCCGCCGTCGAGGCAGGTGAAAAACTCGGGTTTCTCCCCGGTGATATCCAGGCGAAGGTCAACCCCTATCTTCGTCCTTTGTTTGATGCGCTCGAGGATATGATGGACTTTGGCCAGATGAGAAAGTTTATGGATATGGACATTATTGAGATTATTCCTCTCGCCTTTATGCGGGGCAGGACACTTAATGAATCGGTGATAATCTGCGATGAGGCCCAGAACACCTCGCCCTTGCAGATGCTTATGGTCCTGACTCGGCTGGGAAACGGCTCAAAAATGATAATAACCGGTGACATAACGCAGATAGACCTGCCGCCGGGCCAAAAAAGCGGTATGATAGAGGCAATCGACCGGCTGCGCCGCATAAGAGGCATCGGCGTTGTCGAACTGACTCGCAGCGATATTGTCCGGCATCGGCTTGTTCAGAGTATCGTTCTCGCATATCGAAACGACAGGTTCACACGAGCCAAGCGGAAACCTGCCCGTCCGGCAGGCGGGTCTCAGGTGCGGGATTGAGCCGGCGTCTCGCTTTAACTGCAGGGAGTACAAGTGGGGTTTTTCAATAGGACAACTCTGCGAAAAAGTCGGGTTCGAAAAGGGATAGACAGGCCGTTTGCCGACATAAGCCGGCTGGCCAATCCCGACGTCATTTACTCCGCGCTTATCTGGCTGCTCTTTGTGTTTCTGTCCATAGTTGTGCTCGGATACGATTCGATTGAGCAGGCCGCCTACGGCCGGCTGACGGCAATGGCCATAGTGGTTGTCTTGATTTGTCTGGCTGCTGCCTTCCACGTCTCCCAGTATCAAAAACGCCTGTTAAAAAACCGCGCCAGAGCGGTTGCGCTGGTAGTCCTGTTTGTCTTGTTATTGGCTGCCGTAAAAGTCTCAGTTGCTCTGACCGGCCAGACCTTTTGGGCCACGGCCACCGCAGCGGCTGCGGCCCTGATTCTGACAATCGCATACAGCCAGCGATTCGCTATGGCTATGATTTTGTTCTACTGCATTCTCGCCTACTTTGCGGCAGGTCGGTTTGCAAACTTGAACGTGCTGCTGACGATGATAGCCGCTGCTGCTCCCTATTGTTTCTTTGTGAAGGAAATTCGCACACGGATGAAACTTCTGGAGGTAAGTTTACTGGCGGCGGTTACGGTGTTTCTGATGGCTGGCGCGATGGAGTTTCTGTTGTCTCCTCGTTTGACGCCGGGTGTGCTGGAGGTCGCCGGCCCCAATGCCGCAATCACCATCGTAGTTGGTGTGCTGATACAGGGCCTTCTGCCTGTTATTGAAAAAGTGTTTCGGATAGCAACGAGTATGACGCTGCTGGACTACAGCGACGCCAATCAGCCGCTGTTGAGGCGGCTTGCTATGGAGGCGCCGGGCACGTACAGTCACAGTCTGCTCATCGGCTCTGTAGCCGAGGCCGCGGCAGAGGCAATCGGACGTAACGGCCTTCTGTGCAGGGTTGGGTCATATTATCACGACATAGGGAAAATCAACAAGCCGGGTTATTTTGTCGAAAACCAGCTCGGCTCGGTCAGTTGGCACAAGGAGCTTTCTCCCGCGATGAGCCAGTTGATTATCGTCGGCCACGTCAAAGATGGTATGGAGCTGGCCCAGGAATACGGGCTGCCCGTAGTCCTGCGGCAGTTTATTGAAACGCATCACGGCACCACGCTTGTTGAGTATTTTTATAATGAGGCGGTAAAACAGCACGAGCAAAAAGACTCTACCGATACCTCGCCTCCTTCCGAAGGTGAGTTTCGCTATACCGGTCCCAAGCCGCGGACAAAAGAGGCCGCCATTGTGATGCTTTCAGACTCCGTCGAAGGTGCCGTCAGGAGCTTGTCCGAGCCGACCCCCACGAAGATAGAAGCGGTGGTGCATAATATGGCTATGAAGCGGCTGCAGGACGGCCAGTTTGATGAGTGCGACATGTCTTTGCGAGAGCTTAGCCAGATTGAAGCAAGTATGTCCAAAACTCTCGCAGCACACCATCACGGACGAATCGCATATCCAACCCCTCCTGAGATGCCGCCCGAACAGGAGCAGTAAAACAATCGACCAGAGACATACCTTATGCGAGGCATAGTTGTTCACATCACGCGCGATTTCAAGAGCATTGTTTGCCCGCAGCAAAAGTTCAGGAATCTTGTCCAGGCGGTCTGCAATCGTTTTGGTCTTGCGAATGCGACGGTCGGTATTGCAATAGTTGGCAATAAGCGCATTCGCAAACTCAACAACCGCTTCCTGAATTGCAAGACCGTCACCGATTGTCTGTCCTTTGATTTGTCGGAGCACAGGTGCAATCACAGATGGTTCGAGCTGGTGGTAAACGGAGAAAGGGCAATCTCGGAAGCTGCCAAGCGAGGTCATTGTGCCCAGGCGGAACTTGCACTTTACGTTACGCACGGCTTGCTGCATAATCTTGGCCTCGATGACCTGCTGCCGACTCAGGCGAGGAAAATGCACCGGTTGGAGGATAAGATTCTGCAGCAGCAGGGATTTGGGCCGGTATATGATAAGAAAAGAAAAATTGTGTCGAATAAACAACGTCAAAAATGTTGACTAACGACCAGGCCATTTGCATCCGGGTGATTGACTACTCCGAAACCTCCCAGGTGGCGACTTTCTTTACAAGGCAGACCGGCAAGGTGACCGTGATTGCCAAAGGTGCGAAACGGTCTCGCTGGCCGTTCGGCGGGCCTATTGAGGTATTTTCCTGCGGCAAGATGGTTTTCTCTGATTCGGGCCGCGACAAGCTTGCGACCCTCGTCGAGTTTGAACCGCTTGCCGGAATTACTGACTCTTCGGTTCTGGCGGCGGATATTTTTGTCTTGAACTGCTGTCTTTTTGCCGCCGAACTCGTCAATGTTCTCACCAAAGACTATGACCCTCATCCGGGCTTGTTTGATAGCGTGCTTAAGTTCCTTCGGGATGCTGGCCAAACCCGCCCATCACCGGGCGGGGTGCTGGCGCGGCTGGTATTGTTTCAGTTGGAATTGCTCAGGGAGATTGGCTTGTATCCTGTTCTTGAACACTGTGTGAACTGCAGAAATCCTTTTAGTGTCCGCTGGCCCGAAGTGTATTTCAGCAACAACGCCAAGGGTTTAATCTGCAGGGACTGCCAGGGGCCGTTCCCGGACAAAATACGGCTTACCCAACAGGGGGCAAAGTGCCTCGCGGACTTGCTTGCCCTCGCACTCCTCTGGCGGGGGTCCGCCGAAGCTCACAGAGCAAAAGTAAATGCCGAATTATCTGCCTCGGCCGAAGACAGGGCAGTTAGGCAGGTCGAGGATATTTTAATTAGTTATATTACTGATACGTTGGGAAGGCCACCAAAAATGGCAAAGTACATACTCAATCCATAGTGGGGGTGTTATTACACACCCTTATTAACTCGGAACTGCATTCCGAAGGCCTTCTTGTCCAGATTAACAGGCGAGCGATGGCTGTTATTAGCTATCTTACAAATACAGTATTAAAAAAGCCAGATTCCAAAAACAGAATCTGGCTTCGGAGGAGGGTGATGAAAAGCCAATAAAAATAACTGTTTTATGTTCTCTGCAAACCCTTATGTCGCCTTTCTTAAATAATCGCCCTTATAGCCAAAATTTCTTTAGTAAAATTCCGTTAAACAACTACACATTCATAACGTCGGCCAGTCAAGTATTGGCCGTCAAAAAATCACAAATTTTCGCTTTCCTTGCAAAAAGCCCGAAATCGCCCGAAAAACCAAGTTGTTTTACGCTTGCTAACTTAGTGTTGTTCTATTATTTTAACCATTTGGTTGTTATTTTCTGGAGCGATTATGATGCCCGGAAAGATTACAGTAGCGGACTTACTTGATGCAAAACAACAGGGCCGCAAGGTCGTGGCCGTCAGTTGCTATGACTACACCACGGCCCGGCTCGTTGCTCAGACCGATGTCGAGATGATTCTGGTTGGGGATTCGGCGGCTCAGGTTCTCCTCGGCCACGATTCCACCCTGCCTGCAACGATGGATTTTATGGTTGCGATAACCGCTGCCGTCCGCAGAGGGGCGCCGAATGTCTGCCTCGTGGCGGATATGCCATTTTTGTCTTATCAGCTCGGAACTCACGAAGCGGTTAGAAATGCCGGGCGATTCGCCGCTGAGAGTGGAGCCCAAATGATAAAAATCGAGGCCTCCGGCGCTTATCTGGACGTCATCAGAGCAGTTAGCGACGCCGGTATGGCTGTTATGGCCCATATCGGCATCAGGCCACAGAGTATATGCAGGATTGGTCGATTCAAAGCCGAGGCATCCACTGCCGAGATGGCTGCCGAGCTTGTTGCCCTCGCTGGGCAAATGATAGACGCCGGCGCCATCGCACTGCTGCTCGAAGGTGTTTGTGCCGAGGTTGCCCGGATAATTACCGAGCGAAACGAGGCGCCTGTAATTGGCTGCGGCTCCGGACCACACTGCGACGGGCAGATTCTCATCGCACCTGATATTCTCGGCTTGACGCAGGGACATCAGCCGAAGTTCTCAAAAAGCTATGCTAACCTGGCTGACGCCACAATTGCCGCTTTTACCGAATATGCAAGCCAGGTCAGGGCAGGCCGGTATCCCGATGCTGAACACAGCTACCGTATGAAAAACGGCGAAGTGGACCGGCTGCGAAAAATGCTCGAAAACAACGCCTAAAAATGTCAGGTCGGCGCTGCTCTCTGCTAAGTCGTATTCGTTCTGAAAGGATTGATTAAAATGGACCAGGTGGCACCGATTCTACTCTCGGCAATCATCTGCGACAGGGTAATCTTCGACCGAATCTCGGGAATGCCGAGTATCATAAACATCGTTCAGACAATCAATGCTCCGAAGTACCCCGTTCGCCACGACCAGCTTATATTCTTCTGCGAGCTGACCAATGGCCACGGCAACACTCGGATTAAAATACGGCTCGTCGATATAGCGAACCAGGACAGGGTCATTTTCGAGCAGGGTCAGGCGGTGGATTTCAAAGACGTTAAGCAGATAGTCACGGTTGCGATAAACCTGATGGGCGTGGTCTTCCATCATACGGGCGAATATCGTTTTCAGTTGTTTGCCAACGAGACGTTGCTCGGCGAACGGTCGGTCGTATGCAGGCAGGTTACCTTACCGCCGCCTGACGCAAGGCCCGCCGGTCCTCCCGAAGCCCGCTAAGGATTTCTGCCTGTTCTCGCACATTTTTTGGCACATACTCTGAGGATATGAAGGCCCTATAATAGCAGGTCAATCGCATAAAGACTGTTCTTTGGCCTCCTTTCAAATCATAATGAGCCAAAGAAGATTTTATCTGAGTTACTCATATTACCCATTTTAACTCAAGATTTTTAGTGGCTTCCACCGATTTACTATTTATCCATTTTAACATTGAAGGTTTTTTGAATCCCTCTGATGTTGAAATAGGTAAAACGTCTGGTCAATATATTACTTGGAGACAGGCTATGATTCGAGAGGAAATCATTGAACGATACCTTGATGCCTTATTGAAGGGTGATAAAAGGGATTCGCGGTTGGTCATTGAGGAAACACTACAGAGCGGAACTCCGACGAACCTGGTCTATATGGAGGTCGTCTGGCCCACGATGGTGGAAGTTGAACGACTCCTGCGAGATGAGCGGATAACACCCACGCAGGAACACCTTGCCACTCGGATTAACCGCACAATCGTGGACCAACTGCAGAACAAGCTCCCAAGGAGGCAGGCCAGGAACAAGAAAATCGCAGTGTGCTGCACGCCGGATGAACTGCAAGAGCTTGGCGCCCAGATTATTGCCGACCTGTTCGACAGCGACGGCTGGGACGTGCGTTTCTTAGGCGGCGGCCTTACCAACGATGATATCCTCACCTTCATTCACGAGTACGCCCCGGATATACTGCTTGTTTACGGAACAAGCCCGAAACAGGCGCCTTCGGTTCGCCAGCTTATAGACCGGATAAAAGACGTTAACGCCCATCCTAATATGCAGATTATGGTTTCAGGCGGGCTGTTTAACCGGGCCGAAGGGCTGTGGCAGGAAATCGGCGCGGACGTCTTTGCCGCCACGGCAGAGCAGGCGCTGGAAATTGCCGCCGGCTCGAAGCCCATAGAGCCGATAGCACGGATGATAAACCGCCGAAAGAGGAAACGGCTCGGCACTCCTGCCGAGGCGCAGCAGGCCGGCGCAAGGGGTATTGCCTGCTGAAACCCGGATAGGCCCGGGATTATGGATTATCGCTTGTCCTTCTGGAGCTTGTATTCCACCGAGTCAACCAGGGCCTGCCAGGAGGCCTCGATGATATTCTCCGATACGCCGACCGTGCCCCATATATCGGTCTTGTCCCGAGATTCGATTATGACGCGGACACGAGCGGCGGTGCCTTCCCTGGCGTTGACAACGCGAACCTTGTAGTCAATCAGGTGCACGTCTTTGATGCTCGGGTAGAAGTTCTCCAGAGACCTTCGCAAAGCAGCGTCGAGAGCATTGACGGGGCCGTCGCCTTCGCCGACCACGTGTTCGATTTTGTCACCGACCTTCAGCTTGACAGTTGCCTCGGTGATAAGCTCTCCGCTGTTGCGTTTTTCCACCTTGGTGGTGTATCTTATAAGCTCGAAGGCGGGCTTGTATGTCCCCATAATCTTTCGGATGAGCAAATCGAAGCTGGCGTCAGCCGACTCGAACTGATAGCCCTGGTTCTCAAGCTCCTGGACGCGCGTGAGAATCTTTCTCGCCAGTTTCCAGTCCTCGGTGATTTTCGCCTTTTCAAGCTCGGCAAGGATGTTGCTCTTGCCGCTCAGCTCGCTGATGAGAAAGCGTCGCTCGTTGCCGACCAGTTCGGGGTTGATGTGTTCGTATGTGCGTTTGTTTTTGCGCAGACCATCGACGTGCAGTCCCGCCTTGTGAGCAAATGCGCTCTCTCCGACGTAGGGCATATTCATTAACGGCGTCAGGTTGCAAATCTCGAAGATAAAGCGGGACGCTTCGGTGAGCGACTTTATTTTTTCCGGCGTGAGCACGCTGAAGCCCATCTTGAACGCCAGGTTCGGGATGACTGTGCACAGGTTGGCGTTGCCGCACCGCTCGCCAAGTCCGTTCATTGTTCCCTGCACGTGCCTGGCTCCTGCGTGGACGGCTGCGATGGTGCTCGCGGTCGCGCAATCGCAATCATTGTGGGTATGGATGCCTATTGTCAGGGGGCTTAGCAGATTGCAGACGACCTTAGTGATATTGTACACGTCGTTGGGCATTGTTCCGCCGTTGGTGTCACACAGCACGATTGCATCCGCTCTTGCCTCAGCGACCGCCCGCAGCACCTTCGTTGCATACTCCGGATTTGCCTTGTATCCGTCGTAAAAATGTTCGGCGTCGAAAATTGTCTCCAGCCCGTGTTTTTTCAGAAACTGTATCGACTCGGCACACAGCTTTATATTCTCATCGAGCGAGCAGTTGAGAACGCTGGTAACGTGCAGGTCCCAGCTCTTGCCGACAATGGTAGCGGCTGGCGCCTTGCAGGCGACTATCGAATTAAGAGAAGCGTCGTCGTCCACTTTGACGCTGGCTTTTCGCGTGCTTCCGAAGGCAACGATTTTGCAGTTGCGCAGACCCAGCTTCGTTACCTCGGCAAAGAACTGCGTCTCTTTCGGCCCGGATGCCGGATACCCGCCCTCGACGTAGTCAACGCCGAGCTCGTCCAAGCGCCTGGCGATTGCGAGCTTGTCCTCGACGGAGAAGCTGACCCCCTCGGTCTGCATCCCGTCACGCAAAGTCGTGTCGTATATTTTTATTCTTTCCATAATGGGCTTCATTTTAGCCCCGAGTTGCGGATATGTAAAGGCCGGGTGCGGTTCGATTTTATCGCAGGTGCAGGCCTTGTCCGCCCTTGGCGAGACCTCACCCGCTTCGCTTCGCCCGCGAAGCGGCCCTTTAGGCGGGTGCCTGCCCAAAGCAGAATGTACCCTTTTCTTCTTCTTTTCTTTCCCGGTTTTTTATACCGAGGACGGAAAGATTTGTCTTAAATATTGCAAATCGTAGCGACAGCTTTCCTCAATACCAAGGGGCATTTTTGTGCCTTCCATTACAAGCCAGCCGCGATAACCAATATCGTCAATTGTCTTACGAACCGCCTTAAAATCGATGGAACCTTTACCGTAAAGGCCGTCGTAATCCTTGGCGTGAAACTCAGCGATGTGCTTGCCGAGCAAACGAATCTCCCTGCAAATGTCGTGACCTTTTGACTGTGAATTGGCCACGTCGTAGTACACGCTTATGGCCCCGGAGCCGACGCGATTTATAATATCCAGATGCTGTTCAGCGGTTAGATAAGACTCAACCGCAAGGGACACGCCCGCTCTTTCCGCCTTCGGCGCAATCTTTTTCAGTTTTTCAACAACAACAGCCAAACCTTTTTCATCCCCAATCAAATCGCCCTTGCCGAAAAAAGGAAGCAAAACTACCTTGCCCCCGGTTGCCCGGCATACATCGATACTTTCGGAGAGCCACCGCTCTGCGCGCGGGTCATTGCCCTTTAACGGGACATTGTTAATTTCCACAATCGCGATTGAAGGAATATGCAAACCGTATTTGTGGGCCGCTTTGAGATACTTGTCACGGACTTCGGGTTTCTGCAGATGGATTGGCCTGCCGGACGTATTTAAGTTTAACTGGATTCCGTCGACTCCCACGCGTTTGGCAACTTCGAATGCCTCGGGGCCTGGCTCCTTACCCAGTATCCAGTCGCAGACGCCTATCTTAAATCCTCTGTCAGAAGTCCTGGACGATATGGACTCAGCAGATTCGCATCCTCCTGCCAGGACAAGACCCGCAACGACCTTGGCTGAATCTGCAACCATTTGACGACGAGTCATTTTAGATAAATTCATTTGTTCAGCACCATATATAAGGAAACGCACATCCAATTTCGATTGAAAGTGCTGCAATTAGTTAAAGTAACATTTAATCCTTGAGGCCTTTCAGATTGGCCTGCAGTTTCTGATTACTTTTTACTATTTCGTCCCAGGCGACGAGACGCCCCTCGTAGGCGGCGGTTCGGCCAAGGATTGTAACGAGGTTGCTTCGGACGCTGGATTCAACTGTTGAATTTGCAAAATCACCCGTGGTAATATTTTTGTGGAACGTCTGAATGTTATGGACGGCTCCCTGCTCGTAAATATCGGAGGTATTACCCCCGCGATAGAAGTTTTCACCTCGGATGAGAACGGCCCCGCCATATTCGGTTTCGAGGACACCCTTTGAGCCGAAAATCCGGTTTCTTATGCCTTCCGGGCTTGTGCCGTGACCTTTGAACTGCCTTGACGAGAAGCTGAATGCGACATTATCCGGGTATTCAAATACAGCGAGAAAATGGTCCCATATATCACCGGCATCGGTTCGGACGGTTCGGCCGCCCCTGCCAAAAGCACGAAGGGGCGCCTGGTTCATAATCCAGCTCATTACATCAAGAGTATGAATGTTCTGCTCGGTGATAATGTCACCGGAAAGAATCTTGTCGAGTCCCCAGGCGCGAAGACGATTTATCGGGTTAGCGGGGTCTTTTGCGAGCGTTTCATTCATTCTGGTCCAGGGGCTGTCGGCATGATAAGTGGCCTCTCCAAAGGCAAATTTGCCAATGGCGCCATCGTGGACACGATTGACAGCTTCACAAAAGAAGTCATTGGCGCGGGTCTGGAAATCGACAAGGAAACAGAGCTTCCCGGCAGTCGCTTTTCTACCACTTTCGGCGACTGTGTTGCAGCCGACGACATCCACGGCAATGGGCTTGGCGAGATATACGTGCACGCCGGCATCGACACCTGCGGCGGCCTGCTCAGGATGAAAATAAGGGGGGCTTTCGATGACTATGGCATCGACGCGGTCGTCGAGCATCCTCTTGTAGCATGATAGACCCGTATACCGCCTCGATGC
>Ga0315284_10002253_pt1 | contig 27707 bp, 40 predicted proteins | sample YL17G09_16_MG_FD_203696 | JGI IMG/M metagenome (GOLD analysis project Ga0315284, IMG submission 203696) | Sediment microbial communities from Yellowstone Lake, YNP, Wyoming, USA - YL17G09_16 | ecosystem: Environmental > Aquatic > Freshwater > Lake > Sediment | place: USA: Wyoming | collected...
TTCTCCTTTTAATAAAAAATTCTAACTACCTCCATCAAATCCAGCATTAATTAAAGGACTTCCGGCAGCAGGGGTATAATCTGCTCCGCCGACTTCGTTTGTAAATTGGGGGGCAGAAGTTACTTCCCCCGTGAAAGTCGCTGCATTGACGTAGGCCGTTGTGTTGGCATTGACGAGGTTGTTCCGAGAAATCAACTGTTCCCCGACGTTTACATCACTTGATATTCCCGTAGCACAGTCATAAAATATGGAATTGATAATAGCCCCAACCCAGGCATTTGCTTGCATCGAAATACCTATATCCGAATCTTTACTATCTCCATCAAAAACACAGTTAATTACCGCACATACAGAATTCGTTCCTCCAAATGCCCATAGATTATCTGTAGCATTACTAAAAAATATACATCCAAATAAAACAGAACTAAAACTACCCGCAGATAATCCTGTCGCGCCATTGGAATAAAATTTACACCCAATAAACAAAGACCCCCCCTGACTCCCACTATTACCTAGAACTCCACTACCACCGTTAGAGGAAAATTCACATAATTCTCCACTGACCAACCGGCACGAAAGTCCATGTGATCCATTATTATCAAACTTGCAATTCTTAAACACGAGAACATTACAGTCGGTGGAAAATCCGATTCCGGTTGCCGCTGTAAAACGGAAATTCTTAAATACATAATAGATATTCGTGTTGGCTGCAATACTGTCCGCCACGCAGTTTGCCCGTGTAGAGCTTCCCGTAATGGTTGCTCGACCTCCATCTCCCGTAGTTGTAGTGTACCCCTCGAATACGATCGGGGCGGTTGTCGTACCCACGGTGTCAATCGTTGCCAGTTCAGCATAATTCCCGTCGGCCTTGACCCACACCTTGTCCCCTGCGGCTACGGTATTCATTCCCTTATCTATAGTTAGCCACGCTGCTCCTTCTGATGTACCAGCGGCAGCGTTCGATCCGGATGTACTAACATAATATGTTGCCATATTTTAATCTCTTTCTCTTATAAGTTTTTTAAATTTATCATTCATAAAAAATCTTTTAAATTCCTCTTTTGTGTATCTAACACCCTTAGCCTGACAAGGAATTCTCGTGGGGAAGTCAATCAGGGTGAATCTTTTCGATATTGTTGTTGAATCTACGCCCAATATCTCCGACATTTGAGACAGAGACAGGCCCAGATTATACATGAATTTGAGTATTGCATCATTGAATATTTGATTGGCTTCGGACCTATTTCTAAGTTTTACTTTATTTTTTAATAGAATTTTATAAATTGTACTTTCACTTCTTCCATCTTGTAGAGCAATATCGGCGCAACTTAGTCTTTTGTTTAAATATAAATCTATAATAATTTCATCGTACATAAAAAGATCTTTCAACCTTTTATACACAATTAGAGATCACAAATGGGCGGGACAACAACGTGTGGGGATTTAATTAATTTATGGGATTTGGTTTTTTTTAATATAGGGGATAAATATAGCGATATTTTGGAGGAAGTGGGATTTTAATTAGGCCGTTTTCTTCAGAGAGTTGTTTTTCTGATTTGTCAACATTTTTTATTCTGCGACAACATGATTTGTGTTTTAATTGATTATCGGACGGATCAAAATAGGAATAACTATTTGATGTTTTACCAGCCTTTTGCCATCCAGACATTCTATAAATTCCGCCATTATGACCTACCGATGTGTCTGCATAAGAAACTAATGTTTCAATATCTTTCATATTATTTCTTATATAATTTATACAAAGATTTATAAATGTAGATCCATATGGTCTTATCACGTAGAACGGGATGCATAATCTAGTTAATTCTAATATATTCTTGTCAAGATTTTTATTTGCGCCTCTTCCGAAAGTGGCAATTCCAGTAATAATATTTCCAGTTTTTGCAATTAGTATCGTCGAAGCATTTGGGATTGTTCCAAGATAATGCTCATATCTAATTGTATTTCTAATATCATTCCTTTGACCTTTATACAATACAGATCTCGACGCATCCATTTTACCATCAGAATTAAATAATAACATATCATTTTCTGTCATGCTAGAATTATTTAAAGCATATTCGGGAAAAGCTTTCCATACTCTCCACCATGGATGTCCATTTAAATCAAATTTTTCTATTTCTTTATGTTCAGATTCTAAAATTATTAAACCATTGTTTTCATCATAAAATCTTTCGTCGTGATATATAGCCAATTTTTGAATATGTCCATTTAATGGTTTATGCTTAGTTTCAACTGTTTTCAATATTACGGAAAACGGAATAATATGATGACAATGCAAATGTCCACCCATTTTAGATATTTGGCTTTTATAATCATTTTTCTCAAATAAATTTGTTCTCCAATTAATATAATTAGAGCCATGTCTAACCATATCTGCTATTTCAGTAATTCCGCCCTTCCAACCTGGATGATTTTCTCCTACATTTTCCCTAAATTCTTGATTATGCAATAATAATCTATATTTTATGCAATCTTTGGTAATATTAAAATATCTAGCAATTTCTTCGCAAGACATTTTCTGTTCGTTATACATATTAATTAATTCTTCGTCTTTTATATGGTTAGTTCCCTTTGTTATTCTTGCGGTTTCTGATAACGATCTTGTTCCTTTTCCAGATTCCATTAATCTATTTTTAACAAGAGTTTCACTTTTATTAATAATTTTTGCAATTGCAAGAACATCTAATTTTTTATTCCAATATAAATCTATAATTTTCTCTATGGGCACATCTTTGCATTTATTTTGTTCCCAAGGTTTTCTTATTTGAATATTTAATTTTTTTAATTTTCTTTTTATAGTATTGCCTGTCGTGTTAAATTTTTCACCTATTTCTACTAAAGATTTTTGTTGATCAACATATAAATTGATTAATATATTGTCATTAATTAAATCTGTTTTATGAGATTTTTCTTGGGAGATAGAACAACTTCTTGTGCCCTCTTTAGAATCTTTTAAAATTCTATTTATTAAACCAATACTTCTACCTAATTTTGCTGCTGTTTGTTTTAGAGTTAAGCCCTGTTTCCAGTATAATTCGACGACCTCTTCTTCTGGAATATTTTTGCGCTCAATAATAGGTTTAACGTTTATGCCTAGTCTCTTTAATCTTCTACTAACGCAAGATTCGCTTACCTTTAAAATCCTTGCACAATCTCTTCCGGACAAATCATCTTCTGTGTAGAGTTTCGTTAAAAGATTTTCATCTATTTCGATTGACTTCATATTATACTATACACACATCGACATAAAAATTTTGATTATAATGAAAAAAAATTTACAAAAAAAAGAAATGGGGACCGAAATCCCCATTTCTGATTTTTAAAAGGGCTTTTATACCCTTATTTTAAAGTGCTACTTACAAACTTCCAAGAATTACGCGTCTCGGATCAAGCACTGCGAATCCGATATTTTGCCAAGCATAGACACCGGCTTTTCCTCTACGATGCAGGAATGGATCGTCAAACACAGTAATTGGTTCTTTTACTGGCATAACGAAAGAATCTGATTTGCTGAGGTCGAGACCTACAACAATTTCTTCGTCGCTTGTACCCATGGTAACGCCAATGCTATCAGCGAAATTCTGGAACTCTTGCCCAACTCCTAGTTCGAAGAGGGGATGAAGATTTACTCCATAAATTTTTGCCAATGGGCCGCTGTCGTCGTTGGCCAAGAAAATTTCTCGGCGAGTAACGTCGTCAATGTCGTCAAGATCCCATTCTCTAATATCTTCGAGGGCTTCCTCACTAACATATAGATCGGTTAGTCGTCCACGATTTGGAGTTGTACTATTTCCACCAGCAAGACGAGCCATTGTGGTTTTCATCAAACTAACTAGACGCTTTGTGAATTGACCAGCCGTGGCACCACTATCGAACACCATAGGTGCTCCACCCTGATAATCAGTTCGTCCAGCGGCGGCAGAAATAAGTGCTCGCCAACCATCCGTATTCATTTTACGAATAAATCCATTTTGTAGAACTTCCATCGCTCGTGAAACTACATTCCATCGTGCAGCCCTAGCATAATCCAGCAACCAATCTATAGAATTACCCATCTTATAGGTTTGTACTGTTATACTATCGCTAACAACGGTTCTTGTAGGAATAGCGCCTTCGCTCGAAATAGTATATGCAACATATTGACCATCGTTGTGTTGCTGATACAAATCTAGAGGATATTCCGCTGTGGCACCCGGATCTAACGGTTCGGGAGTAAAAATATTGTCTAGAATATCACCATTTAATAGACCTTCACGAAGAGGAACCTGCAAAGCAGCAGCCAATGCCTGCATAGCAACAGTTCGTTCTTTTTCATCGTTAGATGCAGTTCTCTTTAATAGTTCGACCATTGCTTCAGTCGGTTTTTGAATTTTTCTATCTTTTGCTTTCATCTGTATTCACCCCCTTTTCTTAAATATCAATGTAAATTTTAGCGAATCCATCCGCATCAACTGTCGTTTCAAACCTACCGATTACAGCAGCGCCAGAGTCTTGTGTAGTCTTAATAAGTCCGCTAGGACCAACATAAGCCACTCCACCCGTAGCTGGTGTGCCACTAAGCATATCGGTAACAAGCCAACCTTTTCTTAACAGTGCAACCTTTTCTCCTGGACGAACTTCCATATTAGCATAATTCTTGAAATCTCTTGTAGCACTCATCGCAGGATTAACTGGATGTAATAGGATACCTTTTGGTACAGCGCCCGAAGCGCTTGCCGCATATCGAACAACGTTTGTAATATCGTCTAATGCAACACCCGAACCCTGGGTTTCAACGCACGCAATTCCACCTTCTTCTTGCGTGGCCTGTGCAGCAGCAGTTGACCAATATTGAGAAATATCAGTTACTTCAGCATAATCACGATCTGGTCTAAGAGCCATTCTTATTCACCCCCTTCTTTAACTTCTTCTTTAACTCGAAGCAAACATCTGGCAGTTGCGAGAGCAACCGCAGCGTTATCATCTTCTATATTTTCTGTTCCACCCTGAGCATCAACATCTTTAACAACTTCAACATCTTTTAACGAAGCAACAACCTCTTCTACAACTTTTTTTGTCTCTGTTTTTGTCTCACCGGCATATTTACAAATAGTGGCAAAGGTTTCGTCTGATAATTCAGCAAGTTCTTTCAACGTAGCTTCCTTATCCTTTTCCTCAATAGCCTTTAGTTGAGATAGTTTTAAAAACCTCTCATTCGCCTTTTCGCGTTTCTTGATCTCTAACAGTTCTTTGCCAAATTCAACGGCCTTTGTTTTTACAGTTTCTAGTTCTTTTGTTATAGTGGCTTTATCTGTTTCTAAAGTTTTAATAGTTTCCAAAGCAACAGTAAGTTTGGCAGTCAGATCAATATTTATTTGATTTTGTTCTTTTGCTTTTGTTTCGAAAGCAATAATTGCTTTTTCTGCTTCTGTTTTATTTTGCTCTTTAAAAGATTCCATTTCTTTTAAAAGATGTGCAATCTGCGCATCCCTAGCAGTAACAGTAGATAAAGCCTCGTCTAGCTTTTTCTTCATCTCTTCGATCTCCATAATTTCGGCACCCCCTTTCAATTCAATTTTGGTGTCCTTGTCGGACACAGTTTTACTTGCAGCAATTCTTATAACTGAATCTGGATTAGCGGGATTTTCTACTAAACCCTGTCCACCAAATACAATATTTTTTAGAACTCTGCCCACCTTGTATCCTTTATATTCTCCAGAACCACCATACACTCTCAAATATTTAGTTAAAAATGCGGTGTTTTCATCTCTCGCAACAATTCTTGATTCACCGTTAGAGTCTTTAAAACTATAAGAAAAATCATTAAAGAAGCATTCCATGGAAACAAACATTTGACCAGAGTTTGCTTTTTCCATTATATCTTTGATTAAAATATCTATTACCGGCATTGATTTATAAAGAACGCCAGCAACTTCTATATCAAAATCTTTTGCTTCAACAGGAACATTAATTTCTTTTCCTGTTTTATCAACAAGACGACTTTTTATAATATGTCCCAATATAATTTTTGGATCATGTTGATAATCAATTGGCTTATGAATCGGCGTATCTTTTGCGTTTATTAATTCTTCTGATAGAAAAACGTCATCGTTTAAATTCCATCCAGTACTCACTAAAACAGAAACTAACAAAGCTAAGTCGGGTTGGTCCAGGCCGGTCAAGTCTTTAAGTGAATCAAAATTAGCGTTACTTTTTAATGTTGCAATAAACTCATCAAATTCAATTTTGGTTAATTTTTTATCTGAGATAGAGCATGACGCAGACAGATTAATAACTGACTGATTTATTTTATCAGTTAGACCATCGGTTTTTTCGGTTTCATAGATTTTCATAGAATATCCATTAATTGATACACAATAAATAAATAATAACTTTAAGAATAAAGACATTTCAACGATTTAATTAAAATTTATCTTTATTTTTTAATCATTTATTTAATTAAAATTACCAATTATCCGGGAAACCCATTGACCCCGCAAAAATGGTGTGTAAATCGTTACGACTACTTTCTTTAGGAGTCCCTGTTTCGATGGTCCAATATGGTTTACGATCTGGTTCACAAGAATATAATCCACTTTGCCACGGAAAACCAATAATTCGCGTATGTCCTGCGATGCAACAACCTAATTGTTGTGATATGTTTTTAGCAAATTTGTGCCCCTTTGTTCCAAAAAACGTTGCACATGATCTAAACCAAATAAGACTATTTTTATTAACAAGTGGTTTAAGCGTCTCTATAAATGAATCCTGGATTGTCTGTTCCCCAATATAAACGTTGCCGGGAACCCCATGGCTCCATATTTGAATAACATCAATTAGATCTAAACCAAGTTTTTTCAATTCTATTTCGGCCTCAGTCCACGATTTCACACCAATAGATTTCCATCCAAATTGTATTTTCGAATAAATATTCCAAGATAGACCCTGGATTCCAGTATCGCCCTTGTCGTATAAAATGATTTTTTGTTTACTGTTCATTTATAAAAACCTCCACCTCTTTATAAAACTTATCTTTAGTTTTTACTTCCTTACTTACTAATCCACCATGAGAATCCGGATAATCTTTTGGAACCATCATATATTGAATCGTTTGTTTCATACTATCTGGACCCACTGTTTCCATAGTATAACTAAATCTTTTATATGGATTTCCATCATAATCGGTTCCTTTTAGAAAAACTCACCTCGTCTGCTTGTACTATGGTTTTTCTGTTGGCCCATTTTTTACAACTTTTGTGTTAGCGCCAGCGGCATCAGCTTCGTCCAATGTAATATTAAATTCTTTACAAATAGTTTCGATCTCTTTAAACTCTGCCGAGGATTTTTGGTAACTTTTGAGAAGAATTTTGGCGTGCTTTTGTAAATGAACCATTGCACGTTTTTGGAAATCTGCCTTATCTTCTACTACGGGTTTAACTTGATTGGCACGAGCGAGGGCGGCGCGTAGGTGCGGCAAGTCAACCGAGGAATTCTCGTCCGCAGATTTCGCGTTTTTATTGTGGTGTGGCAAGTGGCGATATTTAGAAAGCGTCTTACCACTTTTGTCCTTTTCTGCTCCGTGCTCGACAAGAAATGCTACGTCTGGGTATGACCGATCGCCGAAAAGTGCTTCTGCGTGCTTATCAGCAGCTTCTTTAATTGAATTAAAAAACTTATCTGGCATAGGTATTCTCCTTTATTTATTAAATTTCTTCCAAAGATTAAAGATTTGCCCGTAAGATATATTCGCCATTGCACATCCTAAAATAATCCCAAATATATAATACATTTTATTCCTCAGAATTCATCGAAGCCCATACGCTTGCGGCAAGAGACCTGATTTCTTTAAAGGCCAATACATCCCCTTTAACACTCGTGTAATCATTTTTCAAGTCTTTGAAAACACTAAAAAATTCATTTATTTTATTTTTATCCGCGTTCTCGATTATTTTATTAACCTCATCTTTATTTAATACACTCTTTTCATCCAATTGGGACAAAACGACGAATTTGATATTTTGAAGCTCATCCTTTTTATCCTTTGGTAGCGACCTGATGTTCTTTGTCTCGCTCTTCTCTAGAAATATTGGATCAATTAATTCATCCAGATTGTCCATAAATCCTTCCGCCATAGCCTTATAAATCGCAAGGACTTTTGGCGTGCGGACCTTTCTTGTCTTCGTGTCTGGAATATTTTTGGGCCTTCCCGGTCCAGTTACTTGCTCGGTCTTCGGCTGATCACCCCCCAAATTATCTCCTCCACCATTTTTCGATTTTTCCAATTCAATTTGCATATCCTTCTGAAGTTGAATTATGCTCTGGGGTCTGTAATAAGGATTTGCCTTCTCAAGCAATCCAGGATCTTTTTCTCTAATCCCATCTTCATATCTCATATTTTCTAATTCAATCTCAAAATCCTTCCCAAAAATCTTCTGTACGGTTTCAGCCGACACAATATTTCTGTCAAGCAATTGGATAAGCAGTTGCTTTTCAGCTACTTCGTCCTTGAGATTCATAGTCTGAAACGCGACCGTTGGTGTCTTACTGAAGCCCATAGCATCCGCAACTAGTTGTAGTTCATTTTGAATCCAAGTTGTGCATTTCATCCGAACATATTCCAGTCTTTCAACCAACGTCTTTAACTGGACAAAAACAGTTTGTGCATTTCCCCCAGAGGATTCCCCTCCACCCATTAGAGCGTCCGGTATTCCTAAACCCCTTATTATATCTTTGTTAACGGATTCGTATTTTGCTGATCCGAGAATTTTATCTATGGGAGGATAATCTATTTTAAAATCAATCATATCATCCCAGACAAGATCCAAAACTCCTCCCCCAACGTTGTGTTGAAGAATATTTATTAATTTATTTACGGCAGCAGGAGTGGGAAAGATTTGTTTATCTGAATTGCCGAGTTTCCACAATCTAACGGCATTAACAACACCATCTAAAGCCGCCATATCCGCCTGCTTCATTTTGTCTTTTAACAGAACCTCTTCTATAATTCCCATTAAAAACGGAGTTCCCCAGTCTTCCCAATCGTCCTTTTTATAATAATCAACATATATTTTATCTGGATCAAGAGCTATTAGTTTGGTTCCTTTTTTAACGGCTTGTACAATTTCTATTGGGAGTAATTTAATAAATTCTTTTTCAGATTTTGTTTTAGGATTATTGATTGATTGAGCTAGTTCTGTAGAAATTCTCATTGCCAAAGACTGGTTACCAAAATATCTTCCTACAGCACCACCAATTTTTTCAATCATAGTCGGAGATAAAAATACATAACTCCATGGGATTTCTCTTTTATTTATTTTTGTATTATCTGGACCTATTACCTCTGGTTGTTCATTAAATTTTCTTTCATCAACGGGTTCAGTATTATAATAATCTGCTTTGCTCATATCTTTGACGAGTGATCTTTTAATAATTGCTGTTTTTCTTCGAATGATCACGTTTGCGTCTCGCATTAAATATTTCATAAAATCGTTGGCGCGAGATTCAAGATTAACTTTTTTTGCCCATTCTTTATAAAATCTCTCTTGACTTTTTATTGGATGGCGCAGGTCTAATCCTTCGGAGGCGAAGTCGGACATTAAATCAACCAAATTGCGAATCAGCCCATTTTTTTTGTAAATCGCCTGTGTTAGTTGTATAATTTCTTGGTGTGTAGTAGGAACTCTCTCTTCCGGTCTGTAAAAATCTCGATCAAAACGATTAAAGCCTGCCTTTAAATTGATATCCCTTGTGTTGCTACCTATGCTTCTTCCACCATGGCTAATAGAACATATCTCTGGCAATTTATAATTAGCTAAATTACCATCAGAAGTATATAAATTTTCTTTTTCGACTTTTATTTCTTCGTCCATTAACTATCTCCGGTCCAATTGCAATACAATCACTATCCTATTGATACACAAAAAATTAAAATCCATAATTATATTTAATGTCTAAACGACCTCTTTTAACATTTCTGTTACAATGCCAACAAAGTAATGATAGATTCTCTAAATCAAATAATTTTAACAGTTCTTCCCTCGTTTTTGCAATATGGGTGGGTACAATATGATCAATATCAAAAGGATTAATTTCATAGGATATAGAACATATTGGACAGCAGTTGTTCTGATTTTGCCTTATGTTTTCTATGTGATCACAGAGTTGTTTTGAATTATATGGTAAATCTTTTGAAAAACTAAGATTATTATTAGAAAGTGCGTGTAATCTAACCCTTAATCTTATTTGATATTTGCCTAATGGGGTAGCGTATTTCTTTTTCTGCCAGATTCTCATTTTTGTCTTTGTTTCTTCAAGATTATTTCTTTTTGTATAATAAATTCTTCTACACAACCTACATCTTAAACTATTACATTTTTTATTTGTTTCGTGTTCACATATGCCGTGCTTTGAACAATTAGCCAATGCGGTTGTTTCATTAATTCTACTTATTATTTCCGTAGGTAGTTTACCATCTCTGTATTTAGTATGCAAACCAAGGCGATTAACCTTACTTCTAATTCGATATACAGATTTTTTTAATTTGTTTGCGCACCAATTACTTCCTTTTTCTGGATAAAATTCTTTTAAAATATCAATATCTTGTTTAGACCATGCTCGCGATTGACACAAACCAAGACCTTTACATCTATGTTTAACAGAATCTTTACTTTTATTTAATAGTCTAGCACATTGTATTGGACCATAAATTTTATGATTATCTATTAAAAATTTATCTTCTTTTTTTGTCCAGGTGTGTCCTTGCGAAATATGATATAATTTAATTTTTTCAATTTTTAAACATCCACAACTTTTTGTATGCCCACTTCTAAGATTACTTGTTTTAACATTAGTTTCTTTTCCACAATCACATAAACACAACCATTGAGTTTCTTTCCCCTGGTGTCCATTTCTTTTAAGAACCGTTAACTTTCCAAAAATTTGTCCGATTAGATCAAATATCTTTCTCATATTTTTTCACCCCTCTTGATAGCTCTTGATTGGTTTGTGTGGGCAATTTGAGATATTCCCTGTTGAGAGCCAAAGCCAGGACCATGATAGAGAGACTCGTTGGAATTGTTTCTCCTCACAAGTTGGAAATTTCCAGGAACATCTGTATAATCTATAGGGACAACCGGAGCAACGTCTGTCATATAAGCGAATCTGTGGGCGATTAACAAACTCGTATAACGATCCTTTCTCAATCTACCCTTCTTCTGCCTGCCCTCCATGACAGACCCCGTAACGACAGACGCAGTATCAAATCGTTCTTTCCCTGTAGAGGTTTCACTTCGCTGTATTGTGCAAATTTCATTCTTTAATTCCTCAATATTATAAATATTTTCTTCGTATGTGTCATTAGTAATATTAAGAGCCTTTTCAGCAATTAAAGAAGATTGCATGATAGTGACATCAAAGGCCGGAAACAATAATCTTTTTGTCTCAAATGATTTGTGAAGAGCCGCATTTGCATAAGCATTGAATTCCGAAGTAGGTTGAACGAGATGTAAAATATGCGGCCCATCAGTTTCCCCATCTGTCGGTTTCAAATGATCCACATCAATTATTTCATAAACAGGAACTTCCCCCTTTTCTTTGTCAAGCCCTTTCTTTGACCTTAACATTTCAGAAATAGGATATCCACATCCCTGACTATCCATTTCAATTCTAATTGGTTCAAATAATTTAATTAATTCTCTAATTTTTGAACAACAATAATCATAGTAATCTATTTTTTCGTCTATTAGACCACCCTTTTTCTTTTTATTAAATTCTGGTTTATTTATCGCCCAACAATAAACAACCCTATAGTGATTTGGCCATGCTTCTAAAATAGTAATTCCAAACCTATCACTTTCTGCTCCAGGGTCTATCCCAAATACATATTTTCTTCCCCTAATGCCCCTCATCATTGGTGTAAATGTAACTTCACCATCAGAAGTCATTATAGATTTATTCGGAGTTGTAGTACAGGACTCGATCAAGCTCCGACAAAAGTAGCCGTCCGAATCTTTAACAAAGACGGCCTCGTATTCCATTAAATAAATGTTCTTCGGAAGAGTTGCTTTAGCATTCGCAAGCATTCTCATATCCAGAAGACCATCTGGAAGAGCAGCGCTTGGAATCCTTATTATCGCATAATCCTTGTAATTAAAATTTTTGGGAATATTATTAAATCCTCCGAATATTTCTGATGTTTTATTTATATCCCCTTTACTCTCTATAATTTTTTTCCACATATCGAATTTTTGTGCAAAATGATTGAACTGGTAATAGGCCGTCCCGGCGCAAATAATCTGGTTTCCATCTTTCTGTTGATTAACAAGTTCATTTTTAATATCATTATTTATGTCTAGCGTTTTTAGTCTTTTTTCTATAGCTAGTTGTTTTGCAGCTTCTACAGGAGTTTTACTGGTGGAAGCAAATCCTTGAACTACAGTATTAAATATCTCTTCAGGAATGGAACTATATTCGTCGGCAATTATCGTAGATGCCCGGAATCCCCTGATTTTTTCCCCAGTCCCTAGCGGCAGCGCAGTTATAACAGATTGGCCAACGCGAAAATAACATAGATCAACATTCTGACGAGGACCAGCAGTTTTACCTCCACCAACAATGCTTCTTAATACAGGGGCGTTGCTCCAAATAGCTTCTATATAACTAAATACAATTCTGGCTTGTCGAAGACCAGCGCCAATAATAACTACTTTAGAACCCTGATCAAGAAGTGCTCTTAAAATTGCGTATGTAGCCAGACAAAACGACTTTGCGCCTCCACGGGCAGCGACAAGTAAAGGCAGTGGAGTCTTCCAAAGTATCTGGAGGATGGCGATTTGGTAGGGGAATAATTCAATGTTCAAAATATATTTTGAGGTCCATGCGATATTATCCAGTGACAACATCTTCATTACTATGTATTTGTCTAGACGTTCTCCTGAAGTCTTAAGATCCGAGAAAATATGGTTTGTCACAATGGGCGTTATAGTTCTATAGGGAAATAAATACGAGTACTCATTATCAGAGATTATGTTGGCGATTTCTTGGTTGTTGGGTTGCATATTATATTATTTTCTTTTTTTGTATTTTTTGTGTTTTCTAATAGGGATTGTTAAGGCTTCCTTTATCGAATATCCATAATTATTTATTCTCATAAGCAATGTTGAAACTTTTATTCCATTTTCTTCTGCTAATTCCGAGACACATTTTTCCTTATTGTCAAGTGTAAATTTTACATTACTTCTTCTATTTCTGGCTTGTTCTTTCATGGTAGATAATTTACAATTATCCGGAGAATATCCATCTTTTAATTTATTGTTGTTTATCCTGTCGATAGTTAATCCTTTGGGGATTTCCCCCATATCTTTAAGAAAATTCTCAAACGAACCACCTCTTTTTGGATTCCAACGATCACAGACGGTTATTCCTCTTTTCCCATAGTTTTTATATGCCGGTTCGTTTATATTATAGCATCTACTTAATATACCGGCAAATATTTGATAGGTTCTTGATTGTTTTTTGTTTCTAGTGTGTCCATGTTTTAAACTATTATTTCTACCTAAACACCCACAGCTTTTAATCGCCCCATTAATAAGATGAGATCCGCGAACTATTTTTTCTTTGTTGCAGTCGCACCTACATTGCCAATACGCTCTATTGTTTTTAATAAACATAAGTTTAACAACAGAAAGTCTTTCAAATTTTTGCCCCGTTAAATCTATAAACTTACCCATAAACTTTTTTCTCTCCTTATCACATCCTCGAAAATCAATTGAGCAAAATGTCTACCACAGTTTCCAACACACATAGTATTTATTCCAAATTCATTGGCTAGAGAAACTAACCATGAAACCAATACGTGGCCCGGCACTTTTGAAATCTGTGGAGGACTGAGACTAAGAATATCTGACGTTAGTTGTGCTTCTATTAGTATATATTTATATTTATATGGTGCCATCCTTGAGCATTCTTCTTCAAATAGGCGTTTATTGTTATAATTGACCCACAATTCTGAAAAATCAGCTTTTCGTTCGATACAGACTAAACTTTCTCCTATTTCTCCTGCGATGGAATAATCTCCAGTTTTAAGAGTACCAACAACTGTTCCTGCGCAACGCGGGGGTCGTCTTTCAGGTTTACTAGGTTTAAATTGCCATCCGAAATTCTCTTTTTCCCGACTGTCTCTAAGAACTGTGAATTCCGGCAAAACGAGTCTACCCATCGACCGATTCCTCCTGTATAACATCTTCGCCATCCAAAATTAGGGCGTCGATCTCTCCGTTGGGAAGTTCCTGCGGCTCGCGCCAGTTCTCTTTAATATCCTCAGATGCTATCTTTGTAAGAGCGGCATAACGGCCCTGTTTGTTCCTTTCAACTTCCGAAGACTGTAATATTGCAACTAAATTGAAGAAACTCTCTTTTCCTCCACGAAGTTCCTCTATTCGATCTTTTCTCGTCGCCGCCAAGTTCTGGTAAATCTTGTCTCTTCCGGCGGTTAGTTTATCGTATCTCTCACTTACTTTACTAAAATCAGACCTCTTCTGATCCAATAATCTATACTGTTGAATTCTCATTTGTTTTACATCTTTATCTTCGTCATCTTTGATTGGATTGTTCGCAGCCCACATGGTTAATTCTGATATTTCCTCTTGATAAGATTTCATCAAAATAAGTTGTCGATTTATCAAGATACGATGCTTAAGCAAATCGTCAATACCCCAAAATTCGCTAGTTACAATATCAGAAAATTGGGTGCACACATCCCCATATTCTTCCATATATATGTCTATTTCATCTTGCGTAAATTGATTTTTTAAAATAATATATAGATGACCCTTTTTAAATTGTTCCCTAAACCAAGTAGCCTGTTCTGTATTGTTTAAACCAGGAGGCGGGACAGAAAGTGTGGGGACTTCTTTTATTGGTGAAACTACCAAACCATCGTTTCCAGTTTTTTTATTAATTCCTAACTTTCTTCTGGTTCGTCTAATCGTTTCTAGATTCCATTTGTAATTAAATTTATGAAGCAACTCGTCCTGTATCTGTTTGTCTGGCACACCCTCTTTACAAAGTTTAGTAAGCAATTCTGTGGCGGGTATATTGTTGGATAACTTTTGAAAAACTTCTGACACTAATTAATTTCCTCTAAAATTAAAAACACATAGTTTCTAATTTCTTCTAAGATATTTTTTTTAATTTTTTTTCCCATTAAAAGATTATTAAAATGTTCAACGAGATGCGGAGGTAAATTATTAATAATAAGCTCTTTGGTATCTTCTGCTTCAAGACTAAGAAACGGGTCTGCTTCCGGGGACGATGAAGCTAAAAACTTTGTTTTTTCTGAAATTTTTACATTGTCAATCCCAACCGCATTTACAATATTAATCCTTTTTTGAGTAAGAGATGGATCATCTAAAACTACCCTAAAATATTTGTCTCTTTTTAAATTTTTAAGTCTATTTGTGACGTGGGAATTGAGATAGTGTTCTAAAATACCGTTTTCTGGTTTGTACCTAGATAAAGCATCAAGGCATAATACATATATTTCCTGATATATGTCTTCAGAATCGAAATAGGCAAATTTATGTTTTTGTTTTCTCGATTTGGCTATTTTGTGAATTATTGGTTCCGCTTGTTTCAACAACGCTGGTGATATCTTCGTCTTCATTTTTTAATGCCTCGTCCTTAAAAATTTCCTGTATATTAAAATTTTCATTTTCTTTTTGTTTTAAATCATCAAGAACTTGAGCGGTTGCTGATTGCGTTTCCTTTACAGTCAAATTGCATTTCAATCTCATCATATAATATTATACACCAAAATCTCAAGTTCCGATAATATATTAGTTTGTTTTTATAATTTTGTTTCATAAAAATTTGAGAATTGCGTATAATAATATACAGACGTTTGAGGTTGTGGTGAGTAAAGTGATACTTTATTAATGGAAGAAATTTGGAGAGATATAATAAATTACGAAGGTTTGTATAAGATCTCTAATTACGGAAATGTAAAAAGTCTTAATTATTTACGTACTAGAAAAGAACAAATTTTGCAACCGGGAAGAAACAAAGGTGGCTATTTATATGTAAATTTACACAAAAATGGAGTTGTAAAAAATTACAGGGTTCATCGTTTAGTCTTAGAAGCTTTCGTTGGTCCATGCCCTCCGGGAATGGAGGGGTGTCATAACAATGGAAATTCATCCAATAATTTTGTTGGGAATTTACGATGGGACACACGCAGAAATAATCAAAAGGATAGAAAATTTCATGGAACAATAAACAATCCTGCCTGGATTGATAACACAGGGTCGAAGCACGGTATGTCAAAATTAAACGACAAACAAATTATTGAAATAAGAGGATCAAAATTAAAAAATAAAGAATTATCAATAAAATATAATGTTAGTACGGCGCATGTATCTCGTATCAAAAACAAAAAAAGATGGAAACATATATAATGCAAGAATTTGAACTTATTTTAATCAAGAATACTTTGCCATATCTTCATCCATATTCTTTATTGGCAAAAACTATAACTGGAAACAACGGTCATTATATTGAAAGATCTAAAATTATTGGAAATTATAAAAACCAAGCCATAGTTGAAAAAGCCAAGAAAAACTTTGAACATCTTTTGATAAATGAAATTTTACCTCCGGAATTCGAAGATTATAAGCAATGGCAGAACTGTAAAAGAACTCCATATGACCATATTTCTGACAATTTTTCTCACATTGAATATCCAGAATGGTATAATCCAATAAAAGCCTTAGAAAAAAGAATGAAAAATAAAGACGGGGATTCTCCTCCAAAATTACCGCCATCTAAAAAAAGGAAAATTATATTATGATAGAAATATGGAAAGATATAATTGGATTTGAAGGAATATATCAATTTTCTAATTTATATAGAATTAAAAGATTATTTAATAGACACGGAAATATTTCTAATAAAATACTAAAAATACAAATTGGTGGCGAATATCCACATATCGGTTTGCGCAAAAATAATAAGTACCACACTTTAAAAATTCATCATTTAGTTTTAGAATATTTTGTTGGTCCGTGTCCCGTTGGTATGGAATGTAGACATTTAAATAGTATTAATACAGATTATAAAATTGAAAATTTACGATGGGACACCCATAAAAACAATATGAAGGATTCGATAGAAAGAGGAACTTTTCATATTCCCAACAACGCAGGATCAGAACGAATAAATGCAAAATTAAATAAATGGAAAGTTAGAATAATAAAAAGACTAATAGAAGATGGATATTTAACATTTAAAGAAATAGCTAAATTGTTTAACGTTTCATATACTATGATTTGGCTAATAGCAAATAATAAAAGATTTAAATATACTGTTAACGGAGATTGCAATTGATAGATTTATTGCAAGGAAAATTTGAAGAAATAGATTTAAGTAAATATGGAAAATTTAATCTCGCTTTTTTAGATCCTCCCGATAATACTAAAATGAAATATGAAAACTATAAGGATAATTTAAAATCAAAAGACTATATAAAATTATTAAATGTCTGGGTATTAAAAGCGTGTTCCTTAACAGACGGCGCAGTTTTTGTAAGTATCGCGGAAAAATGGATGCCATATTTAGAACAAATAATACTCGACAATAAAATAAAGTTGGTTCAAAGAATCTTTTGGTACTATTCGTTTTGTCAGGCCAATAAAAAACGCTATTCCTCATCCATTAGACCAATTTATTGGTTGAACAACGATTTAATTTATCCAGACAAAATAAAGGTCTTATCAGATCGTATAATAAAATATAAAGATAAGAGGGGAGATCCATTGGGGAAGCTTCCAAATAATATGTGGGATTATTCGCGTGTGTGTGGCACGTTTAAAGAGCGAAGATCTTTCCATCCGTGCCAACACCCGGAAGCTCTTTTAGAAAGAATCATATTGGGTCACTCGAAAGAAAATGAGACAATACTAGATCCATTTGTAGGGAGTGGTGGTACGGCTATTGTTTGTAAAAAATTAAATAGAAATTGTGTAGGGATTGATGTCAGTCAATATTATTTGGACAAAATAAAGGAAATTATAGATGGATAAAACAACTTATGAATTAATCGAAAAATTACTAGAGCAATGGAAAAAACTTCTTAAAATCAATGCTAAAAACTCCATTGAAAAAGCTTCCCGATTAAAGGGTGGGCTTAAGAGAAGAGTTAAATTAGAGGATAAAGCGATCATTTTCGATTATCAAACCATAAAAATTCAAAATCAAATTCAAAAACAATTAATTGAATTAATTCCCGAATACGAGTCATTAATATTATCCGAGCCAACCGAAATTTTAAATTTTGACTGGAAGACGGAGGATTATCTTGAATTATACTCAAATCACTATAATCTTGTTGTAGACAAATTGTTAGAAGTTGTAGGAAAAGTAAGTTGTTAAATTGTTCCACATGTGGCTCTGAAACAAATGACGGAATAGATATTTTAAAAGATATCTTTTTGTGTAAGAGTTGTGTTTATAAAATATTGACATCATATGTCCATTTAAATCCAATAAAATTATTTTGTCCATTTTGCCAAACAAATAAAAGTAATGATAAATGCCATTATTGCAACATAAGTTTAAAAATGGGAATATTTAAATATGAAAATATCTAAAGGGAAATAAAATGCCAAGATTTTCTAGAGAGGATATTGACAGGTACTTCGATCACGGAATATTTGCCCCCAAAAGAATAGTCTATATTGGTTCTACCAAAGACGACTGTAGTGACAATGAATCCGGTACGGACTACACCATGTCCGAAAAAGCTGTTAAAGCCATTACTTATTTAGATACCGTTTCAGACAAACCAATTATTGCAATAATGAATAATATAGGCGGTGAATGGGCTCATGGAATGGCAATTTATGATACAATAGTTGCGTGTAGATGTCACGTAACAATAATAGCTGTCGGCTATTGTTGCTCTATGGGAAGTGTAATCTTGCAATCGGCAGACCTAAGAGTTATTGCCACGAACTGTCTGTTTCTCATTCACGATGGAACAGAAGCGGTCAATACACACACAAGAAATTTTGAAGCATGGGCAAAAGAATCAGAAAAAAATAGACTTACAATGTATCAAATATATAAGGGAAAAATGAAAGAAAAGAATCCCAAGATAACAATTAAACAAATTGAAAAGTTGTGTACAATCGACAAAATATATTCCCCCCAAGAAGCAATAGATGTTGGTTTGGCCGACGAACTTTTGGGAGATATTAATCTTTATATAAAGGAATAATTAAGTGGAACATATTAATTCAATCAGTTGTGATAAATAAAAATATGAACGCGACTGATACGTATGATATTTATAAAATAATATGTCTCATAAATAATAAATTTTATATAGGAAGTAGTATAAATATAAATAAAAGATTAAAAGCACATGTGAATTTATTAAAACGCAATAAACATCCAAATAAACGACTACAAAATGCTTGGGACGAATGTGGCGAGAAAAATTTTAAATTTGAGATTATTGAAACTGTCTATGACATAAATCAATTGTTGATAAGAGAAAAATGGTGGATTGACACTACCAATTGCTGTAATAGAAAGATAGGATTTAATATTTCTCATGATCCTCATAAAATCAATAATGGAAGATTTATTGATTTAACTGGACAGAAATTTGGGGAACTGACTGTTGATAAATATATGGGACAAAGCAAATGGTTGTGTAGGTGCGATTGTGGTAAAGAAAAGATAGTTCTTTGCTGTAATTTAAGAAATGGTAATACTAAAAGTTGCGGGTGTAAAGAAGGAAATTTAAAACATGGCCATAGTCAAACAAAGATTTATAATATATGGAGAGACATGAATCAGAGATGTAATAATAAAAATAATAAAGGTTATAAAAATTATGGGAAAAGAAAGATTAAGGTATGTTATAGGTGGTCTAATAAAAATCCCAGAGGATTTGAAAATTTTTATAAAGATGTTGGCGATCCACCAAAAGGAAAATCAATAAATAGAATAAATAATAGTGTAGGGTATTTCTCAAGTAATTGGCGATGGGCAACAAGTGCTCAGATAAATAGAAACATGAGAAGCAATAGAAATTATTTTTTAAACAATAAAAAACAGTGTCTAGTAGATATAGCAAAGGAATACGATATTCATATAAATACATTAAGGCATAGATTAGATAAACTTGGCTTATCTATAGAAGAAGCAATAACAAGACCAATAGACAAAAGATATTCTCACGGGAAAAGGGGGTGACTGGTGGATTTTAAGACTTTTCAGGAAGAATCTCGAAGGACGGCAACTTATCCTGGTTTAAATGAGTCTATTGAATATCCATTGATGGGGTTAATTGGGGAAATGGGTGAGCTTTCTGAGAAATTTAAAAAAGTTTTGCGTGACAACAATGGTGCGATGTCTCAAGATAGAATTGATGGAATAATTGGTGAATTGGGCGACCTTTGTTGGTATCTGTTCCAAATATATTCTGAATTAAAGATTGATCTTCAAAATAATTATACAGAGATGTCCATTGATAAAAATAAATTAAATTCTACACTAAGTGTTCTTGTGGCCATAAATTGCTGCGTGTCAGATATAGCCATATATTGTTTGTCTAGCAATAAAACATTAATTGGTGAATTAACAAATAATGCAAATACTTTAATTTCTCTTATAAAAGAAGTATGTAGGTTATGTAATGTATCAATAGAAGAAGTTATGGATTATAATATTAAAAAATTACAGGATAGATTAAAAAGAGGAGTAATAAAAGGGGATGGGGATAAAAGGTAGTGTGGAGAGATATAATAAATTTTAAAAATAAGTACGAGATATCTAATGCGGGCGAAATTCGTAATAAAAATACTGGAAGAATTTTATGCCCAAGCAAAGACGGTAGTGGATATTTAAGAATTGGTTTGTGTAAAAACGGAAAGATGAAATCCTTTTCGGTTCATAGGTTGGTTTTGGAATCATTTATCGGTCCTTGTCCACCGGGAATGGAATCTTGCCATAACGATGGAAATATATACAATAATGATGTAAATAATTTAAGGTTCGATACTCATCAAAATAATAATAGAGACAAAATCAAACATAATACAATTTTTAGACCAAGGGGATCTAGACATCCTCGTTCAAAATTAAATGAGTTACAGGTTAGAATAATAAAATATTTACTTAAAGATAATAAATTAACATTAATGGAAATAAGTAGAATATTCTTTGTTTCTAAAAGAACTATTGAACATATTAAATATGGAACAGCATGGAAACATGTAGGAATATAGTGTATAAACAAAATATGGGAACAGAAATAGAAAATGAAAAATCTTATCCGGAATTGATTCGTACATTCTTAAATTATTTCTGGGTATCTCTTCCAAAAGAGTGGGTCGTCGAAACTAAATTTGAAGGATACTTTTTAAATGTCAAAATTGTCTCCGACAAAGTTGTTGCCGGAAAACAATTTTATTTAAGACGACGATACTCACACGATATAATGAAAAAGTTTCAAGATACCGTAGACGATCTGGCTTGCGACTGTGCGCAAGAAGTGATTTCCGCAATGAAAAAATAGTATGAACAAGCAACTAGTGAAACTTTTATTGTTTAAATGGAAGCAACTTGTTCCATATGCCTCAATACAAAGAACATTTATAGAGAATATTAAAATAAATTCGGAAACATCGTCGCCATTTGATATGCGTTGTTTTGATCCCTTGTTAGAAATTAGTGTTTTACAAGATAAAATTATAGAACAATGTCCAAAATTTTTATGGATTAAAACCGAATGTGATCTACCACAAAACCTATGCGACGACGATTGGACAGAAATATATGCAAGATTCAATTATATGCTAATAGAAAAGGTTAAAAAAATTGTGTATAAACATTGATAGGGATTAGTGATGATATTTGAGAACATTTCTATACCACCTGTGGTCTAAATTTATAACCTTTATAGGCGATATAAAATTCTTTGGATGGAAACAACCATTCTGGTTCGTTTTTAACGCTTCGGGGTATAAATTAAAAGGAGAACATTATAGAGAAGTAATCAAATTAATCAAGGACGGTGATATTCTATTATCTAGATCGTTACAATATATAGATACATATCTTATCCCTGGTTATTGGACTCACGCCGGGCTGTTCTACGGAGGAGACAAAAAACAAGTAATTCACGCAATAAGTGATGGAGTTCTAGTAGAGGATATAATTAATTTTATGAGAACGGACGAATTATTGATATTAAGGGCTCCACAAGAGCATGTTGAAAGAGCATTGGCCTTAGCCAAATCGGTGGTTGGAAAAGAATACGATTTTATTTTTGACTTTAATAATTCTAATAGATTTAGTTGCTCCGAACTTATTTATTTCTGCTATCCCAAATTAATAAAATCACGAAAAAAATTCGGAAAAATGGTAGTAGTGGGCGATGATATTGCAACTTGTCCAGCTTTTACGGTTGTGTGGGATAGCACCAAACTCAAGTTATAAGCCATTAACTACTTCTTCTCGATCTCAAATGGCCAAGAACAACGTCTAGATTTGACAGATCATTAATTAGTATATAGATACAGACTACTTTGTTCCTTGTATATGCAGTTCTCTTTCTAGTAAGTTTAACACGATATTCTGGCTTATCAAGTAGGCCAAGAACTTCGAGATAAACTGTTCCTTTTGAAGTTAAAACTTTGAAATCTGGTCTATACCTTCTTTTCCCCAACACAAGAAGACTCTGGGTTTCATATTCAAAGCCCCTCTTAAATAGCCAATCTGATACAATAGCTTCATAACCGCTTCGTAAAAAATCGCCTCGGTTATTGTAGAAAGGGGTTCCATAGGGAGCTCTATCAAGATGACGGCGTTTGTATTCCTTTTCGCCTAAATTTACTTTGACATACTTGACTATAGACGGAAAACTATAACCAGTTATATTGGCTATGGTCCGTAGACTATATCCTTTAGCAGAAAGAATTAACGCTCTGCGTATGGGAACTTTTCCCATCTTCCTGCGTTTATCTCCTCCTCTCATTCTACCATTATTTATCATTGTGACATGTAACTTATTGTTGATACTTTTAATATATCCACTTAGGGCGATTGCTTCAACTTGCAACTTTCTAGCTATTTCAGAGCAACCAAATCCCCTGGAAACTAAGTTTCTTACCTTTTGTATGGAAACACACCGGACTCTATTGGCCATGCTGTTCTTTTTAGGTTGGTTGTATAGAAGCTTTCTGTTAACGAAAAATTGTTTCAGCAACTGGGGCTCAAGAAGACCGAGCCATTTATTGAGAGTTGTCCTAGATATATAAAGTTCTTCGCAAACATCCCCCAACAAAGCCCCACTTCTTGCTAAAGCCCTTATTCTTGATAAAGACTTATTCACCAAATCGCGCTTAAGCCAACCCCTAGTTACGCTTTTCTTTTTATGACTATTTTCCAATAAATTTGAAAGCAACGATTGATCCAGCTTTAAAAGGTGTTTACGTAAAGTTGAAGCACTTATACAAAGACTTTCAGCCACTTGATAAAAGCATACTCCAGAAGCCGCAGCTTCTTTTATTTCCGATTTCTTGCCAGCCACTAAAGCTTCTTTCGTTGGATGGAAAGTTAGATTCCCTGCGGTTCTTTTATTTGTTATCAATGCCATATTTCTTGGCCCACAAATAAAAACTTCACCGTTATTTGGGATTCCCGAAAACATAAATCTTAAAATATGTTGTACGGAAGTAAATAGTGATCTGGATTAATTTCATTATAAACTAATTCGTAACCATCTTTCATATTTTTATTTTTAAAAATCATCAATTCTCTTATGGTTTTTCCACACCCAAAAGCAGCGAATGTTTCAATATTGGCCCCTAAAGATTTCTTCCATCCGTTCAACAATATAATCCCATTGCAAAGGTTAACAACGGCGTTCAAATCTTTGGTCATACAAGTATTAAAACTAAGATGAGTGTCGTTTTCTTCTGCCGGACTCCAAACCGTATATCCCCTATTTCTCAATAATTGAGCGGCGAGTTTAAAAGCAGGATGATTAAATTCTGGATATCCTGTCATTGGACCCGCTAAGTACCAATCGAACATTTTCTTTTTAAATATCATTTTATTCTATCCCCCAATCTTCTTGTGTTTATTATCAATCACGCCGAAAACAAAAATTTTATAAAACAAATACCATCCATACCAAAATGCCATAATCTTCTCCTAATCACCTATTCCAAAAATTTCTTTAACATTTTTTAATGTTTCTTCATAATTTTCGGGGGTGGGATTTTCTGGAACCCTAAATCCTTTGTCGTCGATAAAAATATCTGCATTGGGTTTACCTTCCTGGCACCAAATATCATCATATATTAATCCTTTTTTATTTAAATAATCTTTAACTTCATTTCTCAAAAGCCAAGACGCAACCCCCGGAGCAACAACAGAAGGTGAACAACGACAGGTGTGGATTATAATATCACCAAATTCATGAAGTTTGATAAGAAACTCTCTTGCGCCGGGAAGTGGTTCTCCCCAAGAGCCTCGACCGTTCCATTTATCATAAGAAAGTAATGTCTTATCTAAATCAACACAGATAATCAGTCTTCTATTATATTTCCTAATCATTCCCGTCACCAAAACTTGCCCATTCCGTAGAATGATTGTCCATATAACACCAAAAACGACCGATCAGTTTCTTTATATATCTAATCATTTTTATCTACTATACTCCCATCAGAAATTATGATCTGACACTCCTTGCCGTGGCCGACTCTTTCAAGCCACACTTGCGCATCCATCTTTTCGGCCATTTTTGCAATCATTTCTAGATTTTTTTGGTCAAGAAGAGAGGCGTCACGAATTAACAAAATCTTAAGTTTGGGATTAAGAACCAAACCAATCGCTACAGAAATTTTGATTCTCGCGCCCTGAGATATTTGATCAAAAGGTACTCCGTTGAATATTACGCAATCTTCGTCAAAACACAAGCCCTTAATTGGAAATTTGGCTTTTCCCATCATTTGTTGTTTGGTTTCATCTATATTTCTTAAAGCAACCGACAATGATTCCGATTTCTCTCTTAATTCCTGTAAATCTTTTTCTAAATTCTTTTTATCGTTATTGGCTCTTACTTTCTTATTAATCTCTTCTGCTGAATTTATATTGCTTTGTATTTCTGATACATCTATTTCTTTAAGATCCTTTATCATTATTTTATCTTTTTTCATATAGCTTTCTATTTTTGTTTTTTCTTCCGTCAATTGTTTTATTTGTTCGTCTATTTTTACAATCCTTGACTGATTATTATCTAAAGATCTCTTGTCGTTGTTTAATTTTTGATTTTGAGAAATCGCGCCCGTTAATTGTTTGGAAAGTTCAGCAACAGAAACTTCCTTGTCTGGCACATCTTTATAATAAGAAAGCCCATCGGCTTGTGCTTTTAATTCTTTTCCTCGCCTATTTACATCCGTCCTATTGTCAAAAGCTTCTTTATATTTATTGTTTAATTCTGTAAAATCTAAACCAACCAATTTCTTAAGGGTTTCAATTCTTTTCTTGTTGTCCATTCTAAAAAATTCGGATGGATCAAAAGACAAATTCCCCACTATCTTATTTAACATGTCTTGTGGAGTAGCAAAAGTGGCCCCGTCCTTGCTCTTAACAACAAGATTTGTACCATTTTTGGTAAATGTTCTTGTGACTTGTATATCCCCAAGATCAAGAACAATCCTGGCTTTTTCTTGTCCGTTTCTTATTGGTTTATCAGGAATATGTTTACTACCAGCCAAAGCGTATTCTATTGAATCAAGAATACTAGATTTACCCGCCTCGTTTTCTCCACCAATAATAACAAGATTCCCGTCGGGCTTAATTTCAATAGCCTTGAGACATTTAATATTTTCCGCTTCTAATGATACTATTTTCATTTGCTCAAATCTTCCTTGTTAATTTGTTTACCTTCATATAAAATTTTATCAACTTTTATATTATTAATACCTATAGCCTTTCCGATAGCTATTAATGCATCCTCGAAAGAGGAGGCTGAATTAATTAGTCTTGTGCTGTTTTCCAGTTTATCTGAAAACCAATAATGACTATCATCTGATCTTTTTATATCTTTAAATAAATGTATATTCATTTAATAACTCCCTTATAATTATTTTCAATTAATTTTTCTTGAGTGGTCCAACACCTGCATCATATGGAGACTTGCCGTGATCAATATATTCGTCGCCCTTCTTTTGTTCCTGTACCATCGCATAATCTATTGCTTCTCGAACCGTAGAAAAAGTTGGTTCACAGCCGGGTGCATCGGTAGATTCATGAAGCCTCCACCCTCTTCCGGTAACAGACCATCTAAAATTACATCTTCCGGTATAATTCTTCTTGGCGTTTTGGGCTTCTAGCCATTCTAGTCTTTTATGATCATTTTCAAGCATAAGATCATAACTATTTCTTGGATCTAAAGTATCGTCACCCATTTAAACATCTCCGTTTTCTTCAATTTTTTGATCTTCGTATGGTGCAACAAGACGACGAGAAATTTCTGTCTTGCAACATTCAAGTGCTCCTACGATAGCATTAAAGCGAGCATAAGATCTTTCGCCACCAAGATATTGGGGTTCTGTTATTACCTTGGCTATTTTAAAAATTATATAGTTTAAAGAACCACATAAAGAATTATTGTTTGAATTATTTAATCTAAGCCTATTACATAAATCCACAATAAGATCATCATAATGTCTTCTATCTTCACTTTTTATATAAGGCATTTATTTCCCCAAAATAAACGATTTAAATACTACAAAAAGATCCACAAACCACATTCCCAATTTTCCAAACCATCCCCTAGTACATTTGTTACAAAAATAGAATTCATTAGGAACAATATCGGTTACTTGAATGGGTTCATTACATATTCCACATTTAAATACATTTTTTGTTACTGTTTTATTTTTTCTTTTCTTCGGTTTTGGAGGTGGTGGAAACGGTCTATCTGGATTAACCTTCAACCAACCGTCCTCTGTCGCCGATTTCTTTCGTTTTTGTGAGATTTTCTTTTTAGCCATTGCTAACTTCCACCTCCTTAGTAACTAGAGCAAGATCGCCGACCGGAAAATATTCAGGGCGACCGCGTTGAGGTCTTCCCTTCCCCAGACTGAGAGAAACAGCATCACCATTTTCTGACAAACCCTTGATTCTACCTATTTTGCCAACTACACCAGAGCATACATCACACTTTACAACCCTAACGACTTCACCAACTTTGAAATCCATAAACATCTCCTTTAAACACTTTCCAAGTCTCTAACACTATAATATTATACGAGAAACCTCCCGATTTATTTTTTACCAACCCTTAATTTTTTTAATTTCTTTTATTATTGAAATCAAATGATCGCAAACTATTGATTTCTTACTGCCCTCTATACCATAACCAATTATATTTCCAGGAATCTTGCTTATTGGCAAGTTAGCCTTACACACAAAATTGAGTTCTTCAAGTGAAAGTTGTACTTGTTCTAATAGATCATTAAGAATCTCTGGTTGATGGTTTTGTGTTTTATAAATTGGAGCTTTAGCTTTCGTCATAAATTAATCTCACTTTCTTATGTTAATAACAGACTTTTCTTGGGGGTTAAAATATGTCGTTCGCCCAAAGCCTTTTCAGAAATTTGTTTCCACGCATCGTTGTCGGTATC
>Ga0315284_10002254_pt1 | contig 27703 bp, 27 predicted proteins | sample YL17G09_16_MG_FD_203696 | JGI IMG/M metagenome (GOLD analysis project Ga0315284, IMG submission 203696) | Sediment microbial communities from Yellowstone Lake, YNP, Wyoming, USA - YL17G09_16 | ecosystem: Environmental > Aquatic > Freshwater > Lake > Sediment | place: USA: Wyoming | collected...
TATAACCATTGGGGTTCTTCGTTTACCGTAGTTTGGGTTATCCTTATAGTACTTTCCAAACATGGGATTTCGTTCTCCAGAAAATCGTTCACTTAATTTCTGTCGAACATTTGTTCGTTTTGATGGATTATTCTCACCTAATATATCTGTTCGCGGGATTCCTAAATGCGAACATGAATTACAAGTTCTTCGTTGATGAATCGCGTTTTTACAATGTGATTTCGCGTTCTTTCCTTTATGAACTACGAGACTTCCGCACTTTGGACACTTTCTCGTAATATCGTTCCATTGCTCTTTTGTTAACACTATCTCTGTGACGTTCTCTATATCGGCGTTGTCGTTCACGATTCATCTCCGCTAGTTCTTCTTTCGTTCTATGTAGTTTGTGGCGTCCCATCATTCACTCCTACTATAAGTATTGCGTTACTCAAAAAATCGTTACTAAACCTTTGTGTGCGTGTATTATAATATAACTAATTTCCCGTTCAAAGTCAAGGGGTAGCAGTAGGAATCTCGCACACATCGTTGTTACAGAACTTGTCCACTTCCGCCTCTTCTCCCTTTACATTAGACATATTAAGTTTCTTGAGTTTATTAAATTTGTTGAGGTATGTCTTTTCGTCAATCTTCTCGTATGGCATCTGACGGTACGCCCCTTCTTCGTGTCGTGGAAGGAATGAGATACCCTTCAACTGGTACTGATGGTAGTCAAGTGCGTGTGCGAGTTGTGGGCCTTCCGTCACTGGGTCGAATGTAATTGTCGCACTGACCTGGTTATCTGCCCAGTACTTCTGCATAAACGCGGCGACCGCAAGTTGCTCCCACATCGACACTTCGGACACTGCGCGGATACCCTCACCAACATCAACTGGTATCTCAACGACTACGGTTGTGTCCTCTGAGCCATAGCAAGGTTCAACGGTGTAGCCCGCCTTCTCAAGTGGTTTCACGAGTGTTGAGAACTTCGCAAGTCGAATCCTACGAATGTAGAAGCGACTCTCTGGGTAATGAACTCCAGGCGTTGCACCGGCTAGCAACGACACGGTTCCACTTGGCTTGACAGATGTGGTTTTTATACTGCGGGGTATTGCCATCCAGTCCGAGTATACCTTGTCCCAGTTCTGAATCGTGTCATACCCCTCCGTCAACCACTCACGCAAGGTATCTACACCGCGCTTGGTAATGAACTGCGCGACACCACTTACACTACAACCAATCCTTCGGTTGCGTAGCATTACGCGGTTCGTTTCGGGCCAATGTGTCTTTCCAAGCGTCACCGTTTTTGCGTAGAGGTACGCGAACTTCAATGTTCGTAGGTAGTCCTCTTTCGTTGTGTGGTTGAATGGGAATGTCTCAACCAGGCAGCATAACTCGTATGACTCTAATGTCTGCTCGAGGCACGGGTTACCTCCGTCCGCTCGGTAGTCCTTGTTATCAGGTCCGTTATTCATTCGAGAGAACCCACGCATATTGTCTAGCCACGCAAATCCTGGTTCACCATTACTGACTACTCGCTCGCAAGCTGGGGCATAGTCCATACCAATCTTAGCGAAGATAGAGTTGTTGGAAGTCCATCCGTAGGCCTCTCGGGCAGGATTCTTGGTGTAATTTTTCAGGTCAAGGTACTCCTGATTCGTTGCGTCACCAAACACAATCTCGGCGGTTCGTCTTACATTTCCGGCGACTACCGCCTTACCGATGTGATTCATTATGTCTACGATTGCGGTAATGGAGATGGGTGAACCTGTTTCTCTGTCAAGTGTACCGCGAATTGCGGTGTGTAAGTCCATAAGTGGTTTACTACCGGCGGATATACCGCCGAATCCCTTTATTGGTTCACCCTCTTTGCGGATAAGTGAGTAATCAAATACGATGGGCGCAGTTGCGAAGAAGTATGACTCAATCAGTAGTCGTACACTCTCAACCCACCCCTCACGAGTATCGGGTATGGTGTAATTTTCAGTTTCGCGTTTGGTGTTGGGGCCTTTCACCGTAATCTGCGTTGCACCTACGGTGTCGAATCCCACTCCGACCCCAAGCATCGAGGCGTCCATAAGGAATGTGAATGGTTTTGCTCCATCATCCTTCAATGTCTTTGTACTCACAAACGCGCAATTATTAAGAGCGGCGTACAATCCACGCTCTTCTGTAATAGGTGAACCCATTGCCCATAGTCCGCGGCCAGGCGGTAGGAACTTCATCTCGAACATTCGCTCGAACATCTCTTGCGCGGACTTCTGCGCCTGCCAGGCGTTCCAACCGAGGCCGTGTTCATCTATCCACTTCCTCTGCATATTATATGTACCCTCTACTACACGCTTACAAGTTTCGTACCACTGCTCATTCGTACCGTCCTCTTTAAGACGAGAGTAGGTACGCATATACACAAGTTCGCCAAGCCCATTGAAACCAAAGGGGGGATGCTTTGTTTTGTACTGCTCTATAAAGTTCTCCGATAGTTTGAATTTGTCCATTAAGTTTCTCCGCTTACTCTACTGGTTCAGGTGGTTCATTTTCGCCCTCAAACCCACCAAGTTTATCCTCTGGTTCATCTCTCATATCAAGTGACGGTTTATCATCCTCTAACTCATCCTTACGTCTCCTCAGCAACTTACGCATACCGATGTTACCCGCCTGCATATCCTTCTTCGCCTCTCGTCCTTGCGGTGTGGACTCCTCGAACAACTGAATAAGTCCGGTTGATGTGTTCATCTTCGATGGGAAGGTCATACCGTCCGGACCGAATCGGTTCTTGATAAGGTGCCAGCGGCCAGTACCACCTATCTTGTCCTGAATCTTGCGCGATAGAGACATAACGAAGTCCGCGACCATTAACTTGCTGAAGGCCTCTGATATCTTCTCTCCACCGATAACATCCTCTTCCATAGCGGAGCGATTCGCTTGGGATGCAGTCCATACAGGAATCCTATACTCACCCGCAAGTGTACGCAAGTCCTCATATATATTCTCCAACTGGTGCCGTACCTCTCTGAAACCAGATATCGGTTTTACTAAGTCGCCGTAGTCAACGATTACAAGGTCGGGTGGATATCCCTGAAGGATGCACGACTCGATGTGGGCGCGAAGTGTCTGCACTGATGCAGTTTTCGGTGGGTAGTACTTTATGAGTAACTGACCCTCCACTGTTTTGAGTATACCTTCAATATCATCCTTGTGATACTTCAAGTTCTGAGCAGAGATACCACTAAAGTTCGCATCGTACCGGCGACCTACGTAGGGCTCTTGCAACTCCATCGTGTAGTGAATCACCGTCCTACCTTGCTTGACGGCGTGGGCACCAACTGCAACAAGCCCCCATGTCTTACCGCCACCCGGTGGTGCGACCAGAACGAACAAGTCTCCACCCGCACTCCCACCATCACTCGCATCATTGATAACATCCCACGGAGTAGGGACGCAGACTCTGGCGGCCTCACTCATTCTAAAGTCAAGACCGGTTTTCCATACATGACCCAAATCTTTCTTGATTCCCGCCTTCATAGCCTTATCAATGCGTTGCTTGATGGCGTCATAGTTACCCTTCTGTAGATGCTCTACTCCATCCATCAGTGCGCGCTTCAGTTCCTGATTTTTGCAGAACTCCAGCGACAAGTCCTTCACCTGTGGAAGGTCTGTGTGATTGGTGTAACTATGCGCGTCCTTCATCATTATACCGATGGAGGCTTTTAGCGACTCCATCTTCACGTTCTCGTTTATACGAATGACCATGGCCTCCCATGACGGGCAAGTCTTGTACTGCTGGAAGTAGTCCATGATATCCTTGACTACCCACTGCGCGGCGTCAGAGTCAAAGTACTTCTTGTCCATGATATCGAATATCATAGACATATACTCCTGGTCTGTTATCAGTAAGGTTATCACCTTCGTCTGAAACGAGTGGCCGTAGATTAGGAATGTGTCTCTCTCTAACTCACTCACTTGCAGTCTCCTTCACTTTATGAGACAACTGCGCCAGTTGGTCGATAGTTGTCCAGTGTGTTCGTAACCATATTTCCATATTAGGTATACCCGCCCAAAGTTTGTCCTGAAATACCATCTTCATAATCTCGAACTTGTTTAGTGTTGGTATTGGTTGACGGATGCGTTCAAGTACCTTTGACTTGGTGGCGGCTGATATGTCTACATTACCAAGTTGCATAAGGTTCACATTACGCTCCACTACCTCTCGTCCATCGTACAAACGTTCAAGTAGTGTGTCTGACTCTTTGGGGTGATTCACCATCGCCTGTGCCGCGTCAATGACTTCCTTGACTTCGACCTTTCGATTCTCCGTTAACATGGGCAGTTTCTTGATGATTGTCTTGTCACCGAATCCCTTGATACCACCGATGTTGTCTGACTTGTCACCACGACCACTGATGGCGCGGAACAGACAGAAGTTCTGTGGCGGAACTCCGTACTCTTCCTTCACTAAATCGGCGGTGTAGATTTTCTTCTTGGTGGGACTCCACACTTCCACTCGCTCGTTGATGAGTTGTAGGAAATCCTTGTCTGAGGACATAATTGTAACCTTACTCTCGGGCAGTACATTGGTGGTGATGTAGGCCATCACATCGTCCGCCTCTACATTCTCAAGTGCTAGCATTACAACCGGCAAGTGCGTGAGGTACTCCGCAACGCGGAACAACTCGTGGCGTAGCATCTTCTCTTCGTGCGTCTTGTCCGAGAACACTTCGGAGCGATTGAGTCGTACATCTGGCGTTCGGCGTTCCTTATACTCGGGAAACAACTTCTTTCGTCTGACGGAACCACCCTTACCATCAAACACTATTATGACTCGTGTCGGTTGAGTTACTTCGATTGCGTAACCTACTGAGCGGAGGAATCCACTGATACCACCTATATGAAGTCCATCATCGTTCATAACAGGCACTGCGGCGAACACACGGATAAAGGTATTGAGTCCATCCACTATCAGTACCCGTGAGTTCGCCGACTGAGGTTCATTCTCAAGTTGCCCGAGTTTGGATTTCAATTCCTCAAACAACTCTTTGTGCCGCTGTGTTGTAGTCATATCAGTTACCTATCGCTAACTTACCATCCACTAACTTTCCTTTGACTGTTGTGATAAGATGAAGTTCCACCTCATCACCAGAAATATGTATCTTCACATCGTCTATGTTTGGTATGTAGGCACTTGTGATAATGCAGTTCTTGAATGAGGCAATATCTTGCGCCGAGTTAAATGTCAATCCTTCGGCGTAATCTTGAATGTGTCCGTGTATTGTATGTCTGTACATAACTTATTCCTCCGATGTATCGTCTGAAATCTCCACGTTGTCCAGAGTTTCAGAGTTTGACTTGTACTTCATAATGAAGGCGTCACACAGCATGCCATATAGTTTCTCTCGTAGTTCGGTATCAGTCGTGAGCGTCTCATTCCACTTTTTCGTAGACACTTCGATACCGCCCTTGATACTGACCTTTGGTTTGGTTCCGCCGGTAACGGTTGCGAGTTCCGCAAGTTTCAGTGCGTTCAACCACGAACCATAGCGGTCTATACCACGGTCGAAGTAGATGTTCATATCTGATGTACGGAACGGTGGGCCTACTCTGTTCTTCGTAACCTTACCACGAATGGTGACTCCGAGTACGTCTTTACCGACCTTGATTTGACCTGTTCTGTCGAGGCGGATTCGGACTGATGAGTGGAACCCAAGCGCCTTGCCACCAGATGTGGTGTACTTGTCTCCAAACATAGCACCGAGCTTGTCACGCAACTGATTAGTGAACACGAGTGCGATGCGTTGCTTGGAAATCAGCGCGGTGAGTTTGCGCATAGCTTTCGACATGATGATTGCCTTCGCAGTTGCCCATCCCTCTTTATCGTAGTCTTGCTCCATCTCAATCTTCGTTGTCGCACCCATGATGGAGTCAACTGCGATGAGTAGTAGGCGCTCGGGGTACTTCTCCCTAACGTCCATAATCATCTTCTCCATTGAGGTAAATACATCTTCGAGGCACTCCAACTGAACATGGAGCATATTTACGGTATTCACTCCGATTGCGTCCAAGAACTGTGGTGACGCGGCGAACTCCGTATCAAACAGAACTGCGATACCGCCCTTCTTCTGCGTCTCAGCAATGATGTGCGCTACCACTAGTGATTTACCAGACGACTCAAGACCCGTTATTTCGGTAATCCTACCAACGGGTATTCCACCATGAGGGCGGTTTGCGATTCGTAGGTCGAGTATGTCATCACCAGTAGATATCCATTCGTACACATCGGAGGCCTCTGTGTCGTTTCCACCTAAGAAGTGTACGGCCTTAAACTCTTTGAATTGTGAATTGATGGACTCCGCGATTGCGGCGGCGAGTTTGTCTCTCTCGATAGGAACACGCGGAGCATCATCCATTGATTTAGTGGACGGTGCTACAAATTCAAGTTCCTTCTTTGAGACTCCCTTACCCTTTACTTTATTCTTCTTTCGCATAGGTTTTCTCCTTGAAAGACACGAGTGGGGATAGGTTTTACCCTACCCCCACCGCGTTTATTTGTTGGGTAAGAGGTTAGTTACTTTGCAGAGGCTGCTGCGTCCGCGGCCTTGAACATCTTGTCAAACGCCTTCGCAACATCCTTGACACCTTCCTTGACAGGAGGTTTCTTTGCCGTTGTGACTGCCGGTTCATCTTCGTCCGCGTCGGGATTAGGCGTGGTATCAACACCCGCCGTCTCCTCTTCGGGATTTAAGAACTTATCGAGGACTTCCAGCAACTCTTCGAATGTTGGTTTCGGATATACTTCGAAGATTTCCTTCTGCTCATCCAGAAGTTTCGTCATCAACGCATCGTCCTTCGTCAGAGGTGTCTGCGTAGGCAGAACCGTCATCTCTGTCTCTGGGAAATCCTTACCGACTTGCTCCTTCGTCTTGAACTCGATTGTAATGTCGCGTCCACTATGAGGGTCGGTGATATCACCCCACTCAGGTTCGGCCATCGTGGTGAGAAGTTTCTCGTAGATTTGCTTTCCAAATCCCCAGAACTTCACACCCTCTTGCTCCTTGCCTCTGATAACGACACACGCAAAGGTACGCATCTTCGGGTCCATCTTGCGCCCCATCTTCCAGTCGTTCTGGTCACCAGTCCGTTTCAACTTATCTGCGAAGTCAACGATGGGGTCTTTCTCACCAAATGTTTTCAGTGAGAGGTAAGGTCGCTTTGCTAACTCGAAGTGGAAGTACAACTCGATAAACGGATTGTCCGGTTGGAATTTATACGGAACAATACGAATCTTTGTCTTTCCGGGTTCTGGTTTCCATGTGTCTCTGGATTTATTCGTCTGCGATTTGAGGGTTGTCAGACGCTTGCGGATTTGTTCTAAGTTTAGGCCCATAATAGGTTCTCCTAATTGGTTAAGTGTTTATTGGTTATCTGTTAAGTATCTAAGCAGTGTAGTCTTTATTAGTTATAGTAACATAGTATTTAATGTTACACAACTGACTGTAACCGCTTTCAACTAACAGTTGTATTAATACATATCACCGAGCTAGCTCAAAATCGTGTCACATTCAGGATTTATTTTGGGGTATCATATGTGAGGCTTCATAGATGTATTAAGTTTGATAGACTCAATATATTTATTCGGGTTTCTGGTCGTGTACAAGCTTTATGACTTCAAAAATTTCTGTATGGACTTGCTTAAGTCCCGCATCTGATGTGAGTAACATTGTATTACGATAGTTCTCCCACTTCATAGGGAAGGACTTGTCTACCTTACCATCATTCAGTAATGAAATAACAAAGTTGAGTGCGTTGATAGTATACAGAGTATTAGTTTCCTTCTTGCGGTGTAACGAGATGGTGTTCTCCAGCATAGTTGGAGGGGGGCCCAACGTAACATCAATGTTGTAGGTACACATCAGTTCCTTTGGGTTGTCTACGTTCTTTAAGACGAAGATTTTGTCAAAGACTACAGAGTAGGTCTTTAGAATCTGGTCTACAGTGTCTTGTAACTTGGCCTTAGTGGTGAAGGAACATAAAAGTTGCGTATTCATCGGCAGTCTCTTTTAAGGTTTCTGTGATGCGATTGTCTTGACGTAATCGGATATACCAACCTCACGATGGATGAGTTTGACGGTAGGTACTCCGTTGTCTATGGGGTCTATGTAACCAGTGCCTTTCTTAACATCACCGACACCTCTACTCCGCTGACTTAACCCAATTACTTTCTTAACCTTATCTAAACCGGACAACTTACTTAAATCACCATACTTCTGAGTATATTCTTGCGCGGCGGCTTCGGCGGTAATGATTCCAATTGAACTATCATCGAACCCAGTCTTTGTATTCATGTGGAACGCAATCAAGTCAGATGATGGTTGCGCAGTTGCACCAGTCTTTTCCATCGCCTCACCCATATTCTTTTCCATCCAACCAGCAAGGTGGGCGAGACTAACATCACCACCACGAACCATTTCAGTAAGTTGTGCGCGGAGAAGGGCCTTGGTGCCTTCGTAGTTCTTCACGGGGACACCAAGACGCTCATACTCCTTAATCATCTTCTGGTCAATTTCTGGTTTATCGAAGAGGTTATTTACATCTTCCTCACCGACCTTCTTATACTTTAAGTAATCACCTTGCTTCTCAAAACCGCGCCTCTTACCATCAAGTTTAACTAGGGCCTTTTCATATCCAGGCAAGAACGAAGTCTTAGGCATCTGCGCTACATCTACACCATCACGACCAACATGACCACGGGACATTTCCTTGAAGAAGTGCGATTTGATATCCATTGTCATATTTACATAGTCAGAGGCATCCACTTCATACTGCTTACCGGCAATCTCTACTGGGATATCTTGTTTCTCTGCATCATGGAGATATCCGTTTATATCTTTTCGAATGTTCGCGCCAAGTTGATTCGGTTCCTCACCTTGCTTGGTGGACTTGACACTATAGAACGCCATTTTCAATCCGCGTTCTTGGTCACCTATGAAGGCGACAATATCGTTCTTTGGTGCAGACGCAGTTAGCATATGCGCCTGCACACCCGTACCCAGTAATTCTTGCAGAGACTTCATTTCACCAACTTCACCTATCCACTTTTGAAGATGCTCCTTCTTCACATCGGGATGTTTCTGCTTGAATTTCGTTAGTTTAGCCTCATCGTCTAATAGAACCGCGGCCAACCGCACCTTACCGCGATACCCTTCAAGTCGTTGCGTTAGAACCGTGTGCGCTTGTTTGATACCTTCTGGTGTAGACACATCAATTGGTTGTCCCGTGGCATCAACAATCTGACGAACCTCGACAGACTTTCCGGTGGGTGCAGTTATCGTCTTATATTCGTTGTGATAGATGCCTTGTGATATTTCTGCCGATTGTAAGTATGGCGCGGATGGTCTTTCACCCTTCTTTGGTGTGGGAACCTTTTGTCCAGGTGTTTTGGTGGGTTTCTCTCCGGGGTTTCCACCCTTCTTGTCTACGGACGCTTGCGCCTTCGCCTTCTCGTCTTTTGTAAGTGGTTCCAACCGAGTCTTGTCCTCTGATGACTTGAATAGAACCTTCCCATCCCTACCATAGTATCTAAACGCAATATGGTCGAGACGTTTCTTGCGAGCTTCTGCGCCTGCGCCAGTTTCGCCTTTATTGGTAGTCTTAGGACGAGCCTTCAGTTTCGCGGATGGTTTCTTCTCATGCAGTTGTGTCGCAACTTGATAGATGCCGTTTGAGTACTCATTGATGAACTCCTCATCAAGACCGAGCTCTACCAATGCCTCACGAAGTACGCGGATATGCGTTGGATTGGTGAAGTCAACAATACCATCGGGTATATATGCCGACACATCCGTCAGAACTTGGTCATAATCAATAGTCTTACTCATACAGCGCCTCCGAATTTGTGGTGTCTCCCTAATAAATATCAAAGAGACTGAAAACGGTCGGTGACATTGGTGAGTTCGTGGTATGTGCTACCAACATAGACCTTCGCGGGGTACTCGTTTTCGCACTCCAGTGCAGTTTTTACCTTACGGATGAAGTCAAGTCCGTCCTCCGGGTGGAAGTCAATGAGAATCGAGTCATAGGTGTATAGTACCAACTTTGACCGGCGCTCGTGGAACAGAGGCAGAACCTTCTCAAGAGTCATTACATTGTGTTCAGTCTCATGTAACTGAATGAAGTAGTTGAACAACTTTGACGAGTGCATAAGTTCCATACTCTTACTATAGAGTTTTCGCTGACCTATCGGAGACACTATATACTTGTTCTTGAGGAATGAAATCCACAAGTAGTCAACGAATATCCGGACGGCATCGAAAAAGGGTATATGTCTATACTCATCCGAGACACTACCATACAGCATATGAAATGATATGCGTTTGGACTCGTTGTACTGCTCCTCTGTGAGTGTGTCCGTCTTAAAGTACATCTTACCTAAGAACTCATGGACATTTCCCGGCGGAAACTTATATCCTATTAGATTTGCGATAAGTCGTAAATGGTAGGCGTCATAGTCAATCAGAATCATCATACCGACCGTAAATCGACTTGTATACGCAAGTCGTGTACCATCCCCTTTGTTGAGGGCCGCAAAGTTTATCCCGCCGAATCGGTTTGACGGTCTACCGGTTGCAGTGAACAGATTGTACTCCGAGTACACCAACTTTCCGTCCTTGTGGATTCCCGAGGATTCAATCTGCTGAAATACATCAGTAGCATTGTAGTTTAGGAACTGAAAGGATGGGTCATCTATGTTCAGGCGGTTCGCCTCGATTACCTCAAGCATCTTCGATGATAAAACCTGGCACGACTCGATATGCTTGGACAGAGGAATGATGCGATTGACATTGATGAATCGCTTAGGGTAGTTTCGCTTGATGAGGGTGTGGGCCTTCGTATCAATAAGTTTCAGGTCAATGGGTATACCACTATCCACATATTGTAATAGGTTTACATCAATGACTTTGGATAGTGGGAATAAGTGCCGGAACTCTTTGCGGTTGGGGACGAACTTGTATGCGTTCCCGTTATATGTCCAGGGCCAGGACACGACTTCGGAGTGATTGTGCGGTACTACAAACTCATCTCCGTTATCAAGGAAACGAATGTACACCAGCGATGGCAAGTTGTCGCACGGGTGTGCAGTATCGTCTGCGAGAATCGGAATGATGATTGTTTCGGTGGTGTCGAGTCGCCGTATAAATGACTCTCTGTCATCGGGTGTGAGTATTGTAACCATTGAAAATCTCCATAACTGTTAGTACTAAGATACGAAGAATAGCTGACAAAATCAAGAGATATCTGCCTTTTTGTACACAAGTTTGTTCGGGTTCTTTTTTTCTTCCACAAGCGGTGGGGCAAAGTACGCGCCTGACTGACCGTTCCAGAACTCTATGAGGTTTTGGAGTCGGAATTTCAATAACGGGTGAGAGCTCTCAAGTAATTTAATAGACCTATCATTTGTATTAAATACACCAGGCTCAATAATTCTCATAGTAAAATTGTCTATCACATCATACTCTGGACCTGATATTTTCCACCGAAGTTGTACGCCAACATAGAACGGTTTCTGTCCACCATCTATACCGGTGAACTGCGCCTCATCAATCTCATAGTAGGTTGCGTCAAGGACATTTGCTTGTCGAGCGAAGTACCGACTGAACCACCCACGCTTATAGTCTGAGGTTGATGGAGATGGCACAAAGATGGTGATGGGTTCAGGTAACTCATCAGTGACTATACTATTGTACTGAACTGACTCCGATGGTATTGGAATAAGTTCAGTTGACTCATCGGTTGGAGCGCGACCGGTTAATATAGTACCAGTTTCGGTGATGTTGTAGTAACCAGTGTACTCAGTAGTAGTACTACTCAAATAGAACTTCGCGCCGTTAGTATATAGGTTTAGAGTTTTCATAATCGTGGGGTAACCGGATTAACTGGTTGATTGCCAATAAAATCAACTACTGAACTTGGTACGCCCGTATCAGGTACATCGGCTTGTTTCCCCGCCGCAACAGAACCATCAGTTTGTATACTATCTCCTGGTCGAGCATCCAGTAGAGAGATGGCAGTTCCGTTATACTTAGGTCGCATCTGACCAGTAATCTTGGTAGTCCATCCGTCTTGCGACACATCGTGTGATATATCCTTTATCTGAAAGAAGGCGTTCTCTCTGTACTTAGTTGGAAGGTATGATACATTGAACGCATTGCCCCATGTCAGACCACCTATACCATCAAGGGTTATACTAAGGTCGAGAGGTATTAAGGCACTTATACCGTCATTACTTTTTCTGGCCTCCAGTGCTCTGAATATGAAATTTATAGCCGCACTCTTCTCTTCACCCGACAACTCTACATTCCATCCCTTCGCCCGCGCGGCTTTTACCAAGTCTTGTATATCTTGTCCACTCTTTTGTTTTTCTGCGCGAACGTCTTTACGTTGTTGAACGTCCATAGTTCCGCCACCGCCTAACCCAGCTGGCGTACCACTCGGTGACTTCATCTGGGCAGCAAACCTATCAGTCACACCATTCGTAAGACTCTTAAATATGCCAACCTTGTCGCGGTCAGCAACCGCCGACTCTAAGTCTACACCGGGTGGGGCATTTGATGCAATCATAACGGTTGACTTTAGTGCGCTAGGAATTATCATAGAAACTTCGGCTGCACGAACCATACTATTCTTCATATTCAAGTCAAACACATATGGTTTAGCCGCTTCCTTTGCTATTCCATACGCACACTTAAAATCGACTATACGATATGCGTTGTAGTTACCACCATCATACATCAGTTGCAAGTCCCATATTCCACCAGCCGCGTTGTTCATCGTGTTTAGAATTTTGTTAATGGCCTCCTGCATAGTCTCACTATTCTCAAACGCCGGTTTAACGACCCCATTCCAGTTTATCCACACGGCGCCCGCATCACCATACTGCAAAGCCTTACCGGACTCATCCTTGAAGTTGTCAAACGGTCGAATTTCTCTTTTTTCCTTCTTCGTGTTGTCTACGGATATAGAAATTTCTTTTGCGGCGTCAAGACTCGGTGGATGACCCGTAATCAGTACATCGGTTGGGCTGAACGACCTCCACAACCACCCATCGTCAGGCCACCCGGAGAATGAGTTGCAAGGAATCCTGGAATCCACGGCGCTCAGACCACTCTGCAAGAATGGTTTTGCAAAGTTGGACTGCTCCTCCGTAGAGAAGAACTTGTTGAGGGTGTACTCTATGAACTCCCATGTCACATACATATTTGTGTTGGATGTTATCGCGGTAGGTGCGGTTGTTGGTGGTGGTTTATTTGCTGCCTTTGCCTCCGAGTCCCTGGCATCCTTATCAAGTTTCTCTTGCTGTTGCTCACTTAGACTCGGATTAAGGTTCATCTTCGCCTCAATGCCATTGAAGGTTCCGCACTTGGCGTACTTTGATTCACCCTTATCCATCGGTGTACCGGGCCAACTCATCTCTCGCTTGATTTCCTTCTCTATAAACTCAGTAAGTTTCTTGTCGAGTGCGTTGCCTGTGGATTTCAAGTTTATGTCAACCGTCATGGAACCAGGCCCAACAATAGTTGTGTCGCAGTCCCATGTACCATCATCCACGAATGTTATATTGAAGTTGCACACCAATCCAAACAATGCATCGTACCGACCACCACCCTTTCTGACTTGACCAGCAACGTAATCCTTCTCACCTGATTTCTTACCGTTACCATTTATAGTTTCTCGCAACCACTTATCGGACTCACCTTTCGGCAAAGTTTTTCTTAGGTCGATGGATAGTATTTCAGAATCCGAGGCAGACCACCCCCACTCAACCAGCACACCTATTCCGGGAATCATAAACAAGTCCTGAAGTAGCTCAAGTTGTGGAAGGGTGTAGGCCTTAAACTTTACATTGACCTCACGCATAATGCCGAGATGACCCTTAATAGTAGATGACAAACTGGTTATTCCGGGTCGCGGTTTGAGTTCAAGTGGAGTGTTTGCGTCATCAAATTTTAATGTATCATCGGCACCAAACGCAGATGTGAGCGTGTATGATGATGGTTTGGTTTTGTGTTTTGCTGAGAACTCGGCGTTGGACTGCATCTTTATCCACGGAGTCTTACCATAGTTCCATAGTAATTGCTCACGACTTGCGAGTGGTGACGATATAGCATTTCGTCTACGCGCAAGTTCAGTCTGCACGAAATCTGGTATAGGTGATATTAAGGTTGGCATAGTTACCTTGTATCGTTAATGGTTCGCACATAACTCAGTGCGAACTGAATGTCAGTAGGCACTCTTAGTTTTGTTCCGGGAGTAATGAAGAATGAGTCGGAGATACCGTTCGCCGAGGCAATAACCCACCATAAGGTAGAGTCTCCATAGACTCTGTGTGCGAGACTATCCAGTCTATCTCCATCACGAGTAATTATATACACATCACTATCCGCGACAGGTATAACTGGGAATATGGTAGTCATGTAGTTCCTTTTACCAGTTGATGTCTCCTTGACTACTTCCGTATTTGCGTATCTGTCTACTCCCATCGGTTACTCCTTAAGGAATTGGGACTCCTTGTATTTGTGTCGGTGGTTTAAGATTCGGTGTCTGAAGCCCGGCGGGCTGAAGTTTCTCTAATTTACCAAACCAGTTATCCCATGTCCAACTCTCTCTACCCATTTTACGTTGCGCGTAGAACTTAGTTGTAGTTGACTCAAGTGGTTCATCGCCTACTATACGGTATGTTACTCCAAGTTCCACCATGTGTGGTAGTCGTGCAAGAGTTTCATTGTCGAATAGGTTTATCTCCCACGGAGTGTTGTCGTCTACCGTTATGGTAAGACCTGAAATGTACCCGGCCACCTGACTAACTATGTCACCCACGGTTAGTTTGAGGAAAGGGCCAACCATTCGTTTGTAACTTGTATAACTCGGGTATAACATCCCCACAAATCGGTTTATCTTCATCCAGTTCCATCGTAGCTCTTGCTCAGTATCAGTGTAGACCTTGAAGGTAAATCCGAAGTCACGAGTCGTTCGCTTGTATGTGTAGTACGTCTGCGGATTACCGATGTAGTTATACTCATTCCACTCGGGGTTAATAGTATCAGTGATAGCACTTAGTACTGCTCTAAACACAAGTGACTCATCATTCTTGATATCATAGAAAATCAGTGGTACAAGGTCGTGCGGGCTTTCTAATCTCGACCCATTCTCGCCTATTGCGCGTGGTAATGCATTTGTAGCATCTGGCGAGACACCGGATGGATTGCCTGGGTCAGTAAACTTACTGGTTATCAGATGCGAACGGTTTGATGGCACTCGCTTTGCTAACTTCGGGTATATTCCATAGTTTTGAGATGGACCCGCAAGAGTATCTCTGTCAGTACTTATGTACATAGTTGACATTAATCCAAGTTCGCCATACGCTAACGATTTGTATACTTTCAGCAAGTCGGGGTTAGGTATTGGGAATGATGTACCGACTGGAACTTTTGTAGGAACCTCCGTAGCACCCGCACTCTTACCTGAACCGATTCCTGCCGTGATTGATGCTAAGTTACTTAGTGCAGACTTCGTAAGTCCCGCAATCGCATTTCCAATGGATGCCCCATTGACAAGTTTCTGTGCATTGTCTATCAAACTCTTGAGTGAGGGACTCTCTGGTGTAATGTCGCGCGGGTACTGCGAATCCAATATAGTGTTCGTTGCTCGGTGGATACCATTACCAAATAAACTGAATCCTCCATACGGGGCGTTCCCAGCCGCGAGGTAACTAATGGTGTTGATTTCCGCCTCCCCACCACCAGCTGCCCTATCTCTCGGTGGTGCGTACTTAGATATATTACTACCACCTGACGGTAGTATTGAGTTGAGCAGACTACTTACAGACGATAGGTTAATAGACTTGTCGCCTAGAAACATCTCCGACACCATATCTTGTAGTTTCGGTTGTGGGCCTCCCGGTGATGTTGAACGAGGTACTGCATTAAACGGAATGACCCCAAATCGGTTTCCAAGTTCGCCGTCATAGTCCTTTACGGTAGAGTATGTGTTGTATCCGAAGTCAAGGATTCCAAGACCTTGCCCCTCTGTGAATGGATTGAGTCCATGCCTCGGAAGATGGATACCGAGATGCTGACCGCCTACATTTAGTAGCATAGTAACTGGGTTGAACAACCGCGTCTCTGGTCGTGCGTTAGTCATTTGTAGACCTTGCTCACGAAGAGTCCATAGTAAACCCTTACCTGATAGTAGGAAGTTACCTACTCGGGCGATGTCCTCAAGTGCTATCGCAGTTGACTGAACTATACCACCGCGAACAAACCCATCATCGAACCCACTACCCGCGTACCCAGAACCTCCCGTTCCATGAAGTAGTATTTCGGGTGGATACTTCTCGCCCCTACCACGGGAGTCACCAATCTGAAGAATATCGTTGCGTCTTTTTATGTAGGGGTAGTCGTTAAGCTTCTGGACAAGGGTATTCTTTCCGATTGTGATTATCTCTTGGTATGTCTTTGGAATCGGTGGTGCCTGTAGTCCGTGAGGGTCATACCTACCAACGCCTTTTGCGGTAGTTCCGAGCTTGGATGTTAGAATAGGTATCAAACTTGGCGTAGGTTGTCCGCCAAAATCTTTCGCAAGGTTAGACTTGTACTCCGTCTGAACCGTGGTGAACTTCGGAACACCGTTACTGAATATCGTTTTTCTCTTCTCTAATGGAATCGCCATATGCTACTCCCTTATCGGTTGAGGTCGGCCAACTGCGTTCCCACCTTACGACCGTCAAGATAAACGTCTGAGCGTTTATTTGCAATCGTCTCTATCAGTTTATCGAGTCGCTCGATTACTATATCTGTCTTATCCTTCGCTCCGGTGGCCGGCCCCCTTTCACCAGTTCCAAATAGTGCGCTAACGACTCCTGCGGCAGCAGTTCCAAACGACATAGCGGTAAGTCCGGCGCCAATTGCGGAAAGGGCACCCGCAGTTTGCAGTAAGGCACCATAGTCCACTACGGACAATCCCTTAATGAAATTCAGAACGGGGTCGGCCGCAATTGCAATCATTGCCATACCGGCACCAAGAGACATCATCGCAACACCTAAACCAGTGATTGCAAGAAGACCGGCTCCAAACAATAAAGCACCTACACCAGTGAACATCAATGCACCGAGTCCAAACACCGCGGCCGAGAATCCTACAAGTGCAACTGCTGCCTTACCCATATCCTCCCATGAAATCTTGGTAAAGAAGTTGAGTGCGGCACCAACTAAATACAATGCACCACCCATTATTCCGAGTGCAACTGCGCCTGCGATTACATCACCCCCTATTTTGGAGATACCATACATCGCCGCAGTCAAACCAATCATTGCTACCGTACCTTTTGCGACTCCATCCCATGTAACACCGGTACTGAATTGCTGCATAGCCTTAGCGAGAATGTATACGGCGGTGGCGACCAAAATCATGGAGGCACCCGCGGCGAGCATATTCGCTGGTTTTACATCCCTCATAAATCTACTGAAACTGCCCATAGGTTTTTCAATATCTGTTGGGGGTTTCCCAGTCACACTCTCCGCGGCTTTCCCTGCGAGATTTCCCAGTGTATTGGATTTCGAGCGACCAAACTTACTAATACTCTCACCAAAGAATGTCCCAATCCCCTTTGCCTTACCGACCCAATCAACTCTCGAAATAGTCAAGAGGGCAAGACTACCAATCGTTATCCACTTTGCCCACTCCGCAACTATATCATGTTCTGCAAAAAATCCGTGGATACCTTTAACAGCCGACGATATACCATCAAATATAGGCGCAAGCATCTGCATTACTGGTAACATAATTGACGACACATCACTCACTATCAATTTCCACGAGTTCTCCATCTTCTTCATTGTACCTTGAATATCATCATCAATAAGGGCTAACGCCTTTCTGTCAGCCTTCTCCTTAGGCGTCATACTCCGTTCCTTGTCTCTGAGCATAACCATCTTTGCAAACTCATCCGTGGTCATTCCAACGGCTGATGCATAGGCTTTCTGTGCAAGAGGTGCCATCTTGTTGAACTCTTCGAGAGATGTGACCTGACCGAGTACGGACTCCATCGCCTTACCCTGGTCACCTATAAGTGCGTAGTAACGCGCTGCATCAAGGTTCAACGTCTTACCGCTTAGTATCTGGGCCTCCATCTCTGCATTGAGAGAAGTCTCTATATCAAGAAGTCCATCCGTGATATCAGAGATTTGCTTCATACTCATACCGAGTTTGCGCGCCTCTACGGCGGTCTTGAGGAACGCCTTTGGATTCTGCGACATAAATGAGTACGACCCCTCTGCGGACTCGGCGATATCCTTCATCACTTGAGATACAGACACGCCCGAACTCTTGGCCATACTTTCCAAATCCTTACTCATCTGACCTATCACATCTCCCTTACCGATAAGCGTCATATTCTTGACAAACTCAGCGGAGTCACTTTCGGCGACACCGAATTTCGCAGACAACTCGGCTACGGCCTTTACATTATCTTTCGTTGCGAGAGTTGTGTTACCCGCAGCTTCAAATAATGCTTGTGCAGATTTGTAGGCATCCTCATATCCAACACCCAATGGTCTAAGTTCTCGGGCCGCACTTTCGGCGGCAACTACAATTTCTTTACTCTGCGATACGGTTAGACCTGTGGTTTTGCGGAACTCGTCACCGGCTTGCTGCATTTCTTTCCACTTTGCAAGGGATAGTGCGAGTAGTCCGAGCATTATTAGCATAGGACTTTTCAATGCCTTGTCTATGCTTTGACCTATCTCAACAACTCGGTCTCTGGACAAACCAAACAAGTTTAACATCTGTTCTTGGGTTTCTCTTTGTTTATCCATCAAGACTTTAGTCGCACTCATCTGTTGATATCTTTCCAACGCAAGTTCGGCGGTTGCTCTCATAGCCTTTTCTTCATTGTTGAGTGAGTTGAACAGATTTTCTTTTAACCCCAAATTATTTTTATTGAACAACTCCTCTTTGACTTTTAGTTTGAGAAGCCGGTCTTCAATAGAACTTATCTCTTCGTGATAAGGAACTTGTTGTTTCATTTGAGTAAGAATGCTAGCCCCTTCTGCCGAGAGTTTACGCTCAACGGATAACACATCGGACAATAGCGTTATTTGCTCTTCGACATTACCTAATTTCTTAGATGAAAGAACCGTATCCATTCTTTGTATAACCAACTCTTCTTTCAAACTGCCAAGGAATTTTCGTTCGCTCGAACTAATTTTTTTTGCGTAATCTTCGAGTTCGGCCCAGGTCTCGGCAAGTTTTGTTGAATTTTCAACGAATCGAGTTGAGGCCTCCTCAATACCACTTAATTCTTCTTCAAATACCTTACTTTTCTTTTTGGCCATATAAGTATCTCAGTAAAACTTACAGTTTGTACATATTCTGGACTCTGCGTTCAATTTCGGCGAACTTGGGGTCATGTTTTCGAAGTTTCTCTATTCGTTCTTCCATACTTTTTCTGATTCTTTCCAAGTCCTCTACCGCTTTGAGGAACTCAGGGTCTGATGATAGTTTACTCGTAATCATCTTCGTTCGCTTCCTTGCGACCGCATCAAAAATTGCGGTAAGTAGTCGCTCTGCGATACCTTCGTTGAGGGGTTTCTTACTCATGAGATTCTCCAATTTCTGATATGACTCTTTTTACATCCTTTGAACTTTCTACTATAAATCGTTGTAACTCATATCCATTCCGTTTTGCAATCTCGTTCTTCTGTTGGTCTACCAGCACTCTATGTGGTAATGAGTGCCAATACGAGTTGTCAACTTCTATCAACAAGTTTCCAATGCGACCATCGAAAAATCGACCATCCAGTTCTACTTCTCTTTCTATATCAACATTCCACCGACATTCGAGCGCATCAAGGAATTGTTTTCCAGAAACAGAAGTCATAAACGATGGTTTTACTGTTTTAATATATCGTATCCGAGAGTAACTCATTTTCTTGCGCGTTTCGATAGAAAATTTCTTACCTTTATTCACTCCAACAGAAGATGATGGTTTTCGAAATGGTTTTTTATAATACGCATCATATCCATCATCAGGAAAACCTCTAAACTTTTTAATATGACGTTTTCCTAATTGTGCTATTCTTTGTTTTTGTATTTCTTCTGGAGTATGTTTTCTATTAAAGTTAGGATTGTTCTTTCCCTTCCTAACCGGATATCCAATTTTGGTGTAAGACATATGAACCCCTAAAATGAAAATAGGACGGCAAACTACTATCAATAAATATCTGTTTGGAGTAGTTTTGAGTCCTATTTCTGCGCAATGGCTGGTCGTTTAGGAACACTGGGCGGTGTTGTATTTCCACCATTTTTCGCATACTCTGCCTCCCTCTTCTTCCAGTCCTCAAGTTCCTTCATATAGAACCTTCGAAGGTAAACAGGCATATCGTATACAGTACCGTAGTCAAATCCACCCTCTGACGCCATGATGAGAGTGAATAATTCTCGGTGAAGGAGGATTTTATCTGTTACCGCCAGGCCAAAAAAACTCAACGGTCAATGGAACCGATAAGCGTTCCTCATATCCACAGTCCCCATTCTTACATTCGTAGTCGAATGTCATATCAATTCCAGGTTGAACTTTTTGAAGATGGCGGCGAAGTGCGAGAGAGTCGCTTGCAATCATGTCTTTGTCAACAAAGTTAACAATGGACTGAATATCCCTCTTACTATTAACCGATGTGATAACCTTCTTCAAGCGGGTACTAAGGTCTGCGGAATATCGGTCATTCATCTTCTTCATAGCCTTTACTTCGACTTCAATCTCACTCTCATCTTTGCTCGTGAGAAACTTGAATGTAATCTTGTTCCCTGACGGTAGGTCGTAAGAAAACTCATTGATGCCTTTTGGTAGACCCGTGAAGTCCACCGTCTTATGCTCAAGGGCACTGAGGTCGATGGTGTCTTGCTGTTTATGTTCACATACCGGGCACGTCATTTGAACTTGGTAGTCCTTGCCGTATCCTAGAACTCGTGTAGCAACCATCAACGCATTTTTGTCACCGATGAGAAGGTCGTCATAGTTGATTTGACTGACAATGACACTTCGCAGTACCATATCAATTGCCACGCCTTTCTTTACGAGGTTTGTAGATGTGAGAATGTCCTCTTCCTTTGCGCCCATGTACCGAATGTCAAGCACACCTTTTGAGAGTGGGTTGTCTGTCGGATAAAACCATCCTTGAGACGGTAGCTCAAGAACTTCCGTAGCGAACTTCGTTTCTGTCATTTTGTTTTTCCTTTGAAATGAATGTATGAACCATTACGAAACCCTTAAGAACAGAAAGTCTCCTACCGAGGGACGATGGGAGACTTTCTGATGGCTGCATTGTTACAACGAACTTGGGCCTATTCCATATTTTGTTTCTATGGTCTTTACCCATCCCTTATTACCTATTCCATTGTCTATCAGTTTTTCTTTTTCTTTTGCCCACTTAACCATATCGGTCGCACATTGTTTTCCATACTTCGCAGCAAGTTCAACGGTCATTTCCATGATAAAACGCTCCTAATCCAAGTCCAAATCCACTGGTTTTATACCATACTTCTTGAGGAACGAACCTCCACCCGGGCCGTGACCGTATGTTGCTTTTTCATATTCATCTTCTGCGAACTTCACTACTTCATCGGCAAACTTCTTACCATACTTACTCGACAATTTGTCATAAGCGTGTTTTGTTTTTCGTTTATATGGATTTGGATTAATGCCCTTGCGTTCTCCCTCATTCTCATAGTAATCTGCGGCTGAATAGGCGTCATAATATACATTTATGAGAGCGAGTTTTTCCTTATCTGGTGGCGTTACACTCTCTTTTAGTAATTGCTTCTTTTTCCATTCACGGATATCAAATGTACTCATAGTTCAGTCTCTCAAATTAGTACTGCAAGATTGCGTAGTCGTAACGAATCGTCAATTGAACATCAACAACCGCACTTTCTGCCCACGACCAATCACCGAACTGAGCTTGCTTAATGTATGCACCTTTCAGTGTCCACTCTTCCACCTTGTCACCAACTGGTCCAAGCGCGTTGATGGTAACATCCTTCTTATAGAAGTCCGAGTATCCCTCACGACCCGTAACAGACTCGTGTGACAATCGAACCCACTCCATAACTGCTTGTGCAGCGGATGGAACTATTGGGTCGTAGAGCGTGACTGTGATATCTTGCCATTCGCCCTTACCTTTGATTTTTCTCTTAACATTGATGTGGTCAAGAGTAATGTCCTCAAACGCGATTGTTGGGCGGCTACCTGCATGAACCATAAACGCCGGAATTCCTTCTATGTACATAATAAAACGGGCCTTTACTTTTGGTTCGAATGCCACACCGAATATTTCGTTCTGGTCGATTATAGCCACGATTGTTCTCCCATTACTTTGTGTAAAACACCTGATATCTCCATACCACTCTATCTCAAATAAATATCACGGTCACTTGAAAAATGTTTCTTTCCATACACCTATAAATATGAGATGAACAAAAAATTCGCACCCCGAAGAGTGCGAATTTCCCTTGTTTTCCTTACGCTATTTGAATAGGCGCACCACATCGGGGACAGAATTTGTAGTCAAAACGCGACTTCTTACCGCAACTTACGCAGTATAATTTGTCCTCCGAAGTAACCTCTTGTGCTACCCCTCTTAGCCAGAACTTGAATGCTACGGATGGATAGTCCTTCTGTCCAAAGTATCCGTTTACGAATGATTGATTGGACTTGCCTCCTTCAACGGTTGCGCCCGCGACTCCACTGTCGGGGATTATGTTGTTGCTGGTGAATGACATACAAGTTACCTTACCGCCGTATGTCACAGAACTCGCTTCATTACTCATCGCCCCCATTGAAGTCGAAACATACCAATCTGGGTCTGACCAGTATGGTTTGGGCCATCCCGAATCTCTTCGTCTAAGTGGTGTAGGTGGGGTGTATGATATAGTGATTTCAGGTTGTTTCTCAAACCAGACCTCAACTTCAAGCAGTCCATTCTCCGGACTTGATGGGTCTTGAACTTTAGAGTCCGAGAGTGGAACGAACTTGAACTTCTTACCACTGGACAAATCTCCATTTGTGATAAAACGCTCAATGGGAACTGACCCTTGGGCAGGTATGATTATCTCATCACCACCGAGTACATCCGTTCCATCAATTTTGATAGATGCGATTGCTCGCTTCCATGTTTGGTTTTTTATTTCGAGTGAATACTCACTGTTGAATGGTAGGTAGACGAACTTCCCATCGGTTTCACGAAGTGGTTGTCCATCCTTTTTTACGAGCACAATAATGCTATTTTTATACATGTGCGTTCTCCTTGTTTGTTTTGAGAGTGCTCCGAGTATGCACTCAAATTTTCTTTAAACTCGGACAAGTCAAACTTATGTGGTATGAGTGTGATTTTCCCAAATTACACTCGCGTCATATCCAGCGGATTGTAATTTGTTTAATCGCGCAGTATCTTTTTTCCAAGTTTCTTCAGCAGTCAATTTGGTGTTGATATTAAAATCATGTTTGTTATACAACTTTGGATTCATATGCCAGTAATCGCCAAACACCTCGATTACTTGTTTAGTCTCTGGTATAAATATATCCACACTTAATTTTACATCGGACAAGTAGTGTTCAAGAATCGCGTCCTTGTGTTTCTTTTTTACTTCTTCGAATACACGACGCTGGACGCTTGATATTCGGTGTCCGTTACTTCGGGCAGACGGTAGACAAAATGGTGAGTGAACACCATATCTACCCATCATCGTTGCTTGTGATTTCTCTTGATTGTTATATCCGGCATCACCGTGTACTCTTAATTTGGTTTCTTTTACTTTCTTTTGTGTTTCGGAATTATTCCAATGATTTTTGGGTGAGTTGGCCCAAATAGTTACTTTCTGTTTTTGATAGTCAGAATGTAGATGACACGCACTTGAACAGAACATTCTTTTCTTTCCTGTTCTAGCATGTCGTTCATTCTTTCTTCTCTTGAACTTAATCGCACAATGTTTACAAACTACAATTTCCCAATTTTTTGATTTGCGTTGCTCATACATACACCTACGAGAACACAATGTACTAAATTTCGTTCCCAGATATTCACTATTACACCATTCACATTTGTGTTTGAAAGACCGAGATGGTAATTGCCCAGATAATTTGTTCATAGTAAAGTCCCTTATACCGTGTATACATAAGTATAAGGGACTTTAATTTTTATCCAACCGGACGAATTAAAAATTCCCTTTATGCATTGGGGAAAGTTGCTCCCCCAGGAAGAATGTTGAAGTCGATTACGATGAACTCCGCCGTTTTGGTCGGTTGCAAGTAAATCTGACCGTACATGATGTTGCGGTCAATGATATCAGGTGTGTTGTTCGTATCATCCATGATTACCTTGAACGCATAGAGTCCACTCTTTTGCTGTACCGATGCCATGTAAGGGTTCACAATGTTCAAGAATCGGTTGCGAGTTGCCGAGTTGTTCTGTTCGAACACAAGGTAGCGTGATGTAGACGCAACAAACTTCTTGAGATTGATAAGCAATCTACGGACATTGATACGGTCGAGCGCAGACGGCTTCACCTGAAGCGTTTTCTGACCCCACGCAACTACCCCTTGTCCGGGGAAGGTTGCAATCGGATTGATACGCGCCTCATAGAGGTCGTCTCTCTCGGAGTGATTCAACTTCGTCCTTGCCTCAATTACTTCGGTAAGTCCACCACGATTCAAACCAGCTGGGGCGAACCACTCGTAAGATACACGGTCGTTAAATGCATACACTCCCGGCATAATTACGGATGGAGGAACCCAAATCTGATTGTTCGTTGAGGACTCAACTACTTTAACCCACGGGTAGTAGACGGCCGTGTAGTTACTATCCAGTTGACCCGGAGACAAGTCCATCACATTGATTGCCTCAAGAACGGTGTCATTAATTTCAAGTCCGTCCATAATGTAGAAGCAGTCACCGCGAGTTTCGCAGATGTTCTTAGCATAAGTTGCAATGGCTGTGTGCAAGGAGTAGATGATACCAGGTACGACAACCAAGTTAGTGTCAATCTCTTCCGCACTTGCGATTCCATCGAGGGCCTTCTTATATTGAGTAGTACCAGTTGATGTAGCCGTACTGCAATTGAATCCAAACACGTTTGTGTTCGTGATATTTTCTCCAACAGCGATTGATTGTGTTGGAACCATACCATCCCACCCACCCTGGAACGGAACGATGAACTTCCTCTGAGCTGCGAAGGATGAACCCGTTACATTTGCAAGTGAACCGTAGTATGGGGCACCACTAAGACTTGTTCCAACTACTATATCGTCAAGACTGAATGACACGTTTGAACCAGCACCACCATTCGTTCCCGGAGGCGCGGTCAAGTAGTTCATATTGTCTGGATACTCGAAGTCGAATCCGAAGAACTTGCGGGAATCATACACACCATCAATTGATTGTGTAGTGACCATCGTTGCTGCAGGCCACGAGATACCCGTTGGCACCGGTTGAAGTAATGCCGCAAATCCGTAAGGAACGGCGTATGGGGAGAGTACACTAACACCATCTGCCATCTCTACACGAATCTGTGTGCTATTGTTTGCGTATGAACCACTTGCGACTATACGATTCAGACCATCAACAACCTGGTTCGAAGTGTACCTATCGCCAATCCTCTTTGCAATATAGTTAGATGAATTTGGGTCGAGGCTTAAGTTTGCAAATGTTTCAACGACTTCTGGACGGCGGTCAAGGTCTTGTGAACTGAATGTACCATTAACCGAACGAACTACTACCGTGAATGAACCGTAGTTGTTTGATGCACCCGTTCCAGCCTTAATATCTTGAACACCAACCTTGATTTCGTCATTAGAGATGTTACCATCACCGAGTGTATGGAATCGGAACAAGTTACTCTTTACACCAGAGAGTGTCTGTGACTGAATCCACGGGGTTGTACCGTGGTTGAATCCCGTTGCTGTTTGATACGCGGTGCCAGTTGTCACACTACCGGTAATACCTGTTCCTGTGGAACCACTAAAGTTGTCCGATAGTTTTGGATTGTAGTAGAGAAGGTATAGTTTCTTTGAACCAAACGGACTGGTCCCGAATACCTTCGAGATATAGTTAGCACTCTTAATATCAAGCGATGCGCTATATGCAGTTGTACCATCACTAATAACGAAGTTGCCTCCACCATTAACACTTGCACTTATAGCCACATTCGTTACGGTGTTTCCACTGGTTTGTGCAAACGCAGCGACCGTGCCACTTGTTATATTCGAACCCGAACCAACGAGAACGAAGATATTAGTATTCCATTTATCTGCGCCAAGTACACGAACGATGTTTGCTACACTCGCGTTCGCCATATACGATTCCACCGTTCGAGCTACATAGGTATTTACTGACGATGGGCCGAACTTAGCGTAAAAACTATTGATACCATCAATCTGAATCGGTACAAGCGCCGGCCCCTTCTCGGTAGGCCCGATAATTGATGCACCAATCGCTGATACGCCTTGTGCGATGAAGGACAAGTCCTTCTCCCTCGTAAATACGCCAGGACTAACGATTTTTTCCGCCATATTGTTTCTCCATTATGTGAGTTAGTACTGCATCCTTATGCCACTGGCGGTTTTGGAATTGGAGTGAATACACCAGTTACTGGATTCAATTGACCTTCACCGTACTTTAGTTGAAATGTGCTAGCGAGATTCCTCTCTTGAGTGCGGATTGTGTCTAACTCTTTCTTTGCAGTATCGAAATCAACCGCGTTCTGTGTCATACGAAGTTCGATGGCCTCTTTATCAAGATACAAATTACCAAATTTATATGTGAGTTCACCGATTCTTCGCTGCAGGTCTGCGATTGCGTTTAGTTCTTCTTGCGTGAATTTTACTTCATCTCCCATAACGACCTCCAAAATTGATTATGATTATTCGACTATAAATATATATCAGGTTTTCGAAACTATGATTTTCTCTACCGCCTCAATAACAATTTGTGGGTCTACAAATACGTTCGGGTCAAACTGCTCGGCCTCCCATGTCTCAAACTGATGATTCCGAAGGAATTTAGGGTCTTTTAGCAAGTTGGTGTTCTCTGGGTATCCGAAGAGCGCGGGGTCTGACTTGCCCCAAATCACCACACCGTATTTTTTTCGGTAGTGCGCCAGGTGTTGTAGGAAGTTGTCCACGGCGATGTAGGTGTCGCACTCATCAACGAGCATCTCTACAATCTGCACTGAACTATAATGAACAATTTCTCGGCATGACGGAATGGTTGACTCACTCCCATACTGAAGCTGGGAGACTTCATGGCCTCTCTCCACTAGCGTTTTGACGACCTCATCCCAGTAGGGATAGTTCTTCGGGTTCTCTTTTCCATCCCGCATCGGTTTTGAGAATGGAGATATCAGTATGCTCATAAGTATAGGCTCCTAAATGCGTCCACGATGGATTTGTTCCACTGATGTTTCCACATCCAGTGGTATATGTTGAATCTCGTTATATCTCCGAATAAATTACTAGCGTCCGCGATACTAATTTGCCTAACGCCGGAGTCGGCGAGTGCGTCCGGGAAGCATGATGCGATGACTATATTATTTCTACCATACCTCTCTATCAGTTCATCGAGTATATGTTTGAAGGCGTAGTGGTCACCTATACCATTGTCGAGTACTATGTACTTATTGTTATCAA
>Ga0315284_10002255_pt1 | contig 27703 bp, 24 predicted proteins | sample YL17G09_16_MG_FD_203696 | JGI IMG/M metagenome (GOLD analysis project Ga0315284, IMG submission 203696) | Sediment microbial communities from Yellowstone Lake, YNP, Wyoming, USA - YL17G09_16 | ecosystem: Environmental > Aquatic > Freshwater > Lake > Sediment | place: USA: Wyoming | collected...
AAAGTGAAAAGGCCAGCCAGAACGACTTCGTCTGAGACATCAGAATCAGCGCCAGAGAAAAGAGGGCGGCGCTGACGACGATGAAGTTTATCCTCCTCTGAATGCGTCCCTGCGCGGCCAATGTGAGAGCGGAGATGACCGCACCAATTCCGGCGCCGGCCATCAGGTAGCCTAATCCCGAAGCTCCCACTTTCAGCAGATCGCGGGCGAACACCGGCATCAGGATGACAAAAGGCAATCCCAGCAGGCTCAGGAACGAAGGCACCGAAAGCAGAAGAATGAGGGCACGGTGCTTGAGGAGGTAATGTATTCCCTCCAGCATGGCGGCCCAGACCGAGGGACCTTTCTCAACCGGGTGGGGTGGGACCGTGATCGCCAGCAAGGCAATGATCAGCGCCAGGAAACTGACCGAGTTCAGATAAAAGCATCCGGCGGCGCCCAGCGAACCCAGCGACAGCCCCGCCAGCGTCGGCCCGATCGCGCGCGACATGTTGAACTGCGCGGAATTCAGGGCGACCGCATTGGTCAAGTCCTCCCGCCCTACCATGTCGGGGACGATGGCTTGGTATGCGGGATTATTGAGAGCCGAGGCGAGTCCTGTCAGGAAGCTGATGGCCAGGATTTCTGCGATGGTCACTACCCTGAACGAAGTGAGGATGGCCAGGACCAGTGCCAGGACCATCATCACCGTCTGCGTGCCGATCATCAGCTTCCGCCGGTTCAAGCGGTCGGCGATCGCTCCGCCGAGCAAGGAGAAAAACAGAGACGGCGCGGAGCCGAGGAAGCCGTTCAGCCCCAGCAGAAACGGGGAGTTGGTGATTTCCAGAACCAGCCAGCCGAGAGCCAGGTTCTGCATCCAGGTTCCGATGTTGGAGAGGAAGTTGCCGGTCCAGAATACTGCGAAGTCGCGGTACCGGAGCGAGCGAAACATCGCAGCCAGGGTGCCGAGTTCGGTACCCGGTTCGACGGTGACGCCGGGCAGATTGGAGTTGTCGGTGGCCACAGATCCTTCACGCTTCGAGCAATGGAGCGACCTATTATAGTGGAGGGGAGTCAGGAATTTTCGCGCAACCGTCTTTCGGCGCGTTGGGACCTGGTGAATCGGCGACCCAGGGGAGTCTCCCAGGGCGGCAAGCGGGTCTCTCGGTCCAGCCAGCCCGGGCTAATGTGAGCCTCGCATCCCGCCGATGATACTCTTTGTATACGACCGGGTCGCTGCCTGGCAACGCCAAAAGTTGAAGGCTTGGAATTCATCGGGTGAAAGACTCGTCGCGTCACGAGTCGGTAAGATTCGATGGTCGAGCGAGTCGGCTTGAGGAATTTGAATGGACAAAGCACGTGAGCAAGAGTCGCGGGCGGGAGAACTGCGTCAGGAAATCCGTTCCTTGGAAGGTCGTGACCTCCAACTCTGGTCCATCAGCATTCTCATCGGCCTGGTAGTTGCAGCGGGGTTTGTGGCCGTTATTTTGCCCAACCTGATGTGGAATGTGGGCGACTTACGGATGAGTGGCCGATACCTCCCGCAGCTAATTTTCGGATTCACCGTGCTCATTGTCCTGTTCAATATCTACGCGCTCCAGCAGCGACGGGTTCTGCAGAACTCGCGGGACGAACTGGTCCGCCACGTGTTGCGAACCGAGGTGGCAGAGAGGCTTTCGCTGATGGATGCGCTGACCGAAACCTATAACCGCCGCTTCCTGGAGCAAATTCTTCCCCGGGAAATGAGCCGTGTCGACCGCAATGGAACGAGCCTGGCCTTTGTGATGTGCGACGTGGACGGCTTCAAGTCAGTGAATACAAGTTTCGGGCACTTGGCGGGGGATAAAATTCTGACCGATGTTGCCGCGCTGCTGCGAAAGAATTTCCGCGCCGCGGACACCGTCATCCGATACGGCGGCGACGAGTTCTTGATTCTCATGGACGACACCGATGAGCCGCAGGCGGCGCCTGCCCTCGAGCGCCTGCAGACGCTGGTACAAGGCTGGAATCTCGGCAATCCCATGGCGGGCTTCACGCTGGGCCTTAGTTGTGGTGTGGCGGCATACTCGAAGGGGGCGAACATCCAGGAAGTTCTGGATACTGCCGACCAACGAATGTATCAGGACAAGCTCCGAAAGGTCGCGGCTTAGGGTGGGCGGCTAGCCCGCAACGGCGCGTCCTCGGCCACCACACCGGCCGCATGTCCCACCTGCGCCCACCACACGACTCCCTGGCCATTCAGAAGCGAGAAGGCGCGCGCCATAAGCGGATGATTCGGGACTGTGGCTCCGGTGCGCCCGGACGGGTTTGAACCGCCGCTGTTTTCGCCTTATAATTGCAGGTTTGGGCAGGTCGCTTTAGCGGCCTCTGTGGGGCTCTGTTTCTGAAACCCGGGATGCCGGGCGGCGATCAAAATCACGGTCTGGGCGGCGAAGCTTTGGACACAACCGAGAACGCAAGCAAGGCGGTTCTGCCGGCGACTTCCGCAACCGCGGGCTCAACGATCACGTTGATCAGTCGGCGTTCGCCGGAGAGCGGGCCACAGGGCGCGCGCGTTGCCAACCATGACAGCATCGTGGTGCGCGGGGCGCGCGTTCATAACCTGAAGAATATCGACTGCCAGATTCCTCACAACCGGTTGACGGTTGTCACCGGCGTTTCTGGTTCGGGGAAGTCCAGCCTGGCGTTTGACACAATCTACGCGGAAGGCCAACGGCGGTACATCGAATCACTCTCCGCCTACGCACGGCAGTTCCTGGAACGCATGGAGAAGCCGGATGTGGACGAGGTCGAGGGGATCGCCCCGGCCGTCGCCATTCGGCAAAAGAACTCCACGCGCAACCCGCGCTCGACGGTGGCGACGGCCACGGAAATCTACGATTACTTGCGACTTCTCTACGCGCGAGTGGGTATTACGTCCTGCCCCGAATGCGGCGAGGTGGTGCGCAAAGACAACGTTGATGAGATCGCCGACCGCGTTCTGGCCCTCGAGACCGGGAGGCGGTTCCATGTCCTGTTCCAGATCAACCGCGGTGTATCTTCCCCAGTTGGAGGCGTTGAGCCGTCCCCGCGTAAAGGGCGAGCGAAACGCGGTTCGGCCACCTCGCAAGGAGCGTCGGCAGGCGCAGGTCTGACGACTGGCGGGCTCGGCGCTTCGACACCCACGCCGCCGGATGAGTCGCTCAAGCCCCGGCTCACGTCGCTTCGGCAAAGCGGTTTCAACCGGCTCTACCAGCAAGGTAAAATCTTCGAGTTCTCGACGCCTGAGTCGTTGCTCGAGATCGATTTTGCGCGGCCGGTGTACATCCTGGTGGATCGCCTGGCCATCACCCCAGAGATTCGCCAGCGCCTGATTGATTCCATCGAGCTTTGCTATCGCGAGAGCGGCGAGGCGATTCTGGAATTTGTCGCCACGGATCCCTCTGCCGCACCCGTGCGGCTGGTTTTCAATGAGCGCTTTGAGTGCAAGAAATGCCAGAGGGTTTTTCAGGAGCCCGAGCCGGGCTTCTTCTCATTCAACAATCCTTACGGCGCTTGCCCGTGCTGCCAGGGCTTCGGGAACACCATCGATTTCGATCTCGACCTGGTAATTCCCGATAAGAACAAGAGCCTTTCCGAAGGCGCTGTCGAACCCTGGACGAAGCCGCGCTATCGAAGCTTCTCCAACGAAATGCGCAGCCTGGCGCGTTCGCGAAGTATTCCCCTGGACGTGCCTTACTACAGGCTCACACCTGAGCAGCGCCGGTGGGTCATCGAGGGCGACGACGAATTCGAGGGCATCCGCGGGTTCTTCGAATACCTCGAACGGAAGAAATACAAGTTGCACGTGCGTGTCTTCCTCAGCCGCTATCGCGGCTACGCGCTCTGCCCGGAATGCCAGGGCGGCCGCGTGCGCCGCGAGGCGCTGAACGTCCGTATCAAAAGCAAGTCCATCACCGATGTCTGCCGCATGTCAATTCAGGAGGCCTATCGTTTCTTCAACGAGCTGCGCCTGACGCTCTTTCAGGAAAAAGTCGCGGAGAAGGTGCTCGAGGAAATCCGCTCACGGCTGAAATACCTTTACAAGGTCGGGTTGGAATACCTGACGCTCGACCGCCTGGCTTCTTCGCTATCCGGGGGTGAGTCGCAGCGAATCCAATTGGCAACCTCGCTCGGCTCGAACCTGGTGGGCGCGCTCTACGTCCTCGATGAGCCCTCGATTGGTTTGCACGCGCGTGACACCGGCCGGCTGATCGATATCCTGGGGAGCCTGCGCGACCTGGGAAACACTATCCTGGTCGTCGAGCACGACCCGGAAATGATGCGCCACGCCGAGAAGATCCTGGACCTCGGACCGGGCGCCGGCGAGCACGGGGGGCGAGTCGTCTATGAAGGTGATCTGGCCGGGCTCAAGGCAGACACGCACTCTCTGACCGGTCGGTACCTTTCCGGCGAGCTCGAGATCCCCGTCCCCAGTGAGCGGCGGAAGCCCGGCAAGAACTGGCTTCGCATCCGAGGCGCACGCCAGCACAACTTGAAGTCCATCGACGTCGATATTCCACTCGGGTTGATGGTGTGTATTGCGGGCGTCTCGGGCTCGGGGAAATCGACTTTGGTTCACGATGTTCTCTACAACGCTCTCATGTCCCGCCGGGGGGTTGCGGCGCCGCGCGCCGAGTACGAGCGCATCGAAGGTGACAACCTGCTGGCAGACCTCGTCCTGGTGGATCAGTCGCCCCTGGGCCGGACGCCGCGTTCCAATCCCATCACTTACCTCAAGGCGTTTGACGCGGTGCGCGAATTATTCGCCTCCACGCCCGAGGCCCGCAAGCGCAATCACTCCCCCGGCCACTTTTCCTTCAACATTCCCGGCGGGCGTTGCGAGACCTGCCAGGGAGACGGCACGGTAACCGTGGAAATGCAGTTTCTCGCCGACGTCGAGTTGGTCTGCGAGGAGTGCGGCGGGCGGCGCTTCAAGCCCAGCGTGCTCGATATCCGCTACAAAGGCAGGAACATCTACGATGTCCTGCAGATGACCGTGAAAGAAGCGCTGGCTTTCTTTTCGAATGTCCCGAAGGTGACCAGCAAGATCCGCGTGCTCGATGAAGTAGGCCTGGGCTACCTTCGCCTGGGCCAGTCCGCCACGACGCTCTCGGGCGGGGAAGCGCAGCGCGTGCGCCTGGCTGCCCACCTGGCGCACCAGACGAGCGAGAATGCTCTCTTCATCTTTGACGAGCCCACCACCGGGTTGCACTTCGATGACATCAACAAACTGTTGGCTGCCTTTCGCAAGCTGATCGAAGCGGGAGCCAGCGTCCTGATCATCGAGCACAACCTCGACGTCCTAAAAACCGCCGACTGGATCATTGACCTTGGCCCCGAGGGGGGCGATGATGGTGGGTATGTGGTCGCCGCGGGACGCCCCGAAGACGTCCTTAAGAATCCCCGCTCGTACACCGGGAAATACCTGGCGCGATACATATCCGACCATCGAGGGTCGATCCCTGCCAAAACGAAGGAACGCTGACTCCCTCGCCGGGATAACCTTGTTGCTCTGGTTGGGCGCGTTTGTGCCGCTTTGGGCTGAGAATCCTCAGCACAAAACTCGAGTGAGATCGGCCGATATTCCGGCGCTTCTCAAAGCTGCCAGTGAGGCGCTCGACCGAAATGATCTGCCCGCTGTCATCAAGGCTCTAGAGGCAGTCGTCGAGAGCCAGCCCGACATCCCTGCCGCGTGGTTCAACCTGGCTTATGCCTACACGGGCCTGCACCAGGACGACGAAGCGGTGCGCGCCTACCAGAAATCCCTGGAACTTCAGCCTGACTTGTTCGAGGCCCATCTGAATCTTGGCATCTTGCTGATCCAGATGAAACGCAGCGCCGAGTCGCTGCCGCACCTCGAAAAGGCGGTGACGCTCAAGCCGCAGCACGCGCGCGCCCGTCTCTATTACGGCCGGGCGCTCGGCCTCGCCGGCCAGCCGGATGCAGCAGAGAAACAATTCGAGGAAACTCTCAGGCTCGATTCAGCACTCGGTATGGCACATTTCGACCTGGGGCAGGTTCGTCTTGGAAAGAAAGACTACGCGAATGCCCTGGCCTCCTTCCAGAAGTCTTCCGAAACTGATCCCAAGCTCGCTCAGCCCCACCTCGGAATCGCGCTCGCGCTGGAAGGGCTGAACCGGGCGCCGGAGTCCGTCACGCACTTCGAGCAGTACTTGGTGGCTACTCCGGGTGACCTTGAGACGCGCTTTCACCTGGCGCGAATTTATCTTCAGGAAGGAAAGAACGAGCTGGCACTCGATAACCTAAAGGCTGTTTACCAGAGTAATCCGCAGACGCCGGGCGTTGCGGCCGCACTTGGGGATGTCTGTGCCTTGCTGAAGAAGTTTGCCGAATCGGAGAAGTACTACCGGCAAGCTGTGGCGGCCTCCCCCAATGAGTCCGATCTCCGCCGCGCCTTGGGCCAGACGTTGCTTGACCAGGAAAAACTTGTGGAGGCCGAAAACGAGTTCCGTACCACCCTCAAACTCGACCCGAGGAACCGCGACGCGGCCCAGGGTCTCGCCACGAGCATCTACTTACAGAAACGTTATCCTGAGGCCATCCCTTTGTTCGAGCAATTGTCCCAGACGCCCAACGCCCCAGCCGGAGTATTCTTTGTGCTTGCCACCTGCTACGACCACCTGCACGATTTGCCACACGCCATCCAGAACTACGAGCATTTTCTGCAACTGTCACACGACCAGAGCCCGGATCAGGAATGGCAGGCGCGAGAGCGGCTGAAACCTCTTCGTCGCGAGCTGCGAAAATAGCTATAATTGCTGCGATGGGCTCCCCTCGACAATACCTGGTTGCCTCCTTGCTGTTGAGTGTTCTGATGATTCTGGCCGCCGCGGTTTCTCCCGCCCGGGGCACCGAGAGCGAGGCGGACTTGCTGGCGCGCCTCCGGCGGGAATCCGATCCCGTCAGGAAAGCCAAGATCGAGATCCGCCTGTCCCGGCTGAAACTCTCCCAAGCTATGACCGCTTGTGGAAAAGGAGACTTCGAGGCGACCAACGAGCTCCTAGCCGCGTACCTGGAGAGGATCAAGAGCGCCTGGGCGACACTGAAAGCCTCCGGGCGCCAGGCGAGCAAGAAGCCAGCGGGATTCAAGGACCTCGACATCGCACTTCGAGAAGATTCGCGATACCTCGAGGACCTCAGGCACCGCGTCCCTTACATGGCGCGAACCCCGGTGGAAAAGGTGGCGGAAGAGGTCGAGGTTCTGAGAAGTGAAGTGCTAAAGGCATTGTTTCCGACCGAACCTCCGCGCAAGACCGGCGACGCGCCCGTCCGACGCGCCGGGCCTAATTTCTGGATGCGGATTATTTAGGGATGAAACTTCCTCGCAGCACACTCTGGCTATCGCTGGCACTGTTGGTCGTGTCTGCGGCCGAGCTCTGGGGTCAGACAGGAGCCAACCTCAACGACGAGGAGCAGGACAAGCTTCGCGAGGCGCAGGAGCCTGCGGAACGGATCGGCGTCTATCTCGACTTGTTGCAGGTCCGCCTGGAGCGGTTTGAGAGCTACCGCAAGAAACCGCCCGACTCACGATATGACACCGGCGGTTACCTTGACGACGTTCTGGTGGATTACATCGCGCTGAACGACGAGCTGAAAAACTGGATCGAGCTTCAGTTCCAGCACACTGGGGACATACGGCGCGGCTTGCGTGCTCTCTTGGAGCGAGGCCCGCAGCAACTAGCGCAAATGCGCGCCGTCCAGCAGTCGCCGGACAATTATTCGTCCCAGTATAGCGATGCGCTTCGCGATGCCATCGACCAGCTTTCCGACACGATCGACGGCGCCACCAAGGCCCTTGCCGAACAGGAAAAAAAGTTCGGGCAGATGAAGCGTGAGGAGAAGGCCGAGGTGCAGGCTTCCCAAGCGCGCGAAAAGGAAGAGAAAAAGCGCACGAAGGAAGAGAAGAAGCTTCGAAAGCGGCAGCGCAAAGCCAAAGTTCCTGGCGAAATCGACGAAAACTGAGACGGATTTTGACGACTCCCACCCTCCAAATTCAACCCCAGCAGATCCCGCTGCCCCTCGAGCCCACCGTAACTCTGGAAGACCTGTTTGGAAGAGTCTTTCGCCGGTTGAGCGTGAGGCGGCCACCACCTGCCTTCCGGGTGGAGTACCGGCCCTTCGCCAACCTGCGGAGCACCGTCCATCTGCGCGACAACTGCGCCGTGGTCCACATCTCCGACCTTCTCGAGAAGGCGCCACCAATCGTGACCGAGGCGCTGGCGGAGATCTTGCTGGCGCAACTCTTCCGCCGCCGGCCGTCGCGCGAGGCCCGAGCCTGTTACCTGGCGTACGTCATGAATCCCGCGGTGCGGCGCCACATCGAAGAGAGTCGCCGCCGGCGCGGGCGCAAGCGGCTGCTCCCTGCGAAGGGAAGGCACTACGACCTGGAGGAGGTTTTTGCGAAGCTGAACCGCCGTTTCTTTCGCGGCGAACTCGTGCCGCCGCGCCTCGGCTGGAGCCCCACACGCTCGCGGACCGTACTTGGCCATTACGATTCCGCGCACCGGATGATCATCATCAGCCGCGCGCTCGATTCTCCGAAAGTCTCGCGCCACCTGGTCGAGTACCTGGTCTTCCACGAGATGCTGCACATCCGCCACCCGGTGGAACGCGACGGCCACCGCCGCGTCGTCCATTCGCGCGAGTTCCGTGAGGCGGAAAGGAAATTTCCCCGATTCGAGCAGGCGCGCCGGGAGTTAAAACTCATCTGCCCCTAACGCGGCGGGCAACAGTCGGGGGCTGGCAGCGCGGCATTTCCAGCACGGACATGCGTTGTAAAGCTACAATGGGGACCTGCACTCCACCCTGCTTACCGGAGGATTCGCCGATGCACAGAACCATCATCCGCACCCTCATGTTCCTTGCTGTTGCGGGTAGCACGTCGCTTTCTGCCTTCGCCGCAGAGCCGCTTGTCGTGACTTCGCCGGACGGAACCGTTTCCATAACTTTCGAGCTGAAAGCGAACCCTCAGCCCTACCTGCCCGGCGTGCGCGCTTACTACCGAATTTCGTTCAAAGGTGCGCCCATCCTGGTTGACTCACCGCTGGGTATCGACTTCAAAGACGGAAGGCCACTCGATGAGGACTTCGAGATCATGGGGACAGATCGCCAGTCGCATGATGAGAGTTGGGAGAACCGTTTTGGAGCGCGGCGCAGAGTTCGTGACCACTACAACCAGCTCTCTGTCTCACTGCGCGAGCGCCGGGCGCCCGGTCGACGGGTGGATGTGGTTTTCCGCGCTTACGACGAGGGAGCGGCCTTTCGCTACGTCCTGCCGAAGCAAGAGGCTCTTGAGAAGTTCACGATTTCTTCCGAAAACACCGGCTTTTACTTCCCGCGCGAAGCGTTTGCGCACGCGCTCAACCTCGGGAGCTATACGTCAAGCTATGAGAACGACTATCATCGCGTGACCCTCGACGAGATCAAGCCCACGTCCATCGTGGCCCTGCCGCTGCTGGTCGAGATTCCGAATGGTCCTTGGGTGGCGTTGCTCGAAGCCGACTTGACGGATTACGCGGGCATGTACGTCGGTGGCGTTATGGGAGCTTCACACGCCTTAATGAGCAAGCTCTCGCCGCTGCCAAAGCGCGCGGATGAAGCCGTGGTCGGCACGACGCCCAAGGCGACGCCGTGGCGCATCATCATGGTTGGGTCCCGGCCCGGGACGCTGATCGCGAACAGCTATCTGGTCCTAAACCTGAGCGCGCCGTGTGCACTCGCCGACACAAGTTGGATCAAGCCCGGCCGGGCCGCCTGGGACTGGTGGTCAGGGAGCTTCGCGCGCAATGTCAATTTCAAGCCGGGAATGAACACCGAAACGATGATGCACTACGTGGACTTCGCGGCGCGGCACAAGTTCGAATATATGCTCGTTGATGCCGGGTGGTATCCGGCGCAGGACTACACCCACCCCATTGATATTCTCCACCACACGCCGGAGACGGATGTCCCCCGCATCATTGAATACGCGAAGGCCAAAGGCGTGGATGTTCTGCTCTGGGTCTTCTGGGGCGCGCTGGACAAGCAGCTTGATGAGACCCTGGCGCTTTACAAGAGCTGGGGCGCGGCCGGCATCAAAGTGGATTTCATGGACCGCGACGACCAGGAAATGGTGAACTTCTATGAACGCCTCGTTCGCAAGGCCGCGGAGTGCAAGATGACGGTGGACTTCCACGGCGCCTATAAGCCCACAGGCTTACGCCGGACTTATCCTAACCTGCTGACGCGCGAAGGAGTGATGGGACTCGAATACAGCAAGTGGAGCGACCGCATCACACCGCAGCATGATGTCACGCTGCCGTTTACGCGCATGCTCGCCGGGCCTCTCGATTACACGCCGGGAGGCTTCCGCAACGCCACGCGCGGGCAGTTCAAGGCGCGGAATCTCGAGCCCATGACGCAGGGAACACGCGCGCACGAGCTCGCCAAGTATGTCGTCTTCGAGAGCCCGCTGGTGATGGTCTCCGATCACCCCGAGGCTTACGAGGGCCAGCCGGGGTTTGAGTTCATCGAGAAAGTGCCGACCGTGTGGGACGACACCAAGGTCTTGAACGGCGAGCCCGCCCAATACGTCACCGTCGCGCGCCAGAAAGGTGACGCCTGGTTCGTCGGGAGCATGACGAATTGGGATCCACGCGACCTGGAAGTTCCACTGAGTTTTCTGGGCTCGGGGGAATATGACGCTCAGATGTTTTCCGACGGGGCTGACGCCGACAAGGTCGCGACGAGCCTCAGCGTCACGACCAAGCGCGTGAAGGCGTCCGACAAGCTGAAAATCCACCTCGCCCCGGGCGGCGGGGTGGCGGTGATATTGGCCCGTGTGATGTGAGAGCAAAGGGCCCGTGGTCACGGACGCGCTGGGCGGGACACCATCGGCGGACCTCAATCCTGCGGATTGGGTGAAAGGCGAATTCTGATTCTGTTGGGCTCCGCTGTGACGATTGCGCCGAATTGCAAATCCTCGGCATGGCTGGCAAGGATTTGCACACACACCGTCCCCTGCTGACTCGCGCGGAAATTAACGACCCGCAAGATGCCACAGTGTTGCCTGCCACGAAGCACGGCCAGCTCGCCATAGTCTTTGTCGAGTGTCACGAGGACACGGGGCCCTCCCGCTGCGCCACGTCAAGGATGGCTTCGTCGCCGGGATCTTCGGCCCAGTCGCCTGCCCAGACCACGTCATGACCGGCTCCCTCAAGCTCCTCACGGGTCTTCGGAGAGATGCAGGTATCCAGCAGGAGCTTCAAGAACCGACCTCAATGGAGAGTGGTTCAATCCGTTCGTTGGCGGCAATTCGGCGGGCATAAATCAGGCATGCCTGGACGTCCTCCCGCTCCAGCCAGGGATAGGCTTCCAGGATGGTTTCAATGGTGTCGCCGGCGGCAAGCATCCCGAGAACGTGCTCCACGGCGAGGCGGCGGCCTCGGATGATCGGCTTGCCACCGAATATCTGGGGATTCACCGTAATGCGCTCAAGCAATCGCTTCTCGTCCATAGGCTGCCTCCGGCACTAAACAAATCGTACTTGATGCGATTCGTTCCTGCAACTCCCCCCGAGGCAGCATAGGCGCGAATTTCACGCCCCGAAGTAGGCGCACAAGACCTTGCGCCCTTACGACCTGCCGCGCCCGTAAAGCACCCGTCCCGGTTTGGCGCCGGTGTGCTCGCCCTTGTTCAGAACGACGGTGCCATTGACGATCACGTATTCGACTCCCACCGAATACTGTAACGGGTTTTCGAACGTGGCTTTGTCGCCGACGGTTGCAGGATCGAAAATCGCAATATCGGCGGCGAGGCCAGGCCGCAGCAGACCGCGGTCGCTGAGGCCGTTGATCTGCGCAGCGAACGAAGTCATCTTGCGGATCGCCTCGGGGAGCGTCAGGACCTTCTGTTCGCGCACGTAGTAGCCGAGCACGCGCGGAAAAGTCCCGTAGAAGCGCGGATGGGGTTTGCCGATGAATTCCATCTGCGGGGTCACGGCCACGCCGTCGGAGCCGATCCCGACCCACGGTTGTTTCATCGCCAGTTCGACATCCGCCGCGTTCATGCCGAAGTAGACCGCCTCGGCCGCGCCACCTTCAGAAATCAGCAAGTCGCACAGCGCATCGAGCGGGTCTTTGCCCATCATCCTGGCGACCTCGTCCATGCGCCGGCCTTCGTATTTCTTGTTCTCGGGCTTTTGGAGCGATGCCACCAGGACGCCGTGCCATCCTCCCACGCTTTTGACTTCATCGTCGCCCCAGCCGGGCAACCCTGTCTCGATGGCGCGACGGATCTCCGCGCGGTTCTTGGGGTCTTTCAGCCGCTCAACAATCTGCTCGGAGGTACCCTCCAGGAACTTGGGCGGCAGGCACATCTCGAGGCCGGTCATGGCGGCGATGTAGGGATACTGGTCAGCGGTAATGTCCACACCCCGGTCGCGCGCGGCCTGAATGCGCGCCACCTGCTCCGGCATGTGGCCCCAGTTGTTGTGGCCGTATTTTTTGAAATGGAAGATGTGCGCGGGCAGGCCGCCCTTCTCGCTGATCTCAATTGCCTCGTCGATGGCGCTGAGGCTGGTGTCGCTCTCGCTGCGAATGTGGCTGGCGTAAACGCCGCCGTATTTCGCCGCCACCTTCGCCAGCTCGATCAATTCGTCGGTTGTGGCGAAGGCGTTGGGGGGATAAATCAATCCGGATGACATTCCAATGGCGCCCTCGCGCATGGCCTGCTCGACCAGGGTTTTCATCTTCTCAAGCTCTTCGGCCGTGGGCGCGCGGTTGACGTTGCCGAGCACGCAGTTGCGCACCTGGCCGCTCCCTACGTAAGACGCAATGTTCACCGAGATGCCCTGGCGCTCGACACGAGCAAAGTACTCGCCCAGGGTCGTCCAATCTCGCTGAAAGCCGTAGCGGCGGAGGCTCTTGTCGAAGTCCGGGACGATCGGGCCTTGCACGGGCGCCGCCGATTCCGCCTCGCCCAAAATCTCGGTCGTGACGCCCTGGTAAATCTTGCTCCGCGCCGCGCCGTCCACTAGCAGCGTGTAATCCGAGTGGCTGTGAAGATCAATGAACCCCGGCGAGACGACCAGCCCTTTCGCGTCGATCACCTGCCGCGCCGTGGCATTCGGCAGGCGGCCGACGTCCGCAATCGTTCCGTCCTTCACCGCCACCGAACCCGCAAACCACGGGCCGCCGCTGCCGTCAATGATATGTCCTCCCACGATCAGCAAGTCGTATTGGGGTTCTTGTGCGGAATGACGATGTGCGAGAATCGCCAGCAGGCAAATGACTGTGCACAGTCCCAACGAACCGAATGCAAATGGCTTCATGACTCGCTTAAGCATGACAGGCCTCCCAGAGATTAGCAGCGGCGCCGTCCCGGGCGACCAACAATCCCCCCGAACGGCTGCAGGCCGAGGCATTATAATGGACGGCGATGAATCAAGAACGAGAAACGAAACTCGTGCCTATCAAAGTCTTTGTTGGTACTTCCGCGCGCGTTGACGCAGAGTTGGCGAAAAGCTTGCTCGAATCGGAGGGAATCGACTGTTTCCTTTCGGGCGAGATTGCCGCGGCGACAATCCCATTCCTTGAGATCCCGCTCCTGGTCCGAGAGGAAGATGCGGAGCAGGCCGCCCTTGCCCTGCAAGATGTCTTGGATTCTGATGTTGCCGCTCCTGATGAGTAGCTTAGCGGGGCGGGGAATTGTCCGCGGCTGGCGACGCTGGCGGTGAAGAACGCTGCTTTGCAGGCTTAATCTGCCGCTCCAGTCGCACGATGGCCTTCTGGACCTCCCGCGCTTCCTCGGCGTCTTTGGCTGAGGGCAGGAGATCCAAATACTTGCGGTAGTTCTCCAGCGCTTTCTGCTTAAGCCCCAGCCGGTCGTAAACCCTGCCCATCCCCAGGTAAGCCTGCGGGTTGTAGGGATCGGTCTTGGCCGCTTCCTGGTAGCGGCTGAGCGCCGCCCGGTACTTTTTCCGCCTCAAATAGAAATCGCCAATTTCGACGGACTTCCAGGCCGGAGGCGTGACGTATGGCCGTTCTTCCTCGGGTTCGGGCTCCGGAGCGGGAGGGCGTTTGTCTTCCTGGCCCCGGATCGTCGGCGCCGGGATGGAGCTGAGTAACACGCCAGCAAGGAGAATCGAAAAAGGAAGGCGCATCTTTCTAATTCTCCGCGCGCCAGCGCATTGTGTCAACGGAGTAGAGGCGCGCGGCAGTTCACTACGGCAGGAGCGGTCTGCGACCGCCGCCCTCAGGCTGAAATAACTTCGGTGCTACCAGACCGCCGCTCGGGCCGTCCACTTGTTTGAAAACCTCGGCGTGCGGGAGATAATGAAACCCGGAGCAACCGGTGAACGAATTCCTGAAGCCGAAGGCCGAAGCGCTGCCCGCTCAACCGGGCGTCTACATTTTCAAGGACGAGGCGGGCAAGCCCATCTATGTCGGGAAAGCGAAGTCGCTCCGTCACCGCGTCCGCTCCTACTTCCAGGAATCACGCCCCGCGGATACCAAGCGCGACTTGATGCTCGAGTCGGCGCACGACCTCGAAACCATCCTGGTGGACAATGAGAAGGAAGCGACGGCCCTTGAGAACAACCTCATCAAGCAGTACAAGCCGCGGTACAACGTCCTGCTCCGCGACGACAAGTCTTATCCCTATATCAAGCTCACTCTCGGCGAGCGTTTTCCGCGCGTCTATGTAACGCGACGGCTGAAAAAGGATGGTTCTGCCTACTTCGGGCCGTATTTCCCCGCCAGCCTTGCCTATCGCATCGTGGACCTCGTCCATCGCCGATTCCTGGTGCCTTCCTGCGGCGTGGACCTGACGCGATATCACCCGCGCCCGTGTCTTCAGTTCTATATCAAGCGCTGCTTGGGGCCGTGCGTCGAGGGTCTGACGACGCCGGCGCGGTACGGCGAGGCGGTGCGCGATGTCCGCTGGCTGCTGGAAGGGCGTGAGAGTGACTTGGTGCGTGATCTCCATGCGCGTATGATTGCCGCTTCCGAAAAGGATCAATTCGAAGAGGCGGCGCGCTACCGCGACCTCGTCTCGACCGTCGAGCAACTTCGCGAACGCCAGAAGATGGCGGCGTCACACGGCGAGGATGCCGACGTCTTCGGTTTCCACCAGGAAGGGCCGCTCGTCGCGGTCAACCTGTTCCACCTGCGCGGCGGCCGCGCCGTTGACCGCCGGGAGTTCTTCTGGGAAGACCTCGTGGAGTTCAACGCCCGTGAGCTGTTTTCCGCGCTCGTGAAGCAAGTCTATCTCGATCAGCCTTACCTGCCGGGCGAAATCCACGTCCCCGTGAACTTCGAGGACTGCAAAGTCCTGGAAGAGCTCTTAACGCAAAAACGCGGACGCAAGGTGCAAATCCTGACGCCGCAGCGCGGCCAGAAACGTGCCCTCCTGGAACTCGTGACGAAAAACGCGCGCCATTCCTTTGAACGGCGGTTCCGTATCCTCAAGCCGCAGGCGCGTGAAATGCTCGAGGGTCTGGCGGAAGCGCTTGACCTACCGAAGCCACCCAATCGTGTCGAGTGCTTTGACGTATCGCACATCCAGGGTTCCGATACCGTCGCGTCCATGGTCGTTTGGGAAGCCGGGCGCATGAAGAAATCCGACTACCGGAAATTCATCATCAAGACGGTTCCCCGGAACGACGATTTTGCCAGTATGCGGGAGGTGGTGGGCCGACGCTATCGGCGGCTGCAGGACGAAAAGAAACCGCTGCCGGACCTGATCCTCGTGGATGGCGGAATTGGTCAGCTTCACGCCGCGGCGGGTGCACTGGTGGGATTGCAGATCATCAACCAACCCTTGGCCAGCATCGCGAAGAAGGAAGAGATCCTTTACGTCTATGGGCGGGAGAGTGAGCCGGTCGTGCTGGACCACCACTCTCCAGTGTTGCACTTGGTTCAGCAGATTCGGGACGAGGCACATCGCTTCGCGGTGACTTTCCATCGGGCCCGTCGCTCTGGGCGACAGTTGACGTCCGAGCTGCTCACGATTCCCGGAGTGGGTGAGAAGACCGCGAAGAAGCTTCTCACGCAGTTTGGGAGCCTGGAAAGACTGAGATCCCTGTCATTGGACGACCTCGGCCAAGTGGTTAAGCCCGCACAGGCAGCGCGGATTGTTGAGCATCTTCAAGGGAAAGGCAACGCCGGGACGTGAATATATAAACCGTCTGGATGGTCTATTAATAATCTGTTTTAGTCTCTTGACGTTGTCCTTGCCATGTTTAACACCACCATGTTACAGTCAGGCCGCATAGAGTTGGAGGTGCATCATGAGTGAGTGCAAGGGTACTTCGTACTTGGCTTTCCTGCTGGTGGGTGTGGGCATCGGTGCGGGCTTGGCCCTACTCTTTGCTCCGCAGTCCGGCAAGGAAACGCGGAAGTATCTGGCCCGCCGCGCCGAGGACGGCCGGGAGTACGTGACGTCGGTGGGCAAGGGAATCCGCAAGCAGGCCGAAGACGTGGTAGAGAGAGGTAAGGATCTGGCAGCGAGACTCGCGTAACAGCGAACTGGGAGGTTTGCGATGAGTGAAGAGAACGGTGCTTCGAAGGTTGCATTTTTCCTGGCAGGCATGGGGATCGGTGCCGTCCTGGCCCTGCTCTTTGCGCCGAAGTCCGGCAAGGAGACGCGTGACTTCCTCACGCAGAAGGCCGAGGAGGGCAAGGACTATGTTGCCTCCAGGGGTCGTGAATTGCGCAAGCAGGCTGAGGACGTCGTGGACAAGGCGAAGGACGTGGTGAGCAAGCAGAAGGAGCAACTCTCCGCGGCGCTCGAAGCCGGTAAACAGGCCTATCAGGAAGAGAAGAGCAAGGCCCGCTAGACCGCTTCGGACGACTGAATCGCTGAAGGGCGAACAATGGCCAATGATCCTACGCTGAGTGTGGTCTTAGTCCTGGTCGCCGTGGCGGTGCTGATGCAAGCCGGGGCGATGGTCGGGATCTGGCTCGCCATCAAGAAGATTCACGGCGAGGTTGTGGGCGTTCGCGCCGACGTCAAGCAACGGCTCGACCCGCTGACGCAGAACGTGAATGAGCTCCTGTCCGGCTCCCGTGAGCCCGTGCGGAATATTACCGCCAACCTGGCGGAAATCAGCCGCATCATGCGTGACCGGACCACCCACGTGGACGGCGTGGTCGCGGACCTGGTGGACAAGAGCCGCCTGCAGATCGTGCGGGTGGACCAGATGGTTTCCGATCTGGTGGCGAGAGTGGAGACCACCGCCGATACGGTGCAACGCAACGTCTTGGTGCCTCTGAACGAAGTTTCGGCGGTCATCAAGGGCGTGCGCTCGGGCCTGGAGTTCCTGTTTTCCCGCCGCCGATCCCCGACCGTGACGGAGACGATCCAGGACGAGCAACTGTTTATCTAGAGGTCCGTCCGTGGTGCGCGGCCGGACATGACCGTGAAGTTCTATTGCCCATGGGCAAAGGAACACCGGCGACGGACGGCTGAGACGACTTCCTTTGTCAGAGTCCACCCGCCATCAGAACCCCATCCGCTTCCGGCCGTTGCCCACACCTGCCGTCGCCATCTTTGCGCGGACGCCTTCCCCAGGGCACACCAAGACGCGGTTGATCCCAGTCCTGGGGGCGCGCGGCGCGGCGGATTTTCAGGCCGCACTCATCACCGACGCGGTTGGCAAGGTCGAGGCGTTATCGAAGTACGCCGCCCGCTGGCTATTTCACACAGGGCGAACTTTCCCCACGCCGTCCGGGTTGCAAACCTGGAAGCTCGCTCACCAGCAGGGGCGGGACCTCGGTGAGAGGCTCGATCACGCGTTCCGCCGGTTGCTCGCTGCGCACTCTGCGGCGGTGGTGATCGGAACAGACTCCCCGTTGCTGCCACCCCGCATGCTGCGCCAGGCTCTTAACGAGCTTCGCGCCTGTGACGCTGTCCTCGGCCCGTGCCCCGACGGCGGCTTTTATTTGATCGGCCTGCGGTGCCTCCCACAGGATCTCTTCCGGGGAGTGCGTTGGAGCAGTCGCTTCGCGTTCCGCGATGTGCTGGGGAGTCTCGGCAGTCACGGCCTGATTTCGTCGATTCTCTCACCTCTGCCGGACGTCGATCGCCCGGCTGATCTCCTCAGACTCGCCCAGCAGTTCCTCGGGCTGCCTGCGGCCCGTCGGCTGGCTCCCGCCACTTGGGGTTTCTTGAAGGGATACCTGTACGCGGCCCTTCCGCGGCCTGCCTGATCCACACTCTGCGTTGCCAGTTTAGTCGAGAAGGTGAGAGATCCAGCCGCCGCCCAGGACTTCGTCGTCCGCGTAGAAGACAGCCGCCTGGCCGGGAGTGATGGCGCGCTGCGGTTCGGAGAATTCGGCCATCGCGCCGCCGTTGGATGATGTGGCGCCGGGCTTTAGCCCGGCATTAGGCGCTTGTGCCTCCCTGACGGGCGGGGCTACAACCTCAACGCGCGCCGGAGCGGGCACGTGCTTGTTACGAATCTTGACGCAGGCCTCGACAATATTACCTTCCGGCGCGGGGCGAATCCAATTGACCTCACGAACGATGAACCGGCGGTGGAAGAGTTCGGCATCAGGCCCAACGACCACGCGGTTGCGCGCGCGGTCGATTTCGATGACATAAAGCGGTGTCCCGACCGCCATTCCCAAGCCCTTGCGCTGCCCGACGGTGTAGTGATGGATGCCCTGGTGCTCGCCCAGCACGCGTCCGTCGGTTGAGACGATTTCGCCCGCGCGTTCACTGATGGTCCGGCCCTGTTCGGCGAGGTAAGCTTCGATGAATTCGCGATAGCTGCGCGAAGGGACGAAGCAGATCTCCTGGCTCTCGGGCTTCTCCGCCACGGGCAACTGCTTCGAGCGCGCGATGGCGCGCACCTGCTCCTTGGTAAGACCCCCGAGCGGAAAAAGCGACCGGGAGAGCTGCTCTTGGGTCAGCCCGAAGAGGAAGTAGGACTGGTCCTTGGCACGATCGACGCCCGCGAGCAGTCGATAGCGGCCCGTGCGCTCGTCGCGCTGGATGCGGGCGTAGTGGCCGGTGGCGATGCGGTCGGCGCCGATCTCGAGGGCGCTGTGGACGAACTTTTCGAACTTGATCTCGGTATTGCACAGGCTGCAGGGGATGGGCGTCTCACCGGCGAGGTACCGCTCTACGAAGGGACGCACCACGTCGTTTTCAAAGCGCTCCTGAAAATTGAGGACGTAATAGGGAATGCCGAGGAAATCTGCCACCCGGCGCGCGTCGTAGACGTCATCAAGCGAGCAGCAACGCCCGCTGGCGTGGCCGGGCGTGCCCGTGCCAGCCTCCAGGCCCAGCAGGGTCGGCAGTCGGCGCTGGTTCCAGAGCTGCATCGTCAGCCCGATGAGCGAACCCGAATTGTTTTCAGCGAGGAGCGCGGCGGCGGTGGAACTATCCACGCCGCCACTCATCGCAATCGCGGTTGTCATTGAATTGGGGGCTGGGGGTTGGGTGCTGGGGGCGGGGGCCCGAACCCCGAACCCCGAGTCCCGAACCCCAGTACTTCATGACGCCATCGCAACCTTTTTGTAACGGGGCGAAACGCTGCGTAGACGTTCAGCGACGGCGGGGATAATCTCCAGCGCGGTTTCGATGTCTTCGGGAGTTGTGAATCGCCCCAGGCTGAAGCGGATGCTCGAGCGGGCCTGCTCTGGCGTCTTGCCGATGGCCGAGAGCACGTGCGAGGGCTCGACCGACCCCGACGAGCACGCCGCGCCCGTGGAGCACGCCACGCCTCGCAGGTCCATGGCGATCACGAAGCCTTCGCCTTCGATGTAAGCGAAGCTGAGGTTGGTGGTGGTGGGCAGGCGCTGCTGCCGGTCTCCGTTCACCGTCATCAGTGGCACGCCGCGCAGGATGCCTTCCTCCAACCGGTCGCGCAGCTCGGCGACGCGCTTGGCTTCCTCGGCGAGATGCCCCAGCGCGAATTCAGCTGACTTACCAAGCCCAACAATGCCGGGGACGTTTTCGGTTCCCGGCCGGCGGTCGCGCTCGCTGTGCCCGCCATGAAGCAGCGGCCGGAGAATCGTTCCCTTGCGGACGTAGAGCGCGCCGACTCCCTTTGGCCCATGCAGCTTGTGGGCGGAGAGCGAGAGCAGGTCGAGGCCGAACTTCTCGACGTCGACGGGAAGCTTGCCCACAGACTGGACGGCGTCGGTGTGGAAATAGATATCGCGCTCACGCGCGATGCGGCCAATCTCCTCCAGCGGTTGGATGGTGCCCAACTCGTTGTTGGCGTGCATGATGGTGATGAGCACCGTCTCCGGCCGGATGGCGCGCTCGACGTCAGACGGATCGACGATGCCGTCCGAGCCCACGCGCACGAAGGTGACGCTCACGCCACGCTTCTCCAGCGCCTTCGCGGTGTGCAACACGGCGGGGTGCTCGATGGCCGTCGTAATCACGTGCTTCGTCTGCGATCGTGCCGCCTCAACGATGCCAACGATCGCCGCGTTGTCGGATTCCGTGCCGCCGCTGGTGAAGACAATTTCGCTCGGCCGCGCGTTAATCAGCCGCGCCACGTGCTCGCGCGCTGTCTCCACCGCGGCCCGCGCCCGCTGGCCGTACCAGTGAATCGAGGAGGCGTTACCGTAGTCCTCGAGGTAGTGAGCCCTCATCGCCTCGAACACTTCCGGCGCCACAGGCGTTGTGGCGTTATTGTCGAGGTAGACTCTTCGCATCTTTGCTGTCTCCAGCTACATCATCCAGCCTAGACGACGCGGGCGGGGATGTCAAACCGGCGCGCCGTGAGCGGCGCCCGCCAACAAGCGGCTTGCCTTTTTCCCTCCACTCTCCTATAAGGGCCGGTTAGTTGTGGGCGTACTGACGGAATTGTTGCGGCAGGAGGGTTTCCCGATGAATGGAAAGCGAAAAGGCGCCGGCTACCGGCGAAGAGATTTCTTGAAGAAAGTAACAGTGGGCGGGGCGCTTGCCACCACGGGTCCCTTGTTCGCCGCGGGTGAAGAGACCCCGCCGCGAGGGGCGCGCGGATCGGCCACTGCCGGAGCGCCGCCGGCCGTGACACGCATAACCTACCCCCGCCGATTTGCGGGATCAAACCTGAAGATGATTGCGTTCCCGCTGGGCGGGATCGGCACCGGGACGATCTCGCTGGGCGGCCGCGGTCAGTTGCGAGACTGGGAAATCTTCAATCGCCCTGACAAAGGGAATTCCCCCGAATACTGCTTTGCGGCCGTCTGGGCGCAGGCCAAGGGCCGAAAGCCCGTGGCGCGGGTCCTCGAGGCACGGATCGCGCCGCCTTACGAGGGTGAGTCAGGCCTGGGCGCGAACAACGTGCCGGGGCTGCCGCGGCTGCACAGCGCGCAATTCGAAGGCGCCTACCCTTTCGCGCGCATCGACTTCGCGGACGAAAAGCTGCCCGTGAAAGTCCGCCTGGAGGCTTTCAATCCACTGGTCCCGCTGGATGTGGACGCGTCGGGCTTGCCCGTCGCGATTCTCCGCTACACGGTACACAATCCCAGCGCGCTGCCCGCGAACGTCGGCCTGGCCTTCAGCCTGCAGAATCCCGCAGGCAAGGAAGGGAAGCAGGCCGTGTTCCGCGAGGACGAAGGAGTCGCCGGTCTCTTCATGAGCAACCCTCTGGCAGCGACTGCCGACCCGCTCAACGGAACCATGGTGCTGGGCGTTCTGGGCGCGCCCCGGGAGAGCGTTTCGTACCTGCGCGGCTGGAAACGCGCTCAGTGGTGGGACGGCGCCTTGACGTTCTGGGATGATTTCACCGCCGACGGAGCGTTGTCGAGCGACGCGCCGGCCTTGAACCCGGTGGGATCGATTGCCGTGACCCAGCCGGTGCCCGCAGGCGGAGAGGCCTCGGTCACATTTCTAATCGCCTGGCATTTCCCCAACCGCACGCCGGAGCGCTGCGGCTGGTCGGCGCCCGAGGGCCAGGCCGCAACCGTTGTCGGGAACTACTATTGCCGGCGCTTCGCCGATGCCTGGGAAGTGGCGCAGCACACGGCGCGCGAACTGCCTTCGCTCGAGGCGCGCACACGGAAATTCGCCTCGCTCGTGGAATCTTCCACTTTGCCGCCCGCTGTGCTCGATGCGGCCATGAGCAACCTCTCCACGCTGCGCACCAACACCTGCTTCCGCACCGCCGACGGCGAGTTTCACGCCTTCGAGGGCTGCAATGACCAGCATGGGTGCTGTCATGGGACCTGCACGCACGTCTGGAACTACGAACAGGCCACGGCCTTCGTCTTTCCGTCTCTTGCACGTTCGATTCGCGAATCGGAATTCCTCCGCAACACCCAGGAGAGCGGGCTGATGGGTTTCCGTTCGTATCTTCCCGATGGCGTCAAAATTTGGGAGGCCGCTGCCGCCGACGGTCAGATGGGCTGCTTGATGAAGCTCTACCGCGACTGGCAACTCTCAGGCGACACGGAATGGTTGAAACGCCTGTGGCCGAAGGCAAAGAAGGCACTCGAGTTCGCGTGGGTCAAGAACGGGTGGGACGGCGACCGGGACGGAGTGGCCGAGGGGGTCCAGCACAATACTTACGATGTTGAATTCTACGGACCCAATCCACTATGTGGCGTCTGGTACCTGGGCGCGTCGCGCGCCGGAGAGGATATGGCGCGCGCCGTCGGCGACGACGAATCTGCCCGCGAGTATCGCCGGCTGTTCGAGAGCGGCAGGAATTGGATCGACGCCAACCTGTTCAACGGCGAATACTACATCCAGAAAGTCGTGGGCCGCGCCGCCGAAGCGGTGGCGCCGGGCCTGCGCGTCGGGATGGGTGGCGCGAATCCACTGGCGCCTGATTACCAGATGGGCGAGGCCTGCCTGATTGACCAGTTACTGGGTCAATACATGGCTCACGTTGCCGACCTCGGCCAGCTGCTCGACGAGACCCACGTCCGCAAAACTCTGAAGTCAATCTATCGTTATAACTTCAAGCCCGATTTGAGCGAACACGAAGCGGTCCAGCGCATTTATGCCTTGAACGACGACGGAGGGGTTTTGATTGCCAGCTATCCGGGCGGTAAGCGACCTGAAATCCCATTTCCATACTTTGCTGAGGTCTGGACCGGGCTGGAGTACCAGTTCGCCGCGCACCTGATCTTCGAAGGGATGCTGGCCGAGGCGCTGAAAGTGGTGGAGGCGGCGCGGAGACGCCACGACGGCGAGAGACGGAATCCCTGGAACGAGCCGGAGTGCGGCCATCACTATGCCCGCGCCATGTCCAGTTGGGCGCTGGTGGTGGCGCTCAATGGATTCCGCTATGCCGGGCCCGAGCGTCGGCTGACCCTCACGCCTCGATTGCCGGGTTCGACCTTCCGCTCGCATTGGGTGCTGCCTTCGGGGTGGGGAAGTTTCCTGCAAACACTAGCGGCCACGAATCAGCGTTTGGAAATCAAGGTAATCGAAGGCGCGATAGCTCTGGCGAGCCTGGTGCTGGACGGAGCGGGGAGGGTGACGGCTCGAACCGTTTCTGTCACGCTGGGGGGGGACACGGTTGCAGCAACGCTCCGCGTCGAAGGGAAGCGCCGCATCGTCACCTTTGGTCAAGAATTACGCGTCGTGCCAGACCGCCCCCTGAGCGTGAGCTTGCGCGGATGAGGAACAATCAAGCGCTCGCCCTTCTCTCCGGGGATCGTCTCTGGCCGCGGCCTGAGCGGATTGCAGCGGTGCGGCTGGCCGTGGTATCGTGTTGGGGAGAGTTCGAAGTAGCGGGGGTAATTCAGCGGTAATATTCATCCCTTCCAAGAAAATAAAAACCATCAACTAAATAAGAACAACAAAACCATAAAGTTAAGGCCACTATCCGCTCTTGGTCTCTTGTCTTTTTTGCCAATTTGTGGACGATTGTTGTTGTACACTTGTTGTACGGTGTGGTATTTTCCCCCTGTTGTACATTGCCTTTGGTTGCCAACTTTCTTAGTGGGGGGAGGCCAGCCATGCAAATCAAAGTGAGGTCGAGAAAGCTAAGGGACGCCAAGAGAGAGACAGTCTACCTGGACTACTACGACCACGGGCGCCGCTGGCTTGAGTATCCCGGCCTATACCTCAGCGGCAGGCAAGCCAACCGGGAGAATGACAAGGAAACCCTGAGACTGGCCGAGAACATTGCAGCCAAGAGGCGGCTTGAGCTGGCGAGCGAAGAACATGGCTTCGCCATGCAAGCCAAGCAGAAGGCCGATTTCATCGACTACTGCCGGAAGCTGGGAGAGAGCAAGCGGTCGCCCAACACGAGGGTGGTTTGGCGGAATGCCATCGCGCACCTTAAAGCCTTTACGGGCGGTCCAGCCCAATTCACCAGGGTTAATCATTCGCTCTTACAATCCTTCAAAGAATACCTGCTCAATAGGGTCAACCAAAACTCGGCACTGGTCTACCTTGCCCGAATCAAGACGGCGTGCAGGCAGGCGGTCAAAGACGGAATCCTCTCAAGAGATCCTGCGCTCGATGTCTCAATCAAGAAGCAGGCCACGCGACGGGAGTTTCTCACACTTGGGGAACTCGAGAAGCTGGCCGCGACGCCATGCGGCAATCAAGACACGAAAGCGGCATTTCTCTTTTCGGCTTTCTCGGGCCTTCGGTATTCAGATGTGAAGGCCCTCACCTGGGACAAGGTGAAGCGAGTAAACGGCACTAGGTTCCTGGAGTACACCCAAACCAAGACCGGGGAGCCCGAGACCTTGCCGCTCTCGGCAGAGGCGGCGGCCATCCTTGAAGGGCAGCAGAATGCCCGCATCTCTCCGAGGATAAGGACAAAGATCAACGGCGATGCCGTGTTTAAGCTCGGGGCACAGCAAACCGTCGACAAGGCCATCCGGCGCTGGGTGAAGCGGGCCGGAATCGAAAAGAAGGTTTCCTTCCACAATGCCCGGCACACTTTCGCTACTCTGAGTCTCACTCATGGTGTTGACCTTTACACTCTCTCGAAGCTGCTTGGCCATAAACACATCGCTACCACCGAGATTTACGCCAAGGTGGTTGACGAAAAGAAACGGCAGGCCGTCGAGATGCTGCCACGGCTGAATGGCGGTGCACTATGAGTGGCCAAGAGTGGTTGGACTTGCTTCGAGAGCAGCAGCGGATTGACCGGGAAATACTCGACTTGGAACGGAAGCTCAAGGCCAACAAGGAATTCCGTGAAGCCCCAGAGGTTAACTGGCAGGGGAAGCAGATAATTTTCCCGATGCCAGCGGGATTCGATCCGGAAATGGATTCCGAGAGAATCGAGAAGGAGATTCAAATTCGAAGGCAAGCCAAGGAGCTAATCGCTAAGCGAAGAGCTGAACTCGAAGAGCCTGCAACAAGCCAAGCGGTCAACGCGGCAAAGCCCATTGTTTGGCTCGGCACGGGCGTGGAACTGGCGCGGCTGATTATGTCCCTTTTTGAAAAGGGAAATATCCAAGCCGAGACAAAGACGGACGCTCTCCGCCAGGCAGCACTACACTTTGTCGGCAAGGATGGGAAAGCCTTCAAAGAAAGAGTTCTCATGGAGAGTGAACGGGCCAAGCGAGCCTTCGAGGAAGGCAAACGTCCGAAGTCTTGAATCAAGGAATGTTGTGCCAGTGCTGTGCCAATGGCACTGAGCTTGTTGTTTCTTCTACTTTCCCAGTCGGAAGCTATCTTCGTGAACGGAGACTGGGAAATGAGCAAGGAAATCCAGGCCAGGCTGGAAAGATTCGAAAGTCTCCTCACCGAAATCAAAGCCTCGGCCAGTAAGCCGTTGTGTCTCACTGAAGCGGCGGCCTACCTCGGCCACTCCAAGAGTCACCTCTATCAGCTCACCAGCAAGGGGTCGATCGCCCACTACAAGTCGGCCGGAAAGAAGATCTATTTCGACAAGCGAGACCTTGACGGCTATCTGTTAAGGCATCGGCGCGCCTCGGCAGCGGAGCTCGCAGAAGCGGCGGCCTCTCACATAGTCAACCACTCGGCCGCGGAGGTGGCCCGTGGTTGAAGGCCGGTGGAAAGGCTAGTCATGCACGAAGTAGAAGCTGCGACCGCGCACTCTGGCCGGCACCCAGAATCAGAGGAACAGGTGGGCACGGCGAGCGACAACGGCAACCCTCTTCTCGGTCCGGCTGACCTTGCCCGGTTCGCGCGGGCCGGCGTTGGCGAAGACTTGCTCAGAGCCGCCCACGTGCGCCGTGTCACGGACGCGGAAGCGCGCGAGCTGTACGGAATGCGGTTCAACAGTGACCTAGCGGGAATTGTTTTCCCATACCTCAATCCCGAGAACGGCGATCGCTGGACGGCTCGATTGAGGCGCGACAACCCCGAGGTTGATCCAGAGGGCAAACCCCAAAACAAGTGTGTCTGCGCGCACGGTGACAATCGGCATCTCTATTTTCCGCCCGGCGCTGCTGCGTTGCTTAGTGATGTAACGGTGCCCGTTGTCATGGTCGAGGCTGAGAAATCGGCCCTCGCCGCTCTCGCGGGCCGGCACGAGCGACGACTGCTCGCCATCGCCACGGGCGGGTGTTGGGGCTGGCGCGGCAAGACCGGAATCGGACAGGGGCCGAAGGGCGAGCGCGCGGAAGAGCGCGGTCCTTTACCGGATTTTGGCCTTCTCACCTTGAGGGGCGCAAGGTTCTCATCGCATTCGATTCGAATGTGGCAAGCAATCCGAAGGTCCGGCAGGCACGGCAGGCTTTGGCGGAAACGCACGCGCGTTGGGGCGCCACGGTTTGCTTTGTAGGCTTGCCCGAGGCTGAAGGCGTCAACGGCCCCGACGATTTCATTGCAGTTTACGGAGATGGCGCAATGCTTTCACTTCTCGACACAGCTCGCCCGCTGGCACAAACAGGTACAGCGCGAAGACCTTCGCAGGCTACTCGGCTTCTGATGCTTTCAACCGACGTAGAGCTCTTCCACACCCCAGAAGGCAGGCCCTACGGAACGATAGCCGTCCGTGGACATGATGAGACATGGCCTGTGCGTTCGACCCACTTCCGACAGTGGCTGGCGCGCCGATTCTACGAATCTGAGAATAGCGCTCCCAACGCCCAGGCACTTCAGGACGTGCTCGCGGTGATCAGTGCAAAAGCACAGTTCGACGGAGACGAACTGCCGGTCTTCCTCCGCGTCGCCGAATCGGAGGGGAACATCTACCTTGACCTTGGCGACTCAGCTTGGCAAGCGGCGGAGGTTACTCCCTTAGGGTGGAACATTGTCAGCCAGCCACCGGTGCGTTTCCGTCGTAGCAATGGAATGATGGCCCTCCCCACGCCAAAGGGCGGCGGGAGCAGTTCCAATCTTCGCCGTTTTGTCAACGTCCTGGACGATGACTGGGTCCTCTTCGTATCGTGGCTAGTTGCCGCTTTCCGCCCTAAGGGTCCTTATCCGATCCTGGGCCTTCACGGCGAACAAGGCAGTGCCAAAACTACCGCAGGCAGGGTGGCCGGGCAATTGATCGACCCGTTCAAAGCCCCGATGAGAACAAAACCGCGAGACGAGCGCGACTTGATGATCACAGCAAGCAACTCGCATATCGTAACCCTCGACAACCTCTCCTACCTTGATCCTTGGCTCTCAGATGCCCTTTGCCGCCTTGCAACAGGTGGCGGACTGGCCACGCGAGAGCTGTACAAGGACGAGGAAGAAATCATTATCAGTTTGTCCAGACTGAGATCAGCCACCAGCTGTTTTAGCCCGTCAGCTGACGGGTTCTCTTCTTCCAACTGCTTTAGCCGCCGAATCTCTCCCACACCCATCCCGGCATACTGCTTTT